>Ga0210408_10000011_pt1 | contig 296970 bp, 288 predicted proteins | sample IncBWH4MmetaG_FD_155471 | JGI IMG/M metagenome (GOLD analysis project Ga0210408, IMG submission 155471) | Forest soil microbial communities from Barre Woods Harvard Forest LTER site, Petersham, Massachusetts, United States - Inc-BW-H-4-M | ecosystem: Environmental > Terrestrial > Soil >...
CGGGCTGCCCGAATGGACGACGCGTCTTGCTGAATGATGATGTGAGCATGAACGTATCCTCTGATCTTTACATGTCCGCTCGGCGGCGGACGCGTTATGTCGTAAGCGCCAATGCAATTTGTCGCGCACGCTCGCCCGGGGCTTCTTCCAGGATCGTCGTGTCGCGACAAAGAATCCATTGGCGGAACAATTGGCGGAAAATGCGTTCCTTCGCAATTATACGTTGAGAACTCTGATCAACGCAACGACGATTTCTCGCCATCGCGCGCCGCGCCTGGGAAAGCGGCCCTGCGCGGCGCGTGCTGCCTCGGCCGCTAATGTGCCGGCCGCGGCATATCCGGATCGCCGAAATCCCAGAACAATCCCGCCATCAGGCCCAGGCCTTCGCGGGCGATCGGCGCCAAGAGGTGCTCGTTCGGCGCATGCTGCGAGCAGCCGGCGTAGGAGTGCGGCACCCAGATGGTTTTCAACCGCAAAACGTCGGCGAAAATATCGTTGGGCAGCGAGCCGCCGAGATTGGGCAGCACGGTCGGCAATTTGCCGGCGGTGCGCTCCAGCGACAGTTTCGCCCAGGTCACCCACGGATCGGCGGGATCGAGGCGGCTCGCTCTGAAGAAGCTCGAGCGGCCGACTTGCACGTCGACCTGGTGAAAGCCGTGGCGGTCGAGATGCCGTCGCAGCGCCGGAATGACGTCATCGACGTCGGTGCCGACCACATAGCGCAGCTGGCAATGGGCGCGGGCGCCGCCGGGAATGGCGTTGACCGGCCGCTCCGGCGTGCCGGTGATGAGCGCCAAGATTTCAAAGCTGTTCCAGGCGAACACCCGCTCGGCCGGCGACAGGCCCGGCTCGCCCCAATCGCGGTCGATGCGCGGCCCGTCCGCGCCGCCATCGACCTCGACGCCGGCCAGCACCTGGCGCACCGGCTGCGGCAGCGGCGGCCGCCATTCCGGCACCAGAATCGTGCCGCGCGCGTCGGTGATGGTGGCGAGCGCCTGCGCCAGCACGATGCCGGCATTGGCAATGAGCCCGCCCCAATTGCCGGAATGATGCGCGCCCTCGCGCAATTCGACGATCAGATCGATCGGGTAGCCGCCGCGCGCGCCGAGGAAAATCGTCGGCTCGTTCGGCGCGATGCGCGGGCCGTCGGAGCCGATCAGCACATCGGCCTCGAGCAGATCGTCGCGGTGCAGTTCGCACAATTCGCGCAGGCCCACCGAGCCGACTTCCTCCCCCATCTCGATCAGCACTTTGCAGTTGAAGCCGAGCGCGCCGCGTTCCTGCAGCACGGCGGCAAGGGCTGCGATGTTGACGCTGTGCTGGCCTTTGTTGTCGGCGGTGCCGCGGCCGTAGATGCGCTCGCCCTCGACGACGACCCGCCACGGCTCGAGCCCGGCCCGCCACAGCGCGTCCTGACCGGCGATGGTGTCGCCATGGCCATAGACCAGCACGGTGACGAAGGCCGGATTCTCCATGCGCTCGGCGACCAGCGCCGGCGGCCCGTGCGGATTGTCGAGGATGCGGCAGGTGAAGCCGAGCGGGGCGAGCGCCGGCGCGATCTCATCGTCCAGATAGGCCCGCAGCGCGCCGGCGCGCGCCGGCTCCTGACTGGTGCTCGGAAAAGCGACGCGCCGCTTCAGGTCGGCGAGAAAGCCGCCGTCATCGAAATAGGCGGCCGCGCGGGCGATGGCGCCGGCGCGACTCATGAAGCGGAGCTCATGCGCGGCCGCGCTGGTGCGGCGCTATTTGCCGTCGCAGGACGAGTGATCGACCACGCAGGCGGCGCGGCGGCCCGGGCCGGCGGTGTCCATGCATTTGCCGAGCGCCTGGCGTTCCGCGGTGAGAAGATCGCTCGCCACCGCCCAGCCGACGCCCGGCGTTCCCGCCGCCGGGTCCATGGCGACGGCGACGCATTGGTTGGCGTAATCCTGGATCACTTTGCAGAGCGACCGCAGATTGACGTCGTTCTTGGCGTCTTTGGTCGAGCGGCAGGCGTCCAGCGCCTTGGCCTCGGCGTGATTGGCGTCTTCGTTGTTGTTGGAATAGCCGTAGGTGAAGCCGCCTTTGGCCACGTCAGGCGGCAAGCCGACGGCGAGCGCGCCGGCGGCATGGCTTTGGCTCGGACCCAAAGCGCCGCCGCAGAACAGCGACAGCACGACAAACACGCCGGCCGCACAAAGCCGGTTCGATGGATATGAACGCATACGGCCCTCCGATGGTAAGTGGATCATGGTAATGCGGAAAACCGCGCGGCGCCACGGGTCGAAAGCATCGGTGCCGGGCAGGCGATTCAACCGGTCCTGGCGATTATTTCGCGCTGCCATCGCATGACGAATGATCGACCGCGCAGGCGGCGCGGCGGCCCGGACCGGCGGTCTGCTCGCACTTCGCCAAAGCCTGGGCCTCGGCCGCGTGCGAGCTCGCCGCGACGGCCCAGCCGACACCGGGTGTTCCGGCTTGCGGGTCCATGGCGACGGCGACGCACTGGTTCTTGAAGTCCTGGATCACCTCGCAGAGCGGACGGACGGCGTCGATGGTGGTTTCGCGGCATTTCTTGAGCGCCTGCGCATCCGCCTGGATGGGGTCGGGATAATCGGTGACATAGCCGTAGGCAAAGCCCTGTTTGACCACGTCGGGCGGCAACCCGACCGCAATCGCGCCGTCGGCGCCGGCGGACATCGGTCGGACAATCGCCGCGACCAGCGCGAACAGGACGAACCCGCGGGCGGCGTTACGCCCACACTTCGACAGATACGGATGCATTGATCCCCCCATGCTGACGCCCTTAATCCTAATGCGGAAACCACAGGCGCGCCACCGGCCCGTGGCGTGATATATTCGCCCGCAGGGTGGAACGTTCGATGCTGGAAGACCTCCTCGTTCGCCGGCCGTACAACGCCGTGACCGATCTCGTCGATGCCCCGGTGGCGCGCGGCCTCGGCGCCAAGGTGGCCTTCATCGACGCCGACCGATCGCTCAGCTATGGCGAATTGCAAACCCGCACCTGCCGCTTCGCCAGCGCACTGAAAAATCTCGGGCTGCACCCGGAAGAGCGCCTCAGTCTCCTGCTCTACGACACGATCGATTTTCCGGTGGCGTTCTGGGGCGCCGTGCGCGCCGGCGTCGTGGTGTTGCCGCTCAACACGCTGCTCAATGCCGAGCAATACGCCTATATCCTGGGCGACAGCCGCGCCGCCGCGATCGTCGCCTCGGCGTCCTTGGCCAAGACGCTGCTGCCGGTGCTCGACCGCCTGCCGCGGCTGCGCACGATCATCCTGGTCGGCGCCGGCGCCGACGACAAGGCTGAGTTCGCCGGCCGCGACGTGCATGATTTCACCGACCTTCTGGCGCGCGGTCAGCCGGATCTGTTCACCGCGCCGACGCTGTCCGACGAAGTCGCGTTCTGGCTCTACACCTCCGGCTCGACCGGCGATCCCAAGGGCGTCAAGCACATCCACACCACGCCCGTGGCGGCGGCGCGGCTGATGGGCCAGCGCGTCATCGGCATCCGCGAGGACGACGTGGTGTTCTCGGCGGCAAAGCTGTTTTTCTCCTACGGCATGGGCAACGCCATGGCGTTCCCGATGTCGGTCGGCGCCACCGCCGTGCTATTGCCGCAGCGGCCGACGCCGGAAGCCGTGTTCGACATGATGCGGCGGCATCGGCCGACGATATTTTACGGCGTGCCGACGCTCTATGCCTCGCTGCTGGCGCACAAGGACATGACGCGCGGCGCCGGCTCCGACCGCTTGCGGCTGTGCGTTTCCGCCGGCGAAGCGCTGCCCGGCCATCTCGGCAAGCGCTGGCGCAACGCGGCGGGCGTCGACGTGCTCGACGGCATCGGCTCGACCGAAATGTTCCAGACCTTTCTGTCGAACCAGCCGGGCGACGTGCATTACGGCACCACCGGCAAGCCGGTGCCGGGCTATGACCTCAAGATCGTCGACGAGGAGGGCGGCGAGGTTGCCGACGGCGAGATCGGCGAGCTCGTGGTGCGCGGCCCGACCGCCGGCGAAGGCTACTGGAATCAGCGCGCCAAGAGCCGGCGCACCTTTGCCGGCGAATGGACGTTCACCGGCGACAAATATGTGCGCGAGGCGAACGGCTATTACCATTACTGCGGCCGCACCGACGACATGTTCAAGGTCTCCGGCATGTGGGTGTCGCCGTTCGAGGTCGAGGCGGCGCTCGCTTCCCACGAGGCGGTGCTCGAAGCCGCCGTCATCGGCAAGGCGGATGCCGACGGCCTGATCAAGCCAAAGGCCTTCATCGTGCTGCGCTCAGGCTTTGCCGCCGACGAGCGCCTGATCGAGACCTTGCGCGTACACGTCAAGGAATGCGCCGGGCCATGGAAATATCCGCGCTGGATCGACGTGCGCCCCGACCTGCCGCGCACCGCGACGGGAAAGATTCAGCGGTTTAAATTGCGGGAACTGGAATCGTAGCGCCGGATGAGTTGAGATTAGACCGATAGTTCGTCATGGCCGGACTTGTTCCGGCCATCCACGTCTTATTCGGCGCAGCATTTTAAGACGTGGATGCCCGCGACAAGCGCGGGCATGACGATTGATCAAATTTCATCCCGCAATAGCGCCGTTACGCAAGCTTCAAGAGCGCCGCGAGCGCTCCGAGGCCGGCAACCAGCATGACACCGAAGCGCACGGTCATGCGCAGCGTAACCCGATCGAGCGCGGCTTCGAGGTCCAGCTTGGTGACCAACTCGGTCATGATGAAATCCCTGGCGGCCTCAGCATGAGCTTCCGCCTGATCGCTTGGCACGCCGTGATCACGCATAACCTAATGTATCAAGAGCGAAAACCATCTGCATCTCCGCAAAACTGCGAGAACAAATAGAGAACATGATTGAGTAAGAGTCAAGACCTTTTAGCCTTCAAACAATAACCCCGGCCGATCAGATTAGATTGCGAACGGCGTCGCATCGCAGCATCCGGATCAGATCACCCCAACAGCCACCAATACCGAGAACCAGGTCACGGTGACGACGACCATCGCGACCAGAAAAACGATGCTGACGGCGACGACGTTCCACGCCGATTGAAATTCGTAAGCTTGCGAATCCGCAATGGCCTGCTTCGACATCTGGAAACTTTCGGCGAGCGACCAGGCGGCGAGCGGATAGGCGAAGGGGATCACGACGTCGAGCCGGCTGTTCGGCAAGAGCGGCGAAAACAGCATCAGCGCGATGATGAAGATCGAGCCCCAGAACAGGATCTGATGCATGCCGTGGGGATTTTCCAGGGCCTGGAAATTCTTCCACAGCACGTAGACCATCGCCATCGGCCCGCCGAGGAATGAGGCGGCCAACACCTGGTTCGGCGAAAAAATCTTCCTTTTCAACTTCAGCCCGCGAACAGCCGCTGCAGCAGGCGGCGCGCCAGCACGCCGGCGACGCGGCGGCGGTAATGGCCGGGCGTGAACGTCGTCTTCATCGCCATGATCTGATCGCGCACCAGCGCGTCGAGGCCGGCCAGCACGCGGTCGTCGAGCGCGCCGCCGCACAGGGCCGCGGTGCCGGCAAGCCGCACCGGCCGCGGATTGGTGCCGGTGAAGGCGACGCGCAGATCGGCGAGTTTTTCGGCCTCGCGCCGCAACGCCACGGCGACGCCGGTGACCGGATATTCGATGGAGCGGCGGATGCGAATCTTGTCGTAGGCGGAGCGCAGGCCGGGCGTGTTTTTCGCCCGCACCGCGGCGATGAATTCGCCGGCGCGCAGCGACAAAAAATATTTGCCGTCGCCGCGGGTCTCGGTGACCGGCTCGTCCTGGCGCGCATAGCCGATATAGAGGTCGGCGAGCGGCATGGTCCGCCGGCCCGAAGGCCCCGCCAAAGGACCTGCAATGTCGATCTCGGCATCGAGCGTCAGCAGCGCCGGGGCCATGTCGCCGCTGAAGGTGGCAAAACACACGCCGCGGCTTTTCGGCGCGACATGACAGATGTCGCCGGTGGTTTTCAGGCAATGATGATTGGCGTCGCGCCACCATTCGCTCTGATTGTAGAAAATGCAGCGCGTATCGAGCGCCAGATTGCCGCCGACGGTGCCCATGTTGCGCTGCGTCGGGCCGGCGATATGGGCCGCGGCCTGCGCCACGACCGGATAGTGCTTAGCCACATCGAGATGCGCGGCGACCTCGGCCAGCGTCGCGGCGGCGCCGATCTCGAGCGCTTGCGCATCGGCCTTGATGCCGCGCAGCTCGGCGACGCCAGTGATGTCGATCAAGACCGGCGGCGCGACGATGCCGCGGCGGATGTTCACCATCAGATCGGTGCCGCCACCGATCAGCCGGCTGTCGCCATGGGCGGCGCGCGCCGCGACCAGCTCACCAAGCGTCCGCGGCCGGACCAGATCGAATTGCGGCAACGCGTCCACTACGCACCGCCATTTTGCTTGCCGTCGTTGCTCCGCGCCCGCCCGCGCTTTTCCAGTGCCGCAAAGACGCGATCCGGCGTCACCGGCAGATCGTTGAAGCGCAAGCCGGTGGCGTCGGCGATGGCATTGGTGAGCGCCGGCAAGAACGCAGCGAGCGAGCCTTCGCCGGCTTCCTTGGCGCCGAACGGCCCGTGCGGATCGATGCTCTCGACGATGCCGACTTCGATCGGCGGCGAATCCTGGATCGTCGGCACGCGATAATCGAGCATGTTGGCGGTGAGCATCAGCCCGTCGTGATAGGCCGCCTCTTCGCTCATGGCCTGGCCCATGCCCATCCACACCGAGCCCTGCACCTGGCCTTCGACGGTGAGGCGGTTGAGCGCCTTGCCGCAATCGTGCGCGACCCAGACCTTGTCGACGGTGACGACGCCGGTGTCCTCGTCGACGCTGACTTCGACCACCTGCGCCGAATAGCTGTAGCCCATGGTGCCGCCGATCGCTGAGCCGCGATATTTCTTGCCGCCGTGGGACTCCGGAATGGTCGAGTAATTGCCGGTGACGGTGATGGTGCCGGTGTCCTTGAGCGCCTCGGTGACGACCTCGTTGAAGGTGAGGCCTTTGTCTTGCGCGCCGGCGCGGTACAGCTCACCCAGGCATTCGATCTCGCCCGGCTTGGCTTCGAGTTTTCGCGCGGCCGCGGCGATCAGCACGGCCTTCAGATTCTGCGCCGCGTCGATCGCCGCGTTGCCGACCATGAAGGTGACGCGCGACGAATAGGAGCCGTTGTCCTTCGGCACCACTTCAGAGTCGCCGGTGACGACGCGGATGCGCGCCAGACCGAGCCCGAGCACTTCGGCGACCGATTGCGCGAGAATCGTGGTCGAGCCCTGGCCGATATCGGCGGCGCCGGACAGCACCACGATCGAGCCATCGAAGTCGAGCTTGATCTTGACCGTGGCGTGCGGCTCGCCGGTCCAGTTCACCGGTTTTGAAGCGCCGCTGATGTAATGCGAGCAGGCCATACCAAGACCTTTGCTGACATGACCTTTGCCTTTCGGCATTTTGCCCCTGCGCGCGTGCCAACCGCTCTCGCGCTCGACCCAGTCGAGACATTCCGGCAGGCCGTAGCTGTTCACCATCAGGTCGTTCTGCGTGAACGTCGGCGCGCTAAGCAGATTGGCGCGGCGCACCGCGAAAGGATCGAGGCCGAGGGCGTGGGCCATCTCGTCGAGCAGGCTCTCGAAGGCAAAGCGGATATCGACGGTGCCGTGGCCGCGGAACGCGCCGCACGGCGGCGTGTTGGTCAGCACGCGCTTGCCGACATATTTGACGTTGTTGAGATCGTAGATCGCGTACAGCATCGAGCCGGCATAGAGGATGGTGACGACGCCGTAGCCCGAATGGGCGCCGCCGCGCTGGATGCATTCGCATTCGACGCCGGTGAGCGAGCCGTCCTTCTTCATGCCGATCTTGAGCTTGATGTCGGTCTCCGGCCGGCCGCGATGGGTGATGAAGGTCTCCTCGCGGTTGACCATGAGGCGCACGCAGCCGCCGGCCTTGCGGGCAAGCAGCGCCGCGATCAGCTCGACATTGAGCGTCTCGGTGCGGCAACCGAAACCGCCGCCGACATGGGGCTTGACCACGCGGATGCGCGACATGTCCATGGCGAGGATTTGCGACAGCATCAGGTGCACGTAATACGGCACCTGGGTCGAGGCATGCACGGTGATGCGGTCGCGCACCACGTCGTAGTCGGCGACCGCGGCGTGCATCTCCATCTGGTTCTGGCACACCTCGGCGCAGTTGTAGGTGCCCTCGCGGACCAGATCGGCCGCGGCAAAAGCCGCCACGACATCGCCGAGCTCGAACAGCACGTCGCGCTCGAGATTTTGCGGTTTTGGGTCGTGAATGAGGATGGCGTCCGGCGCCAACGCCTCCTGCGCGGTGTGATAGGCCGGCAGCTCGCGCACTTTCAGCTTGATGCGCCGCAGCGCCTCCTTCGCGGTCGCATCGTCGATGGCGGCGACGGCGGCGACCGGCTCGCCGCGATAGCGCACGCGATCGCGCGCCAGCGGATGCTCGCTGCGGGCGATCGGCAGCACGCCAAAGGTCTTGTCGCAATCGGCGCCGGTGATGATGGCCTTTACGCCCGGCAGCTTTGCGGCTTCGGAAATATCGACGCCGAGAATTTCGGCGTGCGAATACGGGCTGCGAAAAATCCGCCCGGCAAGCATTCCCGGCACGATGAGATCGGCGGTGTACTTGGCGCGGCCGGACACTTTCTCCGGGCCGTCGATCATCGGCACATAGTCGCCGATGTTATGGCTCGGCACGATCTCGTTCATGGCGACACTCCAGCCGCGTGCAGCGCGGCGGCGTGCTGCACCGCTTCGATGATTTTGACGTAGCCGGTGCAGCGGCAAATGTTGCTGCCGAGCGCGTCGCGGATTTCGGCGTCGGTCGGGCGCGGATTGCGCCGCAATAGTCCCGCCGACGCCATGATGAATCCCGGCGTGCAATAGCCGCATTGCGAGCCGAGCTTTTCGTGGAAGCCGCGCTGCACGGCGGAGAGGTGGCCGTCGGTCACGAGCGATTCGATGGTGTCGACGCGGCGGCCGTCGACTGCGGCGGCGAGCGTCAGGCACGACAGGCGCGGGGAATCGTCGACCAGCACGGTGCAGGCGCCGCACTCGCCGCCGTCGCAGCCCGTTTTCGTTCCGGTCAGTCCGACGTGTTCCCGCAAATAATCCAGCAACAAAACGTTGTCGGGAACCGCGTCGGTGCGGGCGCGGCCGTTGAGCGTGAGCTGCAGAATGCGCGCCATGGGGTGCTTCGATGGCTTCATTTATTGCGCTGACTCAATAGCAATAACTGCCATTCCGTTCAAACCCGGTCTCTCGAACCGCCAGACTTCACACTGGTCGGGTGGCGGCCTTGATCGCTTGGCTGCCAATTGTTCGTGCTGACGGTCTTGTCAAGGATCGCAGACCGCCGAAGGCGGCGGCGCTTCGCGCCGTCCTTGACAAGACCGTCAGCACGAACAGAAACGCTGTCCAAGCGATCAAGGCCGCTTTCTCCGCGCTCTCAAAAAAGCACCAGCTACACCTCGAAGCGCGCCGTAACCTCCGCAGGTATCGGCTGCGCTCTGATCTTCGTCGGATCGGCCGCATCGCGCGTCGCCCAGACGCGGGTCTCCTTGCCCTCGACCGCGAGCGCGCCGTGCACCAGGAGCCGGTGCTCGACGTCGAAACTGGAACGGCGGAACTCGCTCACCTGGGAGCTCAACTCGACCACGTCGCCGAACCGGGCAGGCACCAGAAAGCGCGCGCCGGCGTCGACCAAGGGGATGCCCATGATGCCGTAGGTCGGGCCGAGCTCGTGCGGCTTCACGCCGAGCGCCGCCTCGAACAGGGTCCAGGTGCCCCAATCGAAGAATTCGAAGAAACGGCTGTTGAAGACGATGCCGGCCGGGTCGCAATGGCCCCATTCGATCATGAACTGCCGTCGGTTGATGAAGCTGGTCATTGGGCTCGTTGGTGCCGCACTGTTCATGGCGGCCGGATCGAAGCCCGGCCGCAAGCTTGATGTCAAACGGCGGATGTCGAACGCTGGCTTGCGTCCGGTCTGGGCGCATAAACGGGCGTAACCTATTGCAGAAGATTTGCCTACGAAAGCGGCAGCGTCATTCCTATTATTTCATGCCAATGCCCGGCAAATAGGCAATTTTCCTCCTGGGTCGGATTCAAAATAAGCGCCGCCGCGGCGGCGTTCCCGCGATCCGCCGATTCGGACTGTCCGTCCAATCCCTTACGGCTGATCGCGGCTTGGCACGCTCCTTGCGATTTGCAGCGCGGCGGGACGGTGCCGGGCCGGTCGCGCGCGTCAAACAGAGGACATCTCGATGCTCAACTTCACAGAGGCGGCCGCCGGGCGGCCGCGGGGCCGCCGTTGGCTTGCCGCCACGGCGGGTCTTGCCTTTGGCCTCATGGCGGCGCTGCCCGCCAAGGCCGAGGATACGATCAAAGTCGGCATTCTCCATTCGCTCTCCGGCACCATGGCCATCAGCGAGACGACGCTGAAGGACGTCGTGCTCATGCTCATCGACCAGCAGAACAAGAAAGGCGGCCTGCTCGGCAAGAAGCTTGAGCCCGTTGTGGTCGATCCGGCCTCGAACTGGCCGCTGTTCGCGGAAAAGGCCCGCGAGCTGATCAGCAAGGATCACGTCGCCGTCGTGTTCGGCTGCTGGACTTCGGTGTCGCGCAAATCCGTGCTGCCGGTATTCAAGGAGCTCGACAGCATCCTGTTCTATCCGGTGCAGTACGAAGGCGAAGAGAGCGAGCGCAACGTCTTCTACACCGGCGCCGCGCCGAACCAGCAGGCCATTCCGGCTGTCGATTATCTGATGAGCAAGGACGGCGGCTCGGTGAAGCGCTGGGTGCTGGAAGGCACCGACTACGTCTATCCGCGCACCACCAACAAGATCCTTGAAGCCTACCTCAAACAGAAAGGGGTGAAGGACGAGGATATCCTGATCAACTACACGCCGTTCGGCTTCTCCGACTGGCAGACCGAAGTCTCCAAGATCAAGGCGTTCGGCTCGGCCGGCAAGAAGACCGCGGTGGTCTCGACCATCAACGGCGACGCCAACGTGCCGTTCTACAAGGAGCTCGGCAACCAGGGCGTCAAGGCGACCGACATCCCGGTGGTGGCGTTCTCGGTCGGCGAGGAAGAGCTCGCCGGTCTCGACACCAAGCCGCTGGTCGGCCATCTCGCCGCCTGGAATTATTTTGAATCGATCAAGACGCCGGCGAATGCCGCCTTCATCAAGGAGTGGCACGACTTCATCAAGAATCCGAAGCGCACCACCAACGATCCGATGGAGGCGCATTACATCGGCTTCAACATGTGGGTGAAGGCGGTCGAGAAGGCCAAAACCACCGATCCCGACAAGGTGATCGAGGCGCTGCCCGGCACGCAGGCGCCGAACCTCACCGGCGGCATGTCGACCTTGCTGCCGAACCATCACATCACCAAGCCGGTCTATATCGGCGAGATCAGGCCCGACGGCCAGTTCGACGTGGTGTGGAAGACCAAGGACCTGGTGCCCGGCGCCGCCTGGTCGGCTTACCTGCCCGGCTCGAAGGATCTCGAGGCCGACTGGGTGAAGCTCAAATGCGGCAACTACAACAAAGTGACGCAGAAATGCGGCGGCGCGACGTAACGGCACTGCGCTGACGTTCAAGTTCGCGGGGAGGCGGCGTGCCGCCTTCCCGCAGTAAATGCCTCCGGGATCTGCAATGGGTTTTTGCCGAGCTTGCCTCGCCGCGCTGCTAGTGGCCTTCGGCCTCGTTGTGGCCGGCATGAACGCGCACGCCGCGGGCCTCGACGAAGCGCTGGCGAACTTCACCACCGACGATTTCAGCGACACCAATGACGGCATCAACGCCGTCGCCGCGAGCGGCAGCCCGCGGGCCGAAGCCATCATCCGCGCCTTGCAGGACGGCCACCTGACGTTCAGCGCCGAGCGCAAGGCGGTCTACATCCGGGATGATGCCGGCAAGCTGGTGGATGCTGCGACCGGGCAACCGGTCGCCGGCGAGACGCCGGCCGATCTCGACAATGTCCGCATCAACAATCGGCTGCGCGGCTCCATCGACGCCGCGCTCGGCGCCCTGACATTGATGTCGCCCGATCCGGGCAAGCGGCTCGACGCCGCCGAGGCGGTGTTCAAATCGCGCGACCAAAGCGCGCTGGCGACGCTCGAGACGGCAATCGACAAAGAGCAGGACCCGCGCATCAAGCGGGTGCTGCTGCAGGCGCGCGCCGCAATCCTTTTGACCGGCGACGACGCCAAGGATGAGGACAAGCTCGCCGCCATTCCCATCATCCAGCAGCGCGGCGATCAGGACGCGCTCGGGCTATTGCAGAGCCTGCCCAGCGGCACCGCGGCGCCGGTCGTCAAAGCCGCCGCCAGCGCCGCCGCCGCCGTGCGCAACCGCCTGTCGATCTGGAACGGCGTGCAGAACGCCTGGTACGGCATTTCGCTCGGCTCGGTGCTGCTGCTCGCCGCCATCGGGCTCGCCATCACCTTCGGCGTCATGGGTGTCATCAACATGGCGCACGGCGAAATGGTCATGATCGGCGCCTATGTGACCTTCGTGGTGCAGGACGCGATCCGGACGCATGATCCGGCGCTGTTCGACTATTCGCTCGCCATCGCCATTCCGCTGGCGTTCCTGGTTGCGGGCCTCATCGGCATCCTGATCGAGCGCTGCATCATCCGCTTTCTCTACGGCCGGCCGCTGGAGACGTTGCTGGCGACCTGGGGGCTTTCGCTGATCCTGCAGCAGGCGGTGCGCACAGGTTTCGGCCCGAACAATCGCGAGGTCGGCAATCCGTCGTTCATGAGCGGCGCCTTCGACCTCGGCGGCATCACCATCACCTACAACCGGCTGTGGATCATCTGCTTCGCGCTCGCGGTCTTCGTCGCGCTGCTCGGGCTGTTGCGCTTCACCCGCTTCGGCCTGGAAATGCGCGCGGTGACCCAGAACCGCGCCATGGCGGCGTCGATGGGCATCCGCACCAGCCGGGTCGATGCGCTGACTTTCGGCTTGGGCTCGGGCATCGCCGGCATGGCCGGCGTGGCGCTGTCGCAAATCGACAATGTCAGCCCCAATCTCGGCCAGGGCTACATCATCGACAGCTTCATGGTCGTGGTGTTCGGCGGCGTCGGCAATCTGTGGGGGACGCTGGTCGGCTCGTTCGTGCTCGGCATCGCCAACAAATTCCTCGAACCCGTGGCCGGCGCTGTGCTCGGCAAGATCGCCATCCTGGTATTGATCATCCTCTTCATCCAAAAGCGTCCGCGCGGCATGTTTGCGCTCAAGGGCCGGGCGGTCGAGGCATGACCTCGCATATCCTCATTCGCTCGCTCGATCGCAGCGCGATGATTTTCCTCATCGTCGTTGCGGCGATCGCGATCGCCGTGCCGATCCTCAATCTGGCGGTGCCGCAATCGTCGGCGCTGCATATGCCGACTTATCTGGTGGCGCTGTTCGGCAAATATATTTGCTACGCGCTGCTCGCCTTGTCGATCGACCTGATCTGGGGCTATTGCGGCATTCTTTCGCTCGGCCACGGCGCGTTCTTCGCGCTCGGCGGCTACGCCATGGGCATGTATCTGATGCGCCAGATCGGCAGCCGCGGCGTCTATGCCGATCCGATCCTGCCCGACTTCATGGTGTTCCTGAACTGGAAGGAACTGCCGCTGTATTGGTTCGGCTTCCAGCATTTACCCTACGCGTTGCTGATGATCGTCGCGGTACCGGGCGCGCTGGCTTTCGTGTTCGGCTGGTTTGCGTTTCGCAGCCGCGTCACCGGCGTCTATCTGTCGATCATCACGCAGGCGCTCACTTACGCGCTGATGCTCGGCTTCTTCCGCAACAATTTCGGCTTCGGCGGCAATAACGGGCTGACCGATTTCAAGGACCTGCTCGGCTTCAACGTGCAGGCCGAGGCCACGCGCAACGTGCTGTTCTCGATCTCCTGCGTGGCGCTGATGGCGGGCTTTTTGGTCTGCCGCGCCGTCGTCACCTCGAAATTGGGTAAGGTGCTGATCGCGATCCGCGACGCCGAAGCGCGCACCCGCTTCCTCGGCTATCGGGTGGAATCCTACAAGCTGTTCGTGTTCACCTTGTCGGCCTGCATGGCCGGCATCGCCGGCGCGCTGTATGTGCCGCAGGTCGGCATCATCAATCCGAGCGAATTCGCGCCGGGCAATTCCATCGAGGCGGTGATCTGGGTCGCGGTCGGCGGCCGCGGCACGCTGACCGGCGCCGCGCTCGGCGCCGTGCTGGTCAATTACGGCAAGACCTATTTCACCTCGGGCGTGCTGGCGCCGTACTGGCTGTTCATGCTCGGCAGCCTGTTCATCGGCGTGACCTTACTGTTGCCGCGCGGCGTCATCGGCACTCTGCATCACTGGACCGCGCTGCGCCGCGCCCGCGTGTCCGCCGCCGCCGAGGATGGCGTCAGGGAGCCGCTGCCGGCGGAATGAACATGGAAGCACTCACCACCGCGCTCCTCTATCTCGACGGCGTCAGCGTGTCGTTCGATGGATTCAAGGCGCTCAACAATCTGTCCTTCACCATCGCGCCCGGCGAGATGCGCGCCATCATCGGCCCGAACGGCGCCGGCAAGACCACGATGATGGACGTGGTCACCGGCAAGACCCGGCCCGACGCCGGCGACGTGATGTTCAACGGCGTGTACAATCTCACCAAGCTCGACGAGACCGAGATTGCCAAGCTCGGCATCGGCCGCAAATTTCAGAAGCCGACCGTGTTCGACAGCCAGACCGTGTTCGACAATCTGGAGCTGGCGCTCAACGGCGATCACCGCGCGCGCACCACGCTATGGTGGCGGCAGACGCCGGCCGAGCGCCGCCGCATCGACGAGATTCTGGAGACCACGCGGCTCACGCCGGTGCGCAACCGCCTCGCCGGCAGCCTGTCCCACGGCCAGAAGCAATGGCTCGAAATCGGCATGTTATTGGCGCAGGATCCAAAACTCTTGCTGGTCGACGAGCCGGTCGCCGGCATGACCGACGCGGAAACGCGGCAGACCGCGGAGCTGCTCAAGGCGATCGCCAAGGAACACACGGTCGTCGTGGTCGAGCACGACATGACCTTCGTGCGCGACCTCGGCGTCAAGGTGACGTGTCTGCACGAAGGCTCGGTGCTGGCCGAAGGTTCGATCGACCAGGTGTCGCAGAACGAGCGTGTGGTGGAAGTGTATTTGGGAAGATGAAAGAGGGGCGAATAGCGAATGGCGAATAGCGAATAGAACTCGACTAAAATCCCTATTCGCCATTCGCCACTCGCCACTCGCTATAGAAATCATGCTCGACGTACAATCCATCGACCTGCACTACGGCGCCGCGCAGGCGCTGCGCGCGGTGTCGCTCAAGGCCGAGCCCGGCAAGGTCACCTGCGTGCTCGGCCGCAACGGCGTCGGCAAGACGAGCCTCCTCGATGCGCTGGCCGGCCAGCAGCCGGTGAGCCGCGGCACCATCGCCTGGGAAGGCAGCGACATCACCGCGCTGAAACCGCCGGAACGAGCGCGGCGCGGCATCGCCTATGTGCCGCAAGGGCGCGAAATCTTTCCGCTGCTGACGGTGGAGGAAAATCTGCGCACCGGTTTCGCGCCGCTACGGCGCGAGGCGCGCAGCGTACCCGACGACGTGTTTTCGCTGTTCCCGGTGCTCGAATCCATGCTGCGCCGGCGCGGCGGCGATCTGTCGGGCGGCCAGCAGCAGCAGCTCGCCATCGGCCGCGCGCTGGTGATGCGGCCGCGGCTCCTGCTCCTCGACGAGCCGACCGAAGGCATCCAGCCGTCGATCATCAAGGATATCGGCCGCGCCATCACCTATCTGCGCTCGCTGGGCCAGATCGCCATCGTGCTGGTCGAGCAATATCTCGACTTTGCCCGCGAACTCGGCGACCATTTCGCCGTCATGGACCGCGGCGCCGTCGTCTATTCCTGCAACCGCGACGATCTCGACGAGGGCGCGCTCAAGCGCGCCATGGCGATCTGATGCGCGATTTTTGATGGCCGATCCGATGCTGGAAAGCGTGTCGCTACGCAACGAAATCTTCGCCGGCAATCGCGCCGTCGGACGCCTCGCGTTCACCGTCGCGGCTGCGCCCGGCAGCAGCCGGCGCGGGCGTGTCCATGAAGCCGGCTCGCTGCGGGTTCGCTTTCCCAACGGCGCTAGCGAAACCACGCTCGATGCGGTCATCGTCAATACCGCGGGCGGCATGGCCGGCGGTGACCGCTTCGCCATCGACATCAAGGTCGGCGCCGGCGCGCGGCTGAGTGTCACCACGGCGGCGGCGGAGAAAATCTACCGCTCGCTCGGGCCCGATACGGAGATCGGCATTACGCTCGATGTCGCTCCGGGCGGCACGCTGATGTGGCTGCCGCAAGAGACGATCGTCTTCGATCAAGTCCGGTTGCGCCGCTCGATCGATGTTGCGCTGGCGCGTGATGCCAATCTGGTCTTGGCCGAAGCCGCCGTGTTCGGCCGCTCGGCCATGGGCGAAGCGGTGATCCAGGGTTCGTTCTTCGACCGCTGGCGCGTGCGCGTCGACGACGCTCTGGTGTTCGCCGAAACGCTGCGGCTCGACGGCGCGATCGCGCAACGTCTGGCACAACGTGCCGTCGCCAATGGCGGCGTCGCGGTGGCGAGCGTCATCAAATATCCCGGCAGCGACGCCGATGCGGCCGCGGTGCGCGCTTTGCAGGAAGATTTTGCCGGCGAAGTCGGCATATCGGCCTGGAACGGGCTTGCCGTCGCGCGGCTGGTCGCGACGAACGGCGCGGCGCTGCGGCGCGGTCTTGTTGCCGTGCTGACTGCGTTCAACGCAGCGCCGCTGCCGCGGCTGTGGCTGAACTGAAGGGCGCGCCATGAATCTCACTCCGCGCGAGAAGGACAAGTTGCTCATCGCCATGGCGGCGATGGTGGCGCGGCGGCGGCTGGAGCGCGGCGTCAAGCTCAACCATCCCGAAGCGGTGGCGCTGATCTCCGATTTCATCCTCGAAGGCGCGCGCGACGGCCGCTCCGTCGCCGAATTGATGGAGGCCGGCGCCCATGTCGTCGGCCGCGCCCAGGTGATGGACGGCATCGCCGAAATGATTCCGGAAATCCAGGTCGAGGCGACGTTTCCCGACGGCACCAAGCTCGTCACCGTGCACGAACCGATCCGATGAGGTGACTCAAGATAATTGCAACTTTGGCTTGTATTGACTATTTTCGGATGCTCTCGCCTCGGAGTGAGAAATTGATAGGAGACCGTCAATGTCAGAGATCTTAGATATGAGCACTGAGTTCGGAAAGAAGCAGGGCGAATACCTGATTGAGGAAATGAAATGTTTGCGGAGCATAATTAATGTCTGGGTGGAGCAGATAGCGCGATTGGAAATCTTTACAATAAGCTCATTTGGTGCGGTCGTGTATTTTTATGTAAGTTATCAAGCGCGATTCATTGACTCGTTCCTGAGATTCGTTCCCTTAGGGCTGGCCATTGTTCTTTTGCTAAGGGGCATAATAATTTCTCATCGGATTCAAACGGCGGATAATTACTTAGTATCGATAGAAAAAAGATTCTGCCGAGACGGCGCCTGGGTATTCAATTTTAAAGAAAAGTATACGTGGAAATTCTGTCCAGGACTTCTCTTCCCACGAATAGTTATCGACCGAATGTTCATTACAATCATCTTTATTGCAGTTGGTCTCTTCTTGGCTTTCTGTAAAGATTGGATTTTGGCCAATCAAATAATATTTCAAGCGGCATTGGGAGGAAGCTATGCGCCCGGGTGAACTCCTCATTCAGGATGGCAAAATCGAGCTCAACAAGGGCCGCAAAACCCTGACGCTCACCGTCGCCAACAGCGGCGACCGGCCGATCCAGGTCGGCTCGCACTATCACTTCTTCGAGACCAATCCGGCGCTCAAGTTCGACCGCGCCAAGGCGCGCGGCATGCGGCTAAACATTGCGGCCGGCACCGCGGTGCGCTTCGAGCCCGGCCAGAGCCGCGAGGTGACGCTGGTCGCGGTTGCCGGCGCGCGCACCGTCTACGGTTTCCGCCAAGCGATCATGGGCAAGCTGAAGAAATGACGCGGCGGCACAACGCATTGCACGAAGACTTGGGTGCAAGAATCTTGGGTGCAAGAATCATGACGGGCGAGCTTGCGCCCGCCCGTCACGTTCTCAGCGCTGCTATCCGCCACTGGGAACCAGGATCAAATCTACCACGTGGTGCGCTGCTGATAGCCGCCTCGCACCCAGGCCAATCCGACCTTGGCGATCGTCACATCCGGCAGAACCAAACGCGAGCGATCTGGAAGCGAGGATACCGCGAAGCCGCGCGAACACAAGTTAAAGCCGCCCTGAACGACGATCCGGCGACGCTGGGGATAACACTGGGGATTACAGCCATGGCGGCGTACCTTGCGTAAGTCCTTACTTTTTGATAGATGTAATACTAATACGATAAGGTAAGGAATGGCCATGAGAAGCTTCCCGGCCAAGCTAACGTCAAAGGCGCAGGTCACGCTGCCCTTGGAAATCCGCAAATCGCTCGGCGTCGGCCCCGGCGACCGCATCGAATTCTTCTTGCACCGCACCGGTGAGGTTTTCGTCTTGCCGCGCAACCGGCCGGCCGCGGCGATCCTCGGCAAAGGCTCAGCCTTTGCTCGGCCGGTGACGCGCGAGGAGAGCGACCGCCTGGTCGGCAGGGCCATTGCCGCGCGCGGCAAAGCGGCGTCGCCGCAGTCATCGCCCAATCGGCGCAAGGCCGGATGATCGGCATCGACACCAACGTTCTGGTCCGCGCGGTCATTGCCGACGACGCGCAGCAAGCGGCGCACGCCGCCCGCTTCCTGCGCGCCCGCGACGAAACAAATCCGGCCTTCATCAATCCGGTCGTCGCCGCAGAATTCGTCTGGGTGCTGCGCGCCGTGTATCGGATGCCGCGGCACGTCATCGTCGACATCCTGCGTGCGATGATCGAGAGCGCGGCTTACGCGTTCGGCGAGCGCGGAGCGGTGCTGCGCGCCTTTCGCGATTACGAAAGCGGCGTCGGCGACTTCACCGATCGCCTGATCGCCGAAATCAACGACGCCAGCGGCTGCACCGCCACCGTGACATTCGACACCGAGGCCGCGAAGATTCCGCCATTCGCGCCGATGCCTGCGAGGTAAGTCATGCCGTCGACCATAAGCCGTGCCGTTTACGCCGACATGTTCGGGCCGACCACCGGCGACCGTGTGCGGCTCGCCGATACCGATCTCATCATCGAGGTCGAGAAGGATTTCTGTACCTACGGCGAAGAGGTGAAGTTCGGCGGCGGCAAGGTGATCCGCGACGGCATGGGCCAATCCCAGATCACCAACCGGCAGGGCGCGGTCGACACCGTCATCACCAATGCGCTGATCGTCGACCATTGGGGCATCGTCAAAGCCGACGTCGGGCTTAAAGGTGGCAAGATTTTCGCCATCGGCAAGGCCGGCAATCCGGACATCCAGCCCGGCGTCAGCATCATCATCGGGCCCGGCACCGAGGTGATCGCCGGCGAAGGCAAGATCCTCACCGCCGGCGGTTTCGACACCCACATCCATTTCATCTGCCCGCAGCAGGTCGACGAGGCGCTGATGTCCGGCGTCACCTCGCTGCTCGGCGGCGGCACCGGCCCGGCGCACGGCACGTTCGCCACCACCTGCACGCCCGGGCCGTTCCACCTCGCGCGCATGATCCAGGCGGCGGACGATTTTCCCGTCAACCTCGGCTTCGCCGGCAAGGGTAATGCGTCGCGGCCGGCGGCGCTCGAGGAGATGATCAAGGCCGGCGCTTGCGCGCTGAAGCTGCATGAGGACTGGGGCACGACGCCGGCGGCGATCGACTGCTGCCTCTCCGTCGCCGACGACTACGACATCCAGGTGATGATCCACACCGACACGCTCAACGAATCCGGCTTCGTCGAGGACACCATCAAGGCATTCAAGGGCCGCACCATCCACGCCTTCCACACCGAGGGCGCCGGCGGCGGCCACGCGCCCGACATCATCAAGGTCGCAGGCTTGAAGAACGTGCTGCCGTCGTCGACCAATCCGACGCGGCCCTATACCAAGAACACCATCGACGAGCATCTCGACATGCTGATGGTGTGCCATCACCTCGATCCGTCGATCGCCGAGGATCTGGCGTTCGCCGAAAGCCGCATCCGCAAGGAGACCATCGCGGCCGAAGACATTCTTCACGACATCGGCGCGCTGTCGATGATGTCGTCGGATTCGCAAGCCATGGGCCGGCTCGGCGAAGTCATCATCCGCACCTGGCAGACCGCCGACAAGATGAAGAAGCAACGGGGCCGCTTGAAGGGGGAGAAAGGCGACAACGACAACATGCGGGCCAAGCGCTATGTCGCCAAATACACCATCAATCCCGCCATCGCCCACGGCGTGTCGAAACTGATCGGCTCGGTGGAGAAGGGCAAGCTCGCCGATCTCGTGCTGTGGTCGCCGGTATTCTTCGGCGTCAAGCCCGATTGCATCATCAAGGGCGGCTCCATCGTCGCCGCGCCGATGGGCGATCCCAATGCCTCGATCCCGACGCCGCAGCCGGTGCATTACCGGCCGATGTTCGGCGCCTTCGGCCGCGCCCGCACCGCGTCGTCGGTGGTGTTCACCTCGAAGGCCGCGGTGCAGGCCGGCTTGCGCAAAAAGCTCGGCATCGAGAAGGAATTTTTCGCGGTGCAAAATACGCGAGGAAAAATTTCCAAGAAAAGCATGATCCACAACGACGCCACGCCGGATATCGAGGTCGATCCCGAGACCTACGAGGTGCGCGCCGACGGCGAACTGTTGACCTGTGCGCCGGCGGATGTTTTGCCGATGGCGCAGCGTTATTTCTTGTTTTGATGAAGGCCCAGAAAGCGGCCTTGATCGCTTGGACGGCACTCTGTTCGCGTTGGTCATCTTGTCAAGGATCGAAGACCGCCGAAGGCGGCGGCGCCATAGCGCGTCGAAGACGCGCGTAACCGCGCTGATGGCGCCGTCCTTGACAAGATGACCAACGCGAACAACCAGCATCCAAGCGATCAAGGCCGCCCTCCCGATCAGTCTTGACGCTCGCCTCGCGAAACTCCAAACTTTCCCCCATGGCGGATTTTTCGACGTCGGTGCTTGCGGTCCGAGGCTGCCGCATCCGGCTGATGCGTGGCGGCGCCGGCAGCCCGCTCGTCGTTTTGCACGGCGCGTCCGGCGCAAATGTGTTGCCGTTCATGAGCGAGCTTGCGGAAAAGTTCGACGTCATCGCGCCGGAACATCCGGGCTTTGGCGAATCCGAAACGCCGGACTGGCTCGATAACATCCACGACCTCGCCTATTTCTATCTCGATGTGCTCGACGAGCTGAAGCTCAAGGACGTCAATCTGGTCGGGCTGTCGTTCGGCGGCTGGATCGCCACCGAGCTTGCCGTGCGCAACACGCAACGTCTTGCCTCGCTGACGCTCTCCGGCGCCGCCGGGCTTTACGTCGCCGGCGTCGAGCAGCTCGATTCGTTCCTGCGCAGCGACGAGCAGCGGTTGCGCGACTTCTTTTACGATCAGAAAAAAGCCGACGACGTCATCGCCCGCGCGCTGCAGCCTGACCTCGAAGACGTCACGCTGAAGAACCGCACCACCGTCGCCAAGATCGCCTGGCAGCCGCGCGGCCATGACCCGAATCTTCCCAAATGGCTGCACCGCATCGACGTGCCGACGCTTTTGATCTGGGGCGATCACGACCGCATGTTCCCGAAAGAGCACGCGTTCGCCTATCAGCAGGCGATCCCCGGCGCCAAAGTGGTGATCGTGCCGGAATGCGGCCACGTTCCGCAGATCGAGAAGCCGGACGCCTTCGTCGCCGCGATCGAAACTTTCCTGGGCGTGCGCAAGAAGGCCGCATAGGACAAAATCATGAAGTTCTTCAATTTCCACCTGATGCCGTATGCGCACGTCGATCTCGACGCCATCGCCAAAAACGGCTCGGCCTGGGTGACGTTCTCCAACAGCCATTACGATCCCGAGCTCGGCGCCGAGCTCTATCACGACTATCTCGACCAGATGGAATTCGCCGACCAGCTCGGCTTCGACGGCGTCTGCCTCAACGAGCATCATCAGACCGCCTATGGCATGATGCCTATTCCGGGCGTGCTCGCGGGCGCGCTGGCGCGCAGCGTCAAGCACGCCAAGATCGCGATTTTGGGCCGCGCGCTGCCGCTTGTGAACAATCCGCTGAACATCGCCGAAGAATACGCGATGCTCGACAATCTCACGCGCGGCCGCCTGATCGCCGGCTTCGTGCGCGGCATCGGCGCCGAATATCACGCCACCGGCATCAACCCGGCCAATTCGCAAGCGCGCTTTGCCGAGGCCCACGATCTGATCGTGCGGGCATGGACGGAGCCTGGGCCGTTCTCGTATTCCGGCAAGCATTATCAGTTCCGCTACGTCAATCCGTGGCCGCGGCCCTATCAGTCGCCGCATCCGCCGATCTGGATTCCGTCGCAGGGCTCCGGCTCGACCATCCGCTGGGCGGCGAAGATGCGCTACACCTACTGCCAGACCCTCAGTCCGATCGCCGCGGTGGCGAAATTCTTCCAGCTCTATCGCGACGAGGCGGAAAAAGCCGGCTACCAGGCCTCGCCCGACCAGCTCGCCTGGTCGAACACGATTTACGTCGGCGAGACCGACAAGAAAGCCGTGAAAGAGGCCAAGCCGCATCTCGAGGCGCTGGTCAATTATCTGCTCAAAATGCCGACCGAGATGCTGCTGCCGCCGGGCTACACCGATACCGCTTCGATGAAGCGCGTGCGCGCCGTGAAGGTCACCGGCAAGCAGGCCTCGATCGAAGAGCTCATCGCGTCCGGCGTGGTGATCATTGGCTCGCCCGAAACCGTGCGCGAAAAGCTCGCCGAATATCAGGATCTCGCCGGCTTCAACACCTCGCTGACCAAGACCCAGTTCGGCACCATGCCGAACGAGATGGCGCGCGCCAACATGACGGCGATCGCCGAAGAAATCTTGCCGCACTTCCGCGAGCGCCTGCCGCAACGCGCGGCCAAGGCCGCGGCGGAATAAGAATTTCCGCCCCCGCGATAGCGGGGGAGGGGGACCACGCTGCGTCAGCAGCGTGGTGGAGGGGGCGCCTGAGCCGCGGATGCGACCAGCGAAGAAACAAAGTAAGAAGCGAAGCGTTCAGCCGCTCTCGCGCCGTGCGGCCGCCGCGATGCGACGCAATTCGGCGGCCACCTCCGCTTTGTTGCCGGCGGGTGCACCGTCGAGACCGGGAGTCCAAAGATTTTCGGGCAATCGCGCGCAACAATCCAGCGCACTTGTCTCGTCTCCCAAATGTGCGTGACTGTCGGCTTCGTACAGCAGCGTGATCATCGCACCCTCCCACTCCTTCGGGTCCATTGCTTCACCGCGCCGAAAATCCGCTAAGGCGTTCGCGTGTTCCCCGAGCTGCCGGTATATCATGCCTCGCGCGCAAAATGCCGCTTGCGAAGGAGCGAGTTCGATGACCTTGTCCAGGTCGGCAAGCGCCAGCCGCGGCTCGCCCATGTCACTCCATACGAAATGCCGTGTAAAATAGGGCCGAAAATTTCGCGGATTCTCTTGAATCCATTCATCCACTATCTTGAGGAAACGTTGCGGATCGGCGCGGCGAAGCTCGCCCAACGCGAACACTTCCTCAGGTGTTTTTGGTTCCTGCATCGACGTGCGTTCCTTTTTCTATGCGTCCACTCTATTGCCGCCGCAGTCCTGCGAGACGCGCCCCATAATGCATTCCCTAATTGTTGTGCCCATTCCGCGAATATAATCCCGTCCTAACTGGCCGTCTGCCCACAATTCCAAACAGTCTTCGGTTGCTGTTGCCCACTCCTTTACGCATTTCGGCCGACCCGGATAAGGGTTTCGCGGGATGGTAATAGGATCGGTGTTCGGCGGCGCAAACGGCGCAGGCGCGATCTCGGACGGCCAAGGGAAGGGCGCTCCGCGTGGGACCACCAAGTCGGGGGGAATTGGAAGGCGGAGTTGTGCCGGTATGAGGGGCGCACTGTGCTCCCCGGTGGGGGAATCGTCGGCGACATCGCCGCGCGGCGCGAATTCGCCGCCGATGCTACCCGGCGTTCCGGCCAGCCAATGCGGATGTTTCAGAGGGTCCCAATCCGCTTTGAGTAGTCCGCTCGTCCGTAGTTGCCGCGCCAGTGCAACAACGTCGCCCATGGTTTGCGCTGATTTTGTCAGCGGCGGCGGATCGGGGATTTGCAGATGTAGCGTCGTGATTTGCGCGTGCAAAAGGTCGCCGCGATTGAGTGCTCTGGCAATCGCAATAAGACCGCCGGATTTGGCGTCGATATCGATGGGTATGCCGTAGCGCTTGCTGAGATCGCGATTGAGGTCGCGCACGGGGCGCGGCTCCCACTGCTGAAAGCCATTACGAGAGCATGATCGCTCCAACAATGGCACCTCGCCGACGAATACGCCACTTTTGCCGCAGGAAACGCTGCCACAGGGCGCGTCGGACAAGCCGAAATATCGGCCGATTAATGTCATGCCATACCTCCTTTGAAATTTAACAACGGGTTTTTTCCTCTCTCCCAAAAAGACGAGTTTCCTCGTTCTCGCGGCGCATTTTTTGCGTCCGAGTTTTGCCAAAAGCCACGCTTACGAAAGCCACTCCAAAAAAAGAGTGGAGCGCCGGGAGGCGCCGGGTCGTGGGCCACGCCACGCGGACGGATGTTGCCACCCGCTCGCGCTTCGGGCGTGGCGCGCGCCACAGAACGATCCGCTTGCGCGAACCGCCTGCTTCGGGCGCGCTGCGCCTCCCGGCGCTCCACCACCATCGCGGTTCTCCGCCGCGGCTGTCGACCGCCGCCGCGCGAGCACCGCTCCCGCTCTGCCGGCCGGAAGCAAAATCCGGCGTCGTTACGGAGAGCGGGATGACTCGCTTCCATAATGGGAATATAGGCCTGCTGTCAAGTATAAAATCCTATGGCACGGAAGCGCCGACCCGTTTGAACCTCTGCCCGCGCCGGCTGTCAGACCAATAGGTCCACGGTTCGGACACCAGCGAATGCCGCAGGAGAGTGTCATGAAATGCGCCAACCCCACCTGCAATCACAGCATCGGCCTCGTCTCCCACCGCCGCGGCTTGTTCGGCAAGCGGCCCTATTGCTCGAAAGCGTGCCGCGACCACGTCGCGGTCGCGCTGGCGCCGAAGCGCGAAAGCGCGACCACTTATTTCGAATGGCTGTTTGCGCAGCCGGCGACTCTGCAGCCGAGACTGGCGGTCGCCGCGGTTCGCGTCAGGGTGCGCTGATGCGGATCGCAAGCGTAGCCCGGATTGAGCAACGCGAAATCCGGGATTGACGGCGAGGCTGGCCCCGGATTTCGTTTCACTCAATCCGGGCTACGCGTGCTTCGTTTCCCGGATGCGGTGCAGCGCGAAGCTGCGCCATAGCGCGTCGAAGACGCGCGTGAACGCGCTTTTGGTGCTGCACTGCGCCCGGGAAACAAACGCTGCGCGCTACGCGCTGTCGACGTGGGTCCGGCACGGCGGCCCAACGGGCTGACACGCGTCGTTGATGATCGGCGGGGCGACGTTATAGAACGGCGGGTGAACGGGCCTGGCACGGTGCGTCTTGGTCGCGGCCGACGCGGTGACGGCGGTGCTGAGGACGATGGCGGCGGCAAGCGCAATTTTCGTCACGTTTGGCATCTTCGTTGCTCCTGGTTGGGCCGTTGTGGCCCGCCCGGTCATCCCTTGCCGATAGATAGGCACGCCGGTCGGCGACGCCAATAGCCCGCCAGTTCGCCCGCGTGGGCGCGCCAATACGCAGAGCATCAGGATTTTTGGCGATGCGCTTGCTATGAACAGGAGGGGGCCATATTTAGGGTTTTGCGGATTGGCGCAGCCGATCGGCTGTCTCAGGAGGGCCGGACATGGCTTATGGCTTTCTCGATATCGCCGCGACGGCGAGCGTGCGGGAAGCACAGCGGGAAAACGGCAGCGCCGATTATTGGTCCGGTTTCCACGGCGAGCGGACCTTCGACCGGTTCACCGAAAACGAGGCGGCGTTCATCGCCGCGCGCGACAGCTTCTACCTGGCGACGGTTTCGGAAACCGGCTGGCCCTATGTGCAGCATCGCGGCGGGCCGCCCGGTTTCATCCGCGTGCTCGACGACAAGACGCTGGCCATCGCCGATTTTCGCGGCAACCGGCAATATATCAGCGTCGGCAATCTGGCGGCCGGCACCCGCGCCGCGCTGATCCTGGTGGATTATCCGAACCGCCGGCGGCTGAAAATTCTGGCCCACGTCGAAGTCAAGACTCTTGCCGACGATCCGGAGCTCGCCGCCGCGGTGGCGACGCCCGGCTACAAGGCGATGCCGGAGCGCGTGCTCAAGTTCCACCTCGACGCCTTCGACTGGAATTGCTCGCAGCACATAACCCAGCGCTTCACCGAAGCGGAGGTGGATGAGGCGCTGACGCCGGTGCGTGATCGCCTCGCGCAACTCGAGGCGGAGAACAAGGTGCTGCGCGAAAAGCTCGCGGAACGCGAAGGCGCCGTTCTGTAGGGTGGGCTGAGCGCAGCGAAACCCACGCAGTGCCGAGCAGCGTGGGCACGGCGCTTCGCGCCTTTGCCCACCTGGCTCATCCGGGGCTGCGCGTGCTACGGGCTTTTCTGAGGCGGTTACGTACCAGCGGGTTCGATTTGCTGCTTGTCTTTGTCAACGGATTGGGTTTGTTGCTTGTCTTTGTCAACGGATTGGGTTTGTTGCTTGTCTTTGTCAACGGATTGGGTTTGTTGCTTGTCTTTGTCCGTCGTCGGCGGGGCCGATGGAACATAGGATGCGAGCGCCTTGGCTTTCTCATAGGCCGCGATCAACTTCTCGCGGTCTTTATCGGTATTGTAGCGATATTTTGCGACCTGTGTGTCGTTGCGCGCTTTGATAAAGCTGGCCGACACTCCGCTCAGGCCAAGATAGGCAAGAAGCGCACCGCACGCCCCGGATAGGAACCCCCATTTTTGATCGACGAAGCCGGCGACCGTCAACATCGGCAGAACTATCACGACCGCGCTCGCGATCACGAGGATGGTATTGCTCAAGACATAGAGTGCGTACCAAAACTTTATCGACGTATCGAGGTCAGACAGCAATGTGTCCTGAGTATCCTGCATGATCGCCTCGTGGCCACTTGCCGTCGGGGAGTCTTCCCGTGACGGGAATACAACACTGATGCAACTTTTGAGTCAATATCAAACCTGATACCAGCTAGCGCGTCGGGCTGACTTTGTTTGGGCATGCTCGCTCGTTCTTCAACGGCAACGAAACGGCGAGTCAGACGCCCCCTCCACCACGCTTCGCGTGGTCCCCCTCCCCCGCTATCGCGGTGGCGGAAGACTATTTTCGCGGCGGCTTGGCGGCGAACTCCGAGCCGCGCACGCAGAGTTTTCCGCGCGGGTCCTGCCAGAGCTTTTCGGTGGCGTGCAGATGGCCGATGGCGCGGGCGATGGTGACGAAATCGTAGCGCGCGAATTTTTCCGCGACGTCGGTGAAGTAGAGCGGCTCCTTGGCGATCGTCGCCAAAATTTCCGCAGCCAGCGCCGTCACCGCGGCCTCGTCGCCGGCTTGGCCCGCCGCGTCCTTCTTGCCGCCGACATAGTCGTCGATCCTGGCGCGGTCGGCATAGGCGTAGGTGATGCGCTCGTAATATTCGCGCGGAATGTTTTCCGGAATGGTGGCGTCGATGCCGACCTTGGCGCCGGTCGGCACCACGCCGTAGCCCTGCGGCAGGCTCGGATCGAGCGGTTTTGCGCGCGCGTTCGAAACAATCATCACATCGCGGTCGCCCTGCACGCGGGTGGCGATGGCCCATTCCACCTCGGTCGGATCGTTGACGTCGATGTCATCGTCGACCACGACGACGTGCTTGAGATCCATGACCGACAATGCGGCGAGCAGTGCGTTCTTGCCCTCGCCGGGCTGTTTCTTGATCGAGATCACCGCGTGCCAGAAGGCGCAGCCGCCGAGCGTGACATTGATGTCTTTGACCTGCACGCCGGCGGTGCGCAGCGCCGCGCGGATGGTGGCATAGCGGGTCGGCGCCGCGAGCCAGGTGTTCTCCCACGGCATGTGCAGATTGTAGTAGATCGCGTCTTTCCGCATAGAAATTGCCTTGATGCGCACCAGCGGATTCCAGTGCAGCCCGCCCATCAGCCGGGTGAACTCGCCGAAGCGGCCTTCAGGATATGTCCAGCCGGTCGGCAACACTTCGGCCTCGAGCACGATCTCGGCGTCGGCGATGTAGGGCACGTCGACGGTCTGGCACGGCGCCAGCGCCACCGGCTCGCCGCGGATGCCGCCGGCGATCGCCATCTCGTCGACACCGAGCGGGGCGCGATATCCGGAGCCGGTAATCTCGACCGGGTGGGTGCCGATCGAGATCGAGATCGGCAGCGGCTCGCCGCGCTCGAGCGCGCGCTGGACGAACAGCCGCATGTTGTTCGGCGTCACCAGGTCGATGCCGGTGAGCGCCTTTTCCTTGACGATGAAACGATAGATGCCGGAATTGAAGCCGAGCTCCGGATCGCGCGCGATCACCACGCCGGCGGTGATCATCGGGCCGCCGTCATAGATCGACGACATCGGGATCGGCAGCTTGTAGAGATCGACGTCGTCGCCGAGGAGCGTCACCTCACGCGCCGGCGAAGTTTTCACATATTTCGGCGGGATCGGCTTGGCGATCGCGGCAGAGAGCTTGTCCTCGATCTCGCGATAGGTCTCGGCGCCGAGCGCCATCATGGCGCGCTCGCGCGAGCGGATGATGCCGGACACCACCGGCATGTCGTAACCGATGACGTTGTGGAAATAGAGCGCGGTCTTGGCCTGGTCGACCAGGGTTGCGATATGGCGGATGTCGACCGGCTGATGCAGGTCGACAAGCTCGCCGTTCTGCCGCAGGCGGTCGAGGAACTGGCGGAAATTCTCCTGCATCGAAGCTTGCTTTCCCTTGAGCCGGCCACATCGCCGCGAAGTCGGCGAGGCTACTGAGGCGCGGCGCCGAGCGCAATCGTGCCGCGGCGGCGGCCGATCAGGGGCCGGCGGCGCGCGGCGCCAAATTCGCCGGCCGCGGCCGCGGCCGCCGCCGCGCCGCCTGGCCGACCTGCTTCGACAGTAGCGTCGATGGCCGCTCGATCAGCCACCAGAACAGCGTCGCCAGAACGAGCGCCGCGACAATCTGCACGACGAGTTCGAGGGTCGGCGGCACGTCGGCAATGCGGCCGAGGATATCGGCGACGCTGAAGCCGATCGCTCCGTGCAGCAGATAGAGCGAATAGGAAATGGTGCCGAGAAACAGCAGCGGCAGGCAGCGCGCCGGCCACGGCGCGTTCAAGGCGATGAGCGCGATGACGGCGCCGATCACCCATGTGGCGTCCTGGCTGAAAGTGACGGCGGCAAAACCCGCCGCCCAAGCCGCGCACTCCCACAGCGCCATGCCGCGCCGCATGAACAGGAATTGCAGAAAGCCGAAGCCGAACACCGGCAGATACATAAAGACCAGGCGGCTTTCGTCGCTGCCGTAACCGGCCAGCATGACGAGGAGGAAAAACGTGCGCTGCGGCCAGAGGTTTTTCCGGTAGAGCAGAAGCGGCGCGGCGGCGAGGACGAGGAAGTAATACTGGAATTCGATCGCCAGGCTCCAATAGACGGTGCTGAACCAGTCTTCGCCGGCCCAGGGCACGAGATAAAACAGGTGCAGCGCGGCGCGATAAACGTCGTGCGCGGTGATGCTGCCGTCGAACCACGGCGTCAGTCCGGCCAGATACGGCACGCACAGTATCAGCAAGACCGACATCACATAGGGCGGCTCCAGCCGGACGATGCGGCGGCCGATGAAGGCGAGGCCGTCCCGGCCGGTCCGGTAATCGCGCAGGTCCATCGCATAGGGAATGATGAAGCCGGAAATGACGAAGAAGGCTTCGACGCCGAGATAGCCGTAGAGGCCCGAGGCTCGCAGCACGCCGTCCGGCAGGAGATAGGTAAAGTGGAACCACATCACCATGAAGGCGGCCACGCCCCGGGTATATTCGACCGCCTGCAGCCGCTCGCCGCCGTCACGCATCACGCTGTGCCTGCCTGTGCCGAAAGGACGCGTCTCCCGCCCCGTTCCGCCCGCATCCTAGCCGAGCCGATTACAATCCGCAGCCGGCGTCCTATAACCATGCCCAACACATGACCCGCTTCCCCTGCATGCGAATGTTTGCCAAATGAGGAAGTTCCAGCGGCCCGGGAGAAAACATTGGTGAAGCCGACAATGAAGGCGCTGGTGCTGCGCAAGCACGGCGGGCTCGACGATCTCGAGGTGGTCGGCGATTACCCGAGGCCGCAGGCGGGCGAGGGCCAGGTCGTCATTCGGGTGCGCGCGGCCTCGTTCAACTATCACGACGTGTTCACGGTGCGCGGCATGCCGGGCATCAAGGTGCCGCTGCCGGTGATCATCGGCCTCGATATGGCGGGCGAGATCGCCGAAGTCGGCGCCGGCGTGACCGGCTGGAAGGCCGGCGACCGGGTGCTGGTCAATCCGGTCAACAAGAGGAAAGGCCTGATGGGCGAGATGCTCGACGGCGGCATGGCGGAATATTGCGCCGTCGCCGCCGACCAGCTCGTCGCCATGCCGGCGAGCGTGAGCTTTACGGACGCGGCGTCGCTGCCGGTCGCCTATGGCACCGCACACCGCATGCTGATCACCCACGGCACCGTCAAAGCCGGCGACAAGGTGCTGGTGCTCGGCGCCTCGGGCGGCGTCGGCACCGGCTGTGTGCTGTTGGCCAAGATGCTCGGCGCCGAGGTCATCGCCTGCGCGTCAAGCACGGAGAAGCTTGCGCGGCTCAAAGCCATGGGCGCCGACGAGGTGATCGACTACACCAAGACCGACTGGTCGAAATGGGCGGTCGAAAAATACGGCAAGCCGCAGCGCCGCAGCTTCGACGGCGGCGTCGACGTGGTGATCAATTTCACCGGCGGCGATACCTGGGTGCCGTCGCTGCGCTGCCTCAAGCGCGGCGGCAAGCTGTTGGTCTGCGGCGCCACCGCGGGCTACGACCCGAAGGAAGACCTGCGCTACGTCTGGAGCTTCGAGCTGCAGATCATCGGCTCCAACAGTTTTTACGACGACAATCTCGCCGCGCTGATGGAGCTGATCGGCGCCGGCAAGATCAAGCCGGTGATCGACAAGGTGCTGCCGCTCGAAGAGGCCCGCGAAGGCTTGCGCCTGATCCAGGACCGCGAGGTCATCGGCAAAGTGGTGGTGACGCCTTGACAGAGGACGGAAGACGGAGAACGGACGACGGAGGACAGACGACGGAGGACGGATTCGATGCGAGCCTCCTGCCCGTTATCTGTCGTCCGTCGTCTGTCGTCCGTCGTCAGGTGTTGTCATGAGCGAACAAGTGACGCTAGAGCAGGTCCAAGCGCTGGTCACCCGTGCGCCGTTTCATCAGTGGCTCGGGCTTACCGTTGTCGCCGTCGGCGACGACAACATCGAGATCAGGGCAAAATGGCGCGAGGAATGGGTGGTCAATGTTGAACGCCGCTACACCCACGGCGGCATTCTCGCCGCATTGATCGATCTCGCCGCCGATTTCGCGCTGATTAAGCAGATCGGCCACGGCGTGCCGACGATCGACATGCGCGTCGATTATCATCGCGTGGCCATGCCGGGCGATTTGATCATGCGCGGCAAGGTCATCCGCGTCGGCTCGCAGTTCGCGACCGCCGAAGCGCAAATCTTCGATCTCGACGGCAAGCTGATCGCCAGCGGCCGCGGCACTTATCTGACGGCGCCGCCGAAACCGGCCTGAGCCCATGACCGGGTTCGTCAATCTCGGCGATCTCATCCGACGCGACCGCGACTTGAGCAAAATCGCGATCGTCGATCTCGGCGGCGAACACGGGCCGCGGGATTTTACTTTCGCGCAACTCGACGCGATGGCGAACGGCGTCGCCCGTGCGCTCGCCAAGCGGGGCTTGCAGCGCGGCGACAGGGTCGCGCTGCTCTCCGCCAACCGCGCCGAATATATCGCCGCTTATTACGGCATCATGCGCGCCGGCTTCGTCGCGGTGCCGGTGAATTTCAAATTCCCACGCGAAACCATTCATTTCATCATCCGCGACGCCGCCTCCAAGCTCGTGTTCTGCGATGCGCCGCGCGCGGCGGATTGCCCGCCCGATATTGCCAGCGTGACATTTGGCGCGGCGTTCGATGCGTTCTTCGATCCCGGTCCGTTCGACGCCGTGACACCGGCACAAGCCGAGCCGGCGATGTTCCTCTACACATCGGGGTCGACGGGTGCGCCGAAGGGCGTCGTGCTGTCGCACCAGAGCCACATCTGGGTGGTCGAGACGCGGCTCATGCCGGGGCTCGACCGCCATCGTTATCTGATCGCCGCGCCGCTCTACCACATGAACGCGCTGGCGCTGGCCAAGCTCGCCTGCGCGGCGCATGCCACCATCGTGCTGTTGCCGCAATTTTCCGCGCCGGCCTATATCGCGGCGATCGGAAAATACCGCTGCACTTGGCTCACCGCGGTGCCGCCGATGATCGCCATGATGCTGCGCGAGACCGCGGCGCTTGAGGCAACAGATCTCACCAGCGTCGAATTCGTGCGCATGGGCTCGGCGCCGGTCAGCGCGAGCCTGATGGCGGCGCTGCGCGAGGCGCTGCCGCGCGCCGCGGTGACCAATGCCTACGGAACCACCGAGGCCGGTCCGGTAGTGTTCGGCCCGCACCCCAAAGGGCTGCCGCAGCCCGAGCTGTCGGTCGGCTACCCGCATCCAAAAGTCGCGCTGCGCCTGGTCGACGGCGCCGACCGCGACGCCGCGCAGGGCGTGCTGGAAATGAAATGCCCGGCCTTGATGCTCGGCTATCACAACCGCCCCGACGTTAAGCCGCCGCTCACGCCGGACGGTTTTTACATGACCGGCGACGTGTTCCGCCGCGACACCGATGGATTCCACTATTTCGTCGGCCGCACCGACGACATGTTCGTGTCCGGCGGCGAGAATATTTATCCGGCCGACGTCGAGCGCATGCTGGAGCACCATCCCGACATCGCCCAGGCCGCGGTGGTACCGGTCGACGACGACATCAAGGGCCAAAAGCCGGTCGCCTTCGTCATCAAAAAGCCCGGCCGCGCGCTCGATGCCGAGGCGGTCAAGCGTTTCGCGCTGGCCAATGCGCCGGCCTACCAGCACCCGCGCTTCGTCTGGTTCGTCGACGACTTGCCGCTCGCCTCGACCAACAAGCTCGACCGCGCGGCGCTGCGCGCCATGGCGGAAGAGCGAATAGCGAATGAATGACTGGGTTTCCCGGGCGCAGCGCAGCACCATAAGCGCGTTCACGCGCGTCTTGCGCGCGCTATGGTGGTGCGCTGCAGACCCGGGATCGTAACAAGCTCCGAGCCTGCTGCGATCCCGGATCAGCAGTGCAACACTCCGCGCCGTTGGCGCTACGTGCTGCACTGCATCCGGGAAACGCCGTTACTTTGTTGCAGGCGCAGCGTTCACCGTCTTGCCCGGCCATTTGCACAGATCGGCGATGATGCACTTTTCACACAACGGCCGGCGGGCGATGCAGGTGTAGCGGCCGAACAGGATCAGCCAGTGGTGGGCGTGCAGCCGGTAGCGCTCCGGCACCGCCTGCATCAGCTTCATCTCCACCTCGAACGGCGTCTTGCCGACGGCCAGCCCGGTGCGGTTGCCGACGCGGAAAATATGGGTGTCGACCGCGATGGTCGGCTCGCCGAAGGCGATGTTGAGCACGACGTTCGCGGTCTTGCGGCCGACGCCGGGCAGCGCTTCGAGCGCCTCGCGATCATGCGGCACCTTGCCGCCGTGTTTCTCGATCAATTGCCGCGACAGCCCGATCACGTTCTTGGCCTTGGTGCGGTAAAGGCCGATGGTCTTGATCAGGTTGCGCACCTTGGCTTCGCCGAGCGCGGCCATTTTTTCCGGCGTATCGGCGAGCGCGAACAAAGCCGGCGTCGCCTTGTTGACGCCGGCGTCGGTCGCCTGCGCCGACAGCACGACGGCGACCAGGAGCGTGAACGGATTGATGTGCTCGAGTTCCCCGCGCGGCACCGGATTGGCGGCTTCGAAACGGCGGAACGCTTCCTCGATCTCAGGCTTAGTCCATTGCGGCAGTTCGCCGTGGGCCGCCTTGGCGTCGGCGTTGGCTTGCGCCTTGCGGTCCTTCAGATGCGCCGTCTTGCCCTTGCGGGCGGCTTTCAAACGCTGCTTCGCGACCTTATTTTGCTTGGGTGTTTTGCGCGCCATCTTGCCGGTATAATAACCGCCATGGACCACGACGCCAGCCGCAACGCCCTGCCCGCCGAGCCGGCGATCTTTGCCGCGACCATCACGCCGCATCGCTCGCTGAGCTCGACCGGCTTCCTCATTTTCATGCTGTGCATCGGCGGCATCAGCTTCGCGGCCGGCATGGTGTTCCTGTTGCTCGGCGCCTGGCCGGTGTTCGGCTTTTTCGGAGTAGACGTCCTGTTGGTCTATTGGGCGTTCCGCGCCAATTACCGCTCGGCGCGCGCCTACGAAGAGGTGACGGTGACCGCCACGGAACTCACCGTGCGCAAGATCAGTCAGCGCGGCGAAGTGCGCGAATGGACGCTCAATCCGGTCTGGGTGCGGCTCGACCGCATCGTGCACGAGGAATTCGGCATCGAGCGGCTGTTCCTGGTATCGCACGGCCGCCGCCTATCGATCGCCGGATTTTTGGGGCCCGACGAGAAGAAAAGTTTCGCCACCGCGCTGTCCGCGGCGCTCGGCGAGGCGCGGCGCGGCCCGACGCGGACCGTGTTTGACTAGGGCGAATGGCGAAATAGCGAATGGCGAATAGGGGAACCATTCGCTATTCGCCACTCGCCATTCGCGCGTGCAGAATTCGGGTGGTTTGAGCCATGGTCACGGCCTAGATCGGGAGCAAGCAATGGAGGTATCCATGTTGTCACCCGATCGCATCCAAAACCCGATGCCGCTCGCCGCGGCGGCTGCCGATTACGACGTGGTGCGCCGCGCCATCGGCCATATCCGCGGCCACTGGCGCGAGCAGCCCGAGATCGAAGCCATCGCCGAAGCCGCCGGCGTCACGCCGACCGAGCTGCACCATCTGTTCCGGCGCTGGGCCGGGCTGACGCCGAAGGCGTTCCTGCAGGCGCTCACGCTCGACGGCGCGCGGCAATTGCTGCGCGATTCCGCAAGCGTGCTCGACGCCACCTATGAGGTCGGCCTGTCCGGCCCCGGCCGCCTGCACGATCTGTTCGTCACCCACGAAGCGATGTCGCCCGGCGAATGGAAAACCGGTGGCGAAGGCTTGACGATCCGCTTCGGTTTCCATCCGTCGCCGTTCGGCAGCGCGCTGGTGATGGCGACCGAGCGCGGCCTTGCGGGTCTTGCCTTTGCCGATCCCGGCGAGGAGCCCGCCGCGCTCGCCGACATGAAGGCGCGCTGGCCGCGCGCTACTTATGTCGAGGACAGCGCCCGCACCGCGACCATTGCTCGGCGCATTTTCGACTCCTCGCAATGGCAACAAAGCCAGCCGCTGCGCGTAGTGCTGATCGGCACCGATTGGGAGGTGCGGGTGTGGGAAACGCTGCTGCAAATCCCCATGGGCAGGCTCACCACTTATTCGGATATTGCCAGCAAGGTGCGCTCGCCGGCCGCCGCGCGCGCGGTCGGCGCCGCCGTCGGCAAGAACCCGGTGTCGTTCGTGGTGCCCTGCCACCGCGTCGTCGGCAAGTCCGGCGAGCTCACCGGCTATCACTGGGGCATCACCCGCAAGCGCGCCATGCTCGGCTGGGAGGCCGGACAGGTCGGGGCGGCGGCGTAATTCTCACCTCTCCCCGCCGCGCGGGGAGAGGTCGAGGGAGCGTAGCGACCGAGGGTGAGGGGGCGTCTCCGCGATTCTGAGCCTAGAGGGAATTTCGCGCCGGCTCAGTGATCGCCTGCAAGCTCAGGCGGCGGCAACGCCCCCTCACCCCACCCTCTCGCCGCACGCGGGGAGAGGGAGACCTGCCTCGATTGACGCTGCGCCGCCGATCCGCAATACCCCTTTCGGCGTTATCTGACCGAAAGGACTTTGCGACATGCAGCGGCGGCGGCCGGTGATGCTGGTGATTCTCGACGGCTGGGGTTGGCGCGACGAAGTGGCCGACAACGCCATCCGCCAGGCCAAGACGCCGACTTTCGACCGGCTGTGGCAGGACGGACCGCACGGCCTTTTGCACACCTCGGGCAAGGACGTCGGCCTGCCCGACGGCCAGATGGGCAATTCCGAGGTCGGCCATCTCAATATCGGCGCCGGCCGCGTCGTGGTGCAGGACCTGCCGCGCATCGGCGGCGCAATCGCCAACGGCGACGTCAAGCGTGCGCCGGCGCTCACCGATCTGATCGCAAAGCTTAAAAAAAGCGGCGGCACCTGTCATCTCATCGGCCTGGTTTCGCCTGGCGGCGTGCATTCGCACCAGGATCACGCCGCGGCGCTGGCGAAGATTCTCGCCGAGGCCGGCGTGCCGACGCGCCTTCACGCCCTCACCGACGGCCGCGACACGCCGCCGCAATCGGCCGGCGATGACATCAAGCGTCTCATCGCCGCGCTGCCGAAGTCGGTGTCGATCGCCACGGTGTGCGGCCGCTACTACGCGATGGATCGCGACAAGCGCTGGGACCGCGTCGCCAAGGCCTACGGCGCGATCGTCGAAGCCGATGGACCGCGATTCCCCGACGCGGCCGCGGTGATCGCGGATGCCTACGCCAACAAAAAGTTCGACGAGTTCATCGTTCCGGCGGTGGTCGGCGATTATCGCGGCATGAAAGACCGCGACGGTGTGCTGTGCTTCAATTTTCGTGCCGACCGGGTCCGGGAAATTCTCGGCGCCATGCTGGACAAGGATTTTTCCGGTTTTCCGCGGAAAGGCGTCGTGCGCTTCGCCGCCGCCGTCGGCATGACGCAATATTCCGACGAGCTCGACAAGCTGATGGCGACGATCTTTCCGCCGCAGCCGCTCGCCCACATCCTCGGCGAAGTCGTGGCGGAAGCCGGCCGCACGCAATTGCGCATGGCGGAGACCGAAAAATATCCGCACGTCACGTATTTTCTCAACGGCGGCCGCGAGGAGCCCTATCGCGGCGAGGACCGCATCATGGTGCCCTCGCCAAAAGTCGCGACCTACGATTTGCAGCCGGAAATGTCGGCGCCCGAACTGACCGATAAGGCGGTCGAGGCGATCGCTTCCGGCAAATACGATTTGATCGTGCTCAACTACGCCAACCCCGACATGGTCGGCCACACCGGCAGCCTGCCGGCGGCGATCAAGGCGGTGGAGACGGTCGACACCGGCTTAAGCCGCATCGCCGACGCCATCAAAAAATCCGGCGGCGCGCTCCTCGTCACCGCCGACCACGGCAATTGCGAGATGATGCGCGATCCCGCGACCGGCGGCCCGCACACCTCGCACACGACGAACCCGGTGCCGCTCCTGCTGCTCGGCGCCCGCAACCGCGCGCTCAACGCCGAAGGCCGCCTCGCCGACATCGCGCCGACCTTGCTCGAGCTTATGGAATTGCCGAAGCCGAAGGAGATGACGGGGGCGTCGCTGTTGCGGGCGGATTGAGGTTCAAATGACACCAAGCGCAGGGCTTATCGCGAAGCGCCGTTCGCATTGCCTTCAGATCAACTTAGCTCAATCATTTTCCGCCACAACCAATGACCGAGACCAATCATTCCGCCACTGGTGAGCAGCCATCTGCCAATCCGGTTACGACGCAAGATAGTGGTGATCGTTTGGACCCAATACCAAAGTCGCGCACGCTTCACGCCAAATTTCGGCACTACAGACGTTAGGAACTCCTCTTGGAGATCGCCGGATATCTGTTCTCTGTCATCCCTGTTGAGAAAAAGGAAGAGCAAATATTCTGCAAACACAGGGTGTTTTCCGGACTGTGCCGTGTTGCCAGGTTTCTGTGACACATCGCGTCGAGGATAAGGAACGGCACGGTTTGCAACAAACATCGTACAGCTCTGTGCGAGCTCCAATGCAAGAATGATCGGAAAAAGGAAAAATGCTCCGTGGTTACCAGTTGATCCATACAAGGCTTGAAGGATTAGATCAAACTTTGCGATTTTGTGCCGATGGGGTTGGGGGTATTGTTTGAAATCCTCCATACATTTTCTGATGCGGCTAATGCGGCACACCCTGTATCGTATACGAGCTTCCCAATTCGAGAGGCGACGGTTGAATGTCCTTTCGGACATCCCGCTTTTTCGGATGGGCCGCTTAGGGCGTTCCCAGAATTGACGGGCATACCACCGGCCGAAAGCTCTCTTACGCATAGGACACTCCGGCGGCCATTTTGATCAGAATATCGTGCGCAGAATTAAGAGCACGGCGACCAGGCGCCTCAATCACGAAATAACGCTTCGCGCGGCCACCCCGCTCAGGCGTGGATTCTCCCCATTTCGAGGAGACATAGCCTTTAGCCTCCAATCGATCGAGGGTCGTATAAACCGCGCCGAAGGAGACTTCCTTTCCAGTACGTTTAACGATCTCGCGCCGGATCGTCACGCCGTACGCATTCGTTCGCAAACGCACGAGAGCGAGCAGTACCAGCTCCTCGAAGGGCCCGAGCCGCTGAAGTTCGTCCATTTGCATTCACCCCTTATTTCTCCTACAATGTATATCATATTGCGCCTCCACCTGCAAGATCGGTTGCTGAGAAATGCGGGGTTACCCACGATGGGGTCGGCCCTGGATATCGCTGCTTTATCCAAGCTAAGCTTGCTGAGCTACGCAGCAGCCTTGGTGACTGACGCGTACGTTTTGAACTGCCTCCAGAATGTAATTTCGAAAAGGGAATACAGACGGTCCTCATTGGAGACCGCGCGGCGGACCACCACGCCCGGCTCGCGGGCGTAGACCGAGCCAAATCTATCGAGAGCGTCCTTCCAGAGAGCGGTGCCGTCGTCGTCTGGAAGCGCAAAGAAGCCTATCTCGTAGGGTGGGTCGATGAAGAGACGGTCCTCGATGTAGTAGATGCCGCGCACGATCTTCTTGGTGATCCGCTCGAAGCTCTCGGCGGGCACGAGCAGGGCGTGAGGCACCTCCTTGAGGTCGGTCCAGCGGTCACCGAGACCAGGAAAGATGCCGTGGTCGGGAATTTGATCGCCCTGTAACGCCTCGGCGAGAATTTTGTCGCGCTTGTTGCGGCGGTGCCGAGCGTCGCGGGAGTTACGTGCGGCGCCGGGCTTCAGCGAGCGAAGCGCTTTCTCGACGATGCTCTTGGAAGCGGAGTCGAACGGATCGAGACAGAGCCCGGCCTTTAAGAGGAAGTCCTGTTCGAGCTTGCCATATTCGCTGTTGCACGGAAGGCAGCTCGGAATCTGCCACTTCTCAAGATTCGGCGGTGTCGAGTCCGGATACCACGACTCTGGAAAAACGTGGTCGGAATTGCGCTCCTCCACGTCTTTCAGGCAGTGTACGCACTTTCCTGGTCCGAGTTTCTTAGCCATGCGAGTGCCATATTAGATTCGAGGGGCGTTTACACCTTGCGCCTAACGATGGTGCTTTGGTCGCGAAGATCGGAAAGCGGCCGACGACGCTTGCCGTCCATGTAATACCAAGCCTTCCAGGCATTCTCGGGACCGGCGATACCAATGGCCTTGTTGAGCTCATTTAGCGTCGCATAGCCGGTACCGTTGAGATTCCAAAATCCTTGGATGGCCCGCGCACGGTACTCTTTCCCCCTGTATGTCCGGAAAATCTCAAAATCAGGCTCCAGCTTCACGCCGTAGCGAGGATCGTGGAACCCGACGGTAATACTGAGGTCGCGTTCGGGCTGCTTCGATTCCTCCGGCAACTTAAAGACCCCCCGCAAAATGGCGTCCTCATTGTCCTGGCCCGGCTTACGCGCGGACCAAATTGCCTGAAACACATCGGGGGAAACCTGGATTGCTCGCATAGGTATCTCCTACCTCCTATAAACTCCTATCTATAGGAAGGTATAAAGGGAGTCAAGGGGGTCGGTTTCGCCCGTTTTGCATGCCGCGAAAGGCGGCGGAATATGCTTCGCTATTCCGCCCTACCTGCTCGTACCAAAGATTCGAACTCATACTTTGCGCTGAGAAGCGACGAGCCGGCTCCGTTCCTTCGCATAGTCCCATGCCGAGAAACGGACAAGTTCGTCATCCGCATTGAGGCCCACAATGAAGGGGTCGTCACCATAGCCGGTATAGGCGTCATAGAGCTCGGATGCCGTCATGCCCGGCTTCATGAAGCCATTCAGATTCGAATCGACAATGCCTTTGCACGCCGCAATAGCCGCCTCGGCGGTCGGGAAAACACCGTACTGGTAGCGCCTCTCCTCGTCGGCGTAATCGTAGTTATCATCGACCAACACTTTGTAGGGTGACACGGCGTCCCTCCAACCCGGCCGGGTTATCCTCCGGAGCTAGAAAGTGCCAATGGCTGACCGTTCAGCCCCTGGCCCGCGGGGCCGCGGAAAGTTTAATCGTCATTGCTGTTGACTCTGTCAGCGTTCGTTTTCTTGTTGCTTATTTCCTCCTGATCTTCGTCTTCGGTCGTCTGCCGCAGTTTTTCTGCGTCCGCGAGCAGGCGTTGCAATATGACGCGCCGGTTCTCGTCGGTCTCTTTCGCCAGCAGCTCCGTAATGTACTCCACGTCGCGCTGTGCGGTGATTTTATCGACCATGGCCTGCACTCCAATGAGGCGCCGCCCGGCTGCTTTTGCGAATTTAGCGTGCCGAAGCGGATTTAGCGAGTAGCCTACAGCCGGCCGCCCGTGGCGATTATCGCGGGGCGCCGCCCTTCAGGAGCCGCAGCGCCATCATACCGGCGACGACGAAGGCCAGCGTTCCGGCGGCGGCGAGAATGAACGGCACAATGATGCTCGCAACGTCGTCGGCATCGGGCGACATCGCCCCGAACTCGTGGGCGCCGATCAGGCCGGCAAAGCCGATCCCGACCAGCGCGTAGATTCTGCCTGGCGTTGCTGCAGGTAATCGCGGCGCCATGGTGCGGTCCATGCTCTTTGGTGTCGCCTACTCCTAATCAAGTCCCAAAACGTCGGCCATCGAATAAAGCCCGGGCTTCTTGCCGCGCGCCCACAGTGCGGCGTGCAGCGCGCCGCGGGCGAAGATCAAACGGTCCTCAGCGCGGTGGGTGAGCTCGATCCGCTCGGCGGGGCCGGCGAAGATCACGCTGTGCTCGCCGACCACGGTGCCGCCGCGCAGCGACGCAAAGCCGATGTCGCCCGGCTTGCGCGCGCCGGTCATGCCGTCGCGGCCGCGCGCGGAGTGTTGCGCCAGATCGATGCCGCGGCCCGCGGCCGCGGCGCGGCCGAACATCAGCGCGGTGCCGGACGGCGCGTCGATCTTCTTGTTGTGGTGCATCTCGAAGATTTCGATGTCGTAGTCGTCGTTCAGCGTTTGCGCCACGCGCTTGACCAGCGCGGCGAGCAGATTGACGCCAAGACTCATATTGCCGGACTTGACGATGATCGCGCGCTTACCCGCTTGCGCAATCACCGCTTCCTCCTCGGCGGAATGGCCGGTGGTGCCGATGACGTGGACGAGCCCGGCGGCCGCGGTCAGCTCGGCGAAGGCGAGCGTCGCGGCCGGAATGGTGAACTCGATCAAGCCGTCGGCGGCTTTGAGCAGCGGCGCCACGTCGCTGACCACCTTGATGCCGTTGGCGCCCAGGCCGGCAAGCTCGCCGGCATCGCGGCCGATCACGGCGGCGCCCGGCGCGTCGACGGCGCCGGCCAGCGTCAAGCCCTTGGTCGCGGCAATGGCATGGATCAACGTGCGCCCCATGCGGCCGCCGGCTCCCGCAATCACCACCCGCATGTCGGCCATGGTTCGTCTCAGGTTTGGGCTGTCTCCGTCGCTGGCGGGTATAGCGGCACGCCGCCGTGCCAGCAACCGAGGGCCGCCGGCGGGATGTCCGGGCCGTCAGGAACCGCTATGATCGGCTTTGCGTTCTATGCTGTCAGCCGGCAAATCCGGTTGGCCGAGACAGGAGTGAAAGAGATGCGCCATCGCGCTTGGCTGGCCGTCGTCGCAATTGTGCTGCTGGCGGGAGGCCCTACCCGGGCCGACGACAAATCGGCGTGCCTCGCCGGCATCAAATCCATCAAGGCCGCGATCGCCCGGCATCCGGCCAAGCCGGTGCTGGATCAACTGCAGTCGGCGCTCGCCAGCGCCGAGCAGGAGGAGATCGAGAGCGATTGGGACGAATGCGTCGCCGCGATCCGCAAGGCCAAGCTGCCGAAGCGATGATCCGGCGGATCGGACGCGTGCGATCGTCGCGAGTGCTGTGGGAATCCAACAGCCCCTGGGCATGGCGTGCCGTCCTGAAAAGCGTCGCGCGATTTAAGGCTGCGGGCCGTCGTAGCCTTCGATGATGACGATGTCGACAATCGCGTGCGGCTGCCGCACCTTGATGTTGGCCTGATATTCCGGCGAACGATAGCAGGCCAGCGCCACGGCATAGTCGGGAAACTCGATGACGACGTTGCGCGAGCGGCTGCCGCCTTCCGGATTTTCGAATTTGCCGGCGCGCACCACGAAGCGGCCGCCGAATTTCTTGAAGATCGCGGGGTTGGCTGCGGCGTAAGCCTTGTAGCCGTCTTCGTTGTGCACGTCGACGTGGGCGATCCAATAGCCTTTCGCCATCTGTCGTCTCCCTTTTTCAGGTTTTTGCCTGCGCGATTTCGGCGACGATCGCTTCAGCCGCGGCTTTCGGATCGGCCGCCGCGATGATCGGCCGGCCGACCACCAGATAATCGGCGCCCGCCGCGATCGCCTTGGCCGGCGTCATGACGCGCTTCTGGTCGCCGGCTTCGGCGCCGGCCGGCCGGATGCCCGGCGTCACCAGCGCGAGCTTGGTGCCGACGATGCCGCGGATCGCCGCCGCCTCCTCGGCCGAGCAGACGACGCCGTCGACGCCGATGTCGCGCGCCTGCGCGGCGCGCTCGGCGACCAGCTCCGGCACGGTGAAGTCGTAGCCGGCCGCGGCGAGATCGGCGTCGTCATAGGAGGTGAGCACGGTGACGGCGAGAATGCGTAAACTTCCGTCGCGGGCGTCGACCGCGGCTTTCATGGTCTGCGGATAGGCGTGCACGGTGAGGAAGCTCGCGCCGCTCTTGCCCACGCTCTTGACGCCCTGCGCCACGGTGTGGCCGATGTCGTGCAGTTTCAGATCGAGAAAGACGCGCTTGCCGGAGTCGATCAGGGTGGGCACATAGCCAAGCCCGCCGGCATAAGCGAGCTGATAGCCAATCTTGTAGAAGGACACCGTGTCGCCGAGCCGGGCCACCATGGCGCGCGCGTCCTCGACCGAAGACAGATCGAGGGCGACGATCAGGCGCTCGCGCGGCTCAAGCGGCATCGATCAGTTCCAATCCCTTGGTGCGGTCACGATATCACGCCGGCCAATTCGACAAGCCGCCGTGCCAGCGTTCGCAGCGCGGCGGCCAGCGCTTCATCCTTCAGATTGTCCATGTCGTCAAACGCCTGATCGGCGCGCGGCACCGAAATCTGTTCCGGAAGCACCAGCGCGCCGCAACCCAGTTCCAGGATTTGCCGCAGCGCCATCAGCGAACGCATGCCGCCGCCGGAGCCGCTCGACGCCGCGCCGATGGCGAACACGCGGCCCTTGAAGGCTGCATAGTTCGGCTCGCCGCGGTCGCGGCCGCGCGAGATCCAGTCGATGGCGTTCTTCATGAGCGGCGTCACCGAGGCGCTGTATTCCGGGCTGGTGATGAAAACGCCCTGATGCGCCATCACCATGCGCTTGAGCGCCACCGCCGCGGCGGGCAATTCGGCGGCGAGGCCGGCGTCGAACAGCGGCAGCGGATAATCCGCAAGCGAGATGCGCGTCACGTCGGCCTCGGCCAGCGTAAGCTCTTTGCTGGCGAGCGCAGCGAGCCGCGCATTGTGCGAGCCGGTGCGCAGCGAGCCGGGGATGACCAGGATTTTCATAGCGGAGGACAGAGAACGGACGACAGACGACGGATGAGAGGATAACACCTATCTGTCGTCTGTCGTCTGTCCTCCGTCGTCACGCTTTCCGGTAGACCCAGACCCGCGCCGGCGGGATGTTCAACCAGATCCGTTCCGAGGCTTCGGCGGTGAAGCCGCCGAGCTGCTTCGGCAGCGGCGAAGCCACCGAATAGGTGAACTGCACGAACGGCGCGCCGGGCACCATCAGGTCGAAGGCGTCGCGCACCAGCCGCCAGCGCTCGCGGATCGGCTTGGTGACCAGCGGCAGGCCGGAGACCACGGCCGAGGCCGGCTGAATGAGCAGCGTCTCGAGCAGCCGGCGCAGGCTATAGGCGTCGCCCTGCACCAAAGTGGCGTCGGGATAGCGCTTCTGCAAAAGCCGGCAGAACGCCGGATTGAACTCGACCAGCACCAGGCGCGCCGGATCGACGCCGGCTTCGACCAGCGCCTCGGTGACCGGGCCGGTGCCGGGCCCGAGCTCGACCACCGGCCCGGAACTGTTCGGATCGACGTAGCGCGCCATGGCGCGGGCGAGATTCTTGCCCGACGGCGTCACCGCGCCGATGGAGAGCGGCCGTTCGATCCAGGAGCGGATGAAGCGCACCTCGTCGTCGAGGCGGATGCCGCGCTTGAGCTCGAATTGCTTGATCTGGGCTTCGATCTTCTTGCCGATGCCATCGCGCTTCTGCTCGAACAGCCGAATCTGGCGCTCGATCTTGCGCTCGATGATGGTCTTCCTGAGCTCGAGGAGGCGAATCTGCCGTCCGATCTGTTTCTCAAACTTTTGCAGGGCAGGCAGCGCCATGGCATCCCACGCGACAAAATCTTGACGTTTTTAGAACATCCGGACGCCAAAGACCAGCGGGGCGGCCGGGCCAGGCCGAGCCGGGCAAGGCCGGCCCCGCCAAAAGTAAGTATTTGAAGCCGATCGGGTGGCGGCCTTGATCGCATGGATGCCGGTTGTTCGTGTTGGCAATCTTGTCAAGGACGGCGCGAAGCGCCGCCGCCTCCGGCGGTCTTCGATCCTTGACAAGATTGCCAACACGAACAGGGTGCTATCCATGCGATCAAGGCCGCTTTCTAGCCGTTCCAGCTGATATTGACGAACGGCTTACTCGTGCCCTGAGCCAATACTCACTCGGAATTCGCCCGCGAGCCGAGCTCGTTGATGAAGTCCTTGACCTTACCCAGGAAGCCCGAGGATTCCGGCTGCGTCGAGGACGACGACAAGCGGTCGAACTCGGCCAGAAGCTCGCGCTGCTTCTTGGTCAGATTCTGCGGGGTTTCGACGACCACCTGCACGTACATGTCGCCGCTTTGCCGGGCGCGCAGCACCGGCATGCCCTTGCCGGACAGCCGGAAGCGCCGGCCCGATTGGGTGCCCTCCGGCACCTTCACCCGGGTCTTGCCGCCATCGATGGTCGGCACTTCGAACTCGCCGCCCGTCGCCGCCGTCACCATGGAGACCGGCACGCGGCAGTGCAGGTCGGCGCCTTCGCGCTGGAAGAACGGGTGCGAGCCGATCGACAGGAAAATATAGAGATCGCCCGGCGGGCCGCCGCGCACGCCGGCTTCGCCTTCGCTGGCAAGGCGGATGCGGGTGCCGTCCTCGACGCCCGGCGGAATGTTGACCGACAAAGTACGCTCGCGCGTCACCCGGCCGGAGCCGGAGCACGATGCGCACGGGCTGTCGATCGACTGGCCGCGGCCCTGGCAATTCGGGCAGGTGCGCTCCAGCGTGAAGAAGCCCTGGGAATGGCGGACTTTGCCATGGCCGCCGCACATCTGGCAGGTTTTCGGCTTGGTGCCGGCCTTGGCGCCGGAGCCCGAGCAGGCCTCGCACGTCACCGACGTCGGAATGCGGATTTGCGCCGCCTTGCCCGCATAGGCGTCGTTGAGCGAGATTTCCATGTTGTAGCGCAGATCGGCGCCGCGCTCGCGCCCGCCGCCGCGGCCGCGCCGGCCGCCCATGCCGAACAGGTCGTCGAAAATATCGGAAAACGTGGTGGCGAATTCGGCGCCGAAGCCAGCCGCGCTGCCGCCCCCGCCATGCTCGAACGCGGCGTGGCCGAAGCGGTCGTAGGCCGCGCGCTTGTCCGGATCCTTGAGGACCTCGTAGGCTTCGTTGATTTCCTTGAAGCGATGCTCGGCGTTCTGGTCGCCCGGATGGCGATCCGGGTGGCACTGCATCGCCTGCTTGCGGAAGGCGGCTTTGATGTCACCGTCGGTAGCGGTGCGCTCGACTGAGAGCGACTCGTAGTAGCAGCGCTTGGCCATCATTCCATTCCTGATGATGTCCAATCACGCCTGAGCAAACGATACGTTAAAAAAAACACGCACCCCCGACTTGCGGGCGGGGGTGCGGATGTGACGGCTTGCAGCGGCATCGAACGACCCGGTCCGATCAATCAAGCCGATTTCTTGTTCTTCTTGTCGTCGTCGACTTCGGTGAACTCGGCATCGACGACATCATCCTTCTTGGCTTCGCCCGAAGCGCCGCCGTCACCGCCGTCGCCGCCGCCGCCGCCGGGCTGCTGCTCGGCGGCCTGCTTGTACATTGCCTCGCCGAGCTTCATCGAAGCCTGTTGCAGCGCATTGGCCTTGGCGGTGATCGCCTCGGCATCGCTGCCCTTCAGGGCTTCCTTGAGATCGGCCATGGCGTTCTCGATGGCGCGCCGGTCGGCCTCGCCAACCTTGGAGCCATGCTCGGCCAGGGTCTTCTCGGTCATGTGGACCAGCGCCTCGGCGTGGTTCTTGGCCTCGACCTGGGCTTTGCGCTTCTTGTCTTCCTCGGCGTGGGCCTCGGCGTCCTTGACCATCTTCTCGATATCCGCCTCGCTCAAGCCGCCCGAGGCCTGGATGCGGATCTGCTGCTCCTTGCCGGTGCCTTTGTCCTTGGCCGAGACGTTGACGATGCCGTTGGCGTCGATGTCGAACGTGACCTCGATCTGCGGCACGCCGCGCGGCGCCGGCGGAATGCCGATGAGATCGAACTGGCCGAGGATCTTGTTGTCGGCCGCCATCTCGCGCTCGCCCTGGAAGACGCGGATCGTCACCGCGGTCTGGCCGTCCTCGGCGGTGGAGAACACCTGGCTCTTCTTGGTCGGGATCGTGGTGTTGCGGTCGATCAGCCGGGTGAACACGCCGCCCAGCGTCTCGATGCCGAGCGACAGCGGCGTGACGTCGAGCAACAGCACGTCCTTGACGTCGCCTTGCAGCACGCCGGCCTGGATCGCGGCGCCGACCGCGACGACTTCGTCGGGGTTCACGCCCTTGTGCGGCTCCTTGCCGAACAATTGCTTCACCACCTCTTGGACTTTCGGCATGCGCGTCATGCCGCCGACCAGGACGACTTCGTTGATGTCGGCCGCGGTCAGGCCGGCGTCCTTGATCGCCTGCCGGCAAGGGTCGATTGTCTTCTGCACCAGGTCGTCGACCAGCGCCTCGAATTTGGCGCGGGTGAGCTTCATGGTCAGATGCTTCGGTCCCGACGCGTCCGCCGTGATGAACGGCAGATTGATCTCGGTCTGGGTCGTCGACGACAGCTCGATCTTGGCCTTCTCGGCGGACTCCTTGAGCCGCTGCAAGGCGAGCTTGTCGCGGCGCAGGTCGATGCCCTGCTCTTTCTGGAACTCGTCGGCCAGATAGTTGACCAGCCGCATGTCGAAATCTTCGCCGCCGAGGAAGGTGTCGCCGTTGGTCGACTTCACCTCGAACACGCCGTCGCCGATTTCGAGAATGGAAATGTCGAAGGTGCCGCCGCCGAGGTCATAGACCGCGATGGTGCCGGTCTTGTTCTTGTCGAGGCCGTAGGCCAGCGCCGCCGCCGTCGGCTCGTTGATGATGCGCAACACTTCGAGGCCGGCGATCTTGCCGGCGTCCTTGGTGGCCTGGCGCTGCGCGTCGTTGAAGTAAGCCGGAACGGTGATGACCGCCTGCTCGACCTTGGCGCCCAGATAGGCTTCCGCGGTCTCCTTCATCTTCTGCAGAATGAAGGCGGAAATCTGCGACGGCGAATAGGACTTGCCCTCGGCTTCGACCCAGGCGTCGCCGTTACTGGCGCGCGTGATCTTGTAAGGAACGAGCTTCTTGTCCTTATCCACCATCGGGTCGTCGTAGCGACGGCCGATCAGGCGTTTGACGGCGAAGATGGTGCGTTCGGGATTGGTGACGGCCTGGCGTTTGGCCGGCTGGCCGACGAGCCGTTCGCCCTCGTCGGTGAAGGCGACGATAGAGGGCGTGGTGCGCATCCCCTCCGCGTTCTCGATGACCTTCGGCGTCTTGCCTTCCATGACGGCGACGCAGGAATTCGTGGTCCCGAGATCGATACCGATGACCTTGCCCATGGTCCTAAATCCTCTCTCTTGCGGCAGGTCGGGCAGGCCCGAAAGGCGCCCTTGGTCCGACCCCCTTATTTCAACTCTCAATCGTCTTGAGCGCGGTCCAAGACTTCAAGACTGCGGCCCCAAACCGATTTCCCTTGGCTCATATAGGAGGGCGGCATCGCCCCGCAAGACAGCGGAAGCATTTGGGTTATCGCGCCACCGGGCCGCGGACCGCGACGGCTAGCGGCGCCGATTGAGGGTCTCTTAACGGTGTCGCGGCGAGCTTTGCATCCGCCTTAACGGCGCTAGCCCGGCATTAAGGAAAGCCTGCCACGGATGACCCAGGCAAGGGGACAACGGGCCAAAGGCCTGCCGGAAACGGCGCCAGAACGGCCGCCCGCAAGCGGGACAGCGTCATGGGTCGTAGTCATGTCGAGTTTGGCGCGGCGGCGGGCGACATGCCCGGCCACGCGGCCGCCGACCATGACCCGGTGCGCCGCCTGGTGGAGGTTTTGCCGCGGCCGTTGCGCTTTCTCGGCGTCGGCGGGCTCGGCCTGATCACCGATCTCGCGGTCTTCACCTTCATCATCGCGCAGGCGCCCCACCCGCTGCTGGCGCGGCTGGTCTCGCTCGCCATCGCGACGCTGGTGACTTGGCGGCTCAACCGCGCGCTGACCTTCGACCGCAGCGGCCGCCACAGCGCCGACGAGGCCATGCGCTACGCCGCGGTCGCCGCCTCGGCCCAGGTGGTCAGCTACGCGGTGTTCGCCGTCCTCGTCGTCACCACGCTCGCTACCATGCCGCAGCTCGCCGTGATCATCGGCGCCGCCTGCGGCGCGCTGGTCTCCTACAGCGGCCAGGCGCTGTTCGCCTTTCGTCCGCACCGCCCGCGCCCGCGCCCGGCCGGCAAAATTCCCTCCGAAAGCTGAACCATGACCGCCGATGCCGAAGTATTCGTGATCGGTGCCGGACCCGCGGGCCTCACCGCGGCCTATTGCCTGACCAAGGAGGCGCGCTCGGTCATCATCATCGAGCGCGACCCGATCTATGTCGGCGGCATCAGCCGCACCGTCGCGTACAAGGATTTCCTGTTCGATATCGGCGGCCACCGCTTCTTCTCCAAGTCGAAGGAGGTCGTGGCGCTGTGGCAGGAAATCCTGCCCGACGATTTCATCGCCCGGCCGCGGCTGTCGCGCATCTATTACAACGGCAAGTTCTTCTCCTATCCGCTCAAGGCGTTCGAAGCCCTGCTCAAGCTCGGCGTCTTCACCAGCGCCGCCTGCATGCTGTCCTACGCCTATGCCAAGGTTTTTCCCGTGACGCCGGCGTGCACTTTCCACGACTGGGTGCGCAACCAGTTCGGCGAGCGGCTGTTCCAGATTTTCTTCAAGACCTACACCGAGAAAGTGTGGGGCATGTCGTGCGACGAGATTTCCGCCGACTGGGCGGCGCAGCGCATCAAGGGCCTCGATCTGTTGACCGCCGTCATCAACGGGCTCAAGCGCTCGCTGCATATCGGCCGCAAGCCGAAGGCCGGCGGCGCCACCGTCAAGACTTTGATCGAAAGCTTCCAGTACCCGCGCAAAGGCCCCGGCATGATGTGGGACGCCGCGGCACGCAAGATCCGCGCCCAGGGCGGCCGGCTGTTGATGGGGCGCGAGCTCGTCTCGCTCGAATTCGACGCCGCCAAGAATCTCTGGCGCATCGAGGTCGAAACCACCAAGGGCGAGCGCGAGAGCTTTACCGCGCGCCATGTCATCAGCTCGGCGCCGGTGCGGGACCTGGTGCCGCGGATCAAGCCGGTGCCGATCTCGCTCTTGCATGCGCGCGCACTGCGCTACCGCGACTTCCTTACCGTGGCGCTGATGGTGCGCAAGGCCGGGCTGTTTCCCGACAACTGGATCTACATCCACGACCCGAGCGTGAAAGTCGGCCGGGTGCAGAACTATCGCTCGTGGTCGCCGGAAATGGTGCCCGACGGCATGAGTTGCCTCGGCCTCGAATATTTCTGCTTCGCGGGCGACAAACTGTGGGATGCGCCGGACAGCGATCTCATCGCGCTCGCCAAGAAAGAAGTGGGGCAGATCGGCCTCATCGCCGCCGCGGACGTGGTCGACGCCTGCGTGGTGCGCCAGCCCAAGGCCTATCCGGTCTACGACGAAGACTATCGCGACAACGTCGCCGCCATCCGCCTCGACCTCGAAGGCAGCTACCCGACCTTGCACCTGGTTGGCCGCAACGGCATGCACAAATACAACAACCAGGACCACGCGATGATGACGGCGATGCTCACCGCGCGCAACATCCTCGCCGGGCAGCGGCGCTACGACGTGTGGACCGTCAACGAGGACGCCGAATATCACGAGGTCGGCGCCTCCGGCGCGCAAACCGCGCTCGACAGCGTGCGGCTGGTTCCGGAGAAAGTGGCCGGCGAGCGCGCGGCATAGACTTGCTGGTCTCGGGACCAGCTGCCGCAGACATCGGACTCTGCCTGGAATCCCAGCTAAGCGCTAATTTTACCGGGTAGACGCGGGGGCTCGCGTTCGCCCGCCATCTCATAGTGGAAAAATCTTCTACGCTCAGGCCCGTGCATTGATTGAGCGCGGCAGGAGCGCTCCGGTCGCGGCGGCGCCGAGGGCCAGTATGGCGGCAAGGACCATGATGTTGCTTATGCTCTCGACGAGTGAGCCCTTGATAATTGCCTGTGCGAGCCGCCGATCGGCCCCTGCAGTGTCGGACGCGTTCTGTGCGGTGACGAATTGCCCGCGGGCGGCCTGGACAACCTGTCTTACTTCCGCGGAAAGGGAGTTCGCCCGGAGCTGATGGTCAAGCGCGCGATCGTAGATTCCAAGCGCCACCGCACCAAAGATGGCGACCGCGAGGAGGCCTGCCAGCGAGGCGACGGCATTGTTGATGCCGGATGCCACGCCGGTCTGATGCGCCGGCACGGCATTGATGACGGTGGTGGTGAGCGGAGCGACGGTGATCGCCATGCCGAGGCCGAGCACCGTCATCGACCCGAGAAAGGCCCAATAGGCACCGCGGCCAACGGCCAACGCCAACAGCCCAAATCCGAGCGCAGCAATAGTGGGTCCGATGACCAGAGGCAGTCTTGCGCCGAGCCGGTCGAGCAATCCACCCGACCACCGAGACAACAATCCCATGATTATCGTGAATGGCAGGAACGCGGCGCCGGCAAGCACCGCCGCGTAGCCGTGAACCTGGATGAGCGCAAACGGCAGAAAAAAGAACGCGCCCGCCAGCGCCGCGTAGAGCAGCAATGTCAGCAGGTTGACGACCGAAAACGTACGGGATCGAAACAGATCGAGTGGCAGCATCGGAGCGCGGCTATGTCGTTCCACCCATATGAAAGCTCCGAGGGACAGTGAGCCCACCGCCAGCGGTGCGACCACTTTCACATCGGTCCAGCCAAAATCCGGAGCGGCAATCAGCCCGAAACAAACACCGGCCAGGCCGATCAGCACCAGAACGGCGCCGTTCCAATCAAGCCCTCCGCGTGCATTGGGATCACGACTTTCGGAAACATGATGGTAAACGATCCAAATCGCGGGCAATGCAAGAACGGGATTTATCAGAAAAATCCACCGCCAGCTGAAATGATCGACAATCCATCCGCCCAGCAGTGGTCCGATCGCGGCCGCGATGGCGGAAAAGGCGGCCCACGTGCCGATCGCCTTGCCGCGTTCCGCTTCGTCAAACGCCGCGCCGATCAATGCCAGCGAGCAAGGGATCAGCAGCGCGGCTCCAAAACCCTGGATCGCGCGCGCGACGATCAATTGGGCGATGCTGGGAGAAAAGCCGCACCATAGCGACGCCGCTGCAAAAATGCTGACGCCGATAACGAAAATTCGACGGCGGCCGAGCTGGTCGGCGGCGGCGCCACCGACGAGCAAAAGCGCCGAAAGACAAAGGGTGTAGGCGTTGACCAGCCATTGAATCACGGCCACCGAGGTCGCCAGATCGCGTTCGATGGCCGGCAGCGCAACATTGACTACGGATTCATCGATATAGGCGATGCTCGAAGCCAGGACCGTCGCCAGCAGCACCCAGGGTTTTTCGCTTGCGAGGCAATTCGCCGCCCTCGGAATTGAGCGGATCGCTCCCTCGTCGCAAGGTGCGGCCCTTGGATTGATCACCAACAGTCTCCGTGTAGCCGTCTGGTGTGCGAGACGCCCCGGCGCATTTGACGGCGTCGGGCGGTGCGCAACTTAGACGAACTTGTGTCCGCTTTCGGACACCTAGCCGCCGCGATGGCCGTCTTATCGGCGAAGCAGTTCACGGCTCGAAGCGGACGTAGGCGGACGAACCACGAGTAGCATGCCGAAACTCTATTTGCCGCGATATCAAATTGACCCTCCGCATATACGCATTGTCATGCAGGCCGCTTGGGGGCAAACCGGACATGGGCTGCGCAATTTTATTGCGATGCACCGCACACCCTTATCCGGCGATGTGATACACTGCGCTTGGCGGGTGAAAGGCTAAAGCCGGTGAGGCGACGCGCGTTCATTGCGTTTCTGGGCGGCGGGGCCATTGCCTGGCCGCTTGCGGCGCGCGCGCAGGTCGCCTCGACCGGTCAAAATATCCGGCTGGTGGTCGGATTCAGCGCCGGCGGCGCGACCGACATCGCCGCTCGCGTGCTCGCCGGCAGCCTCAGCCAGAAACTCGGCCAGCAGGTTTTCGTGGAGAACCGCACCGGCGCCGGCGGCACGCTGGCAACCCAGGAGGTCGCCGGCGCCGCGCCCGACGGCACCACCTTGCTGGTGACGCCGTTCGCCAATGCGGCGAACGAAACCCTGTTCAAGGATTTTCGCTACAAATATGACGACTGTTTCACGGCCGTGGCGCCGATTGCGCAAACCGACAACGTGCTGGTGGTGCATCCATCGCTGAACGTTCACAGCGTCGCCGATCTCATTGCCTTGGCAAAGTCGCGGCCGCCCGGCGAAATCCTGGCGGCGTCCTCGGGCGTCGGTACTGCGAACCACCTCGCCAACGAGCTCTTCAACATGGCGGCGGGCATCAAGCTGACCTCGGTGCAATACCGGGGCGGCGGCGAGGTGGTGAAAGATCTGGTGTCCGGGCAATTGAAGATCATGTTCGCGCCGATCCCGACCGTGTTGCCGTTCGTCCAGAACGGCGCGTTGCGGGCGGTTGCGACGACAGGGTTGCAGCGTGACAAGCTGCTGCCCGATTTGCCGACGGTTGCCGAATCGGGACTGCCCGGCTTCGAGGTGTTGCTGTGGCTCGGCCTGCTCGCCCCGAAGGCCACGCCGCGGCCGGTCATCGAACGACTGGCGGCTGCCATGTCCTATGCGCTGACGATGCCGGACGTGAAGAGCGCCTTCGCCGCCCAGGGTTTTGATGCGCTGACCGGCACGCCGGATGACTTTGCCGCGTTCTATCGCAGCGAGGTCGACAAATGGCGTAAGGTCATCGTCGCGACCGGCATGTCGTTGTAATAATCACCGGCGTTTCTCAAGGATACGATGTTGACCATTGACCGTGGATCGCAGCGCGACCGCGTCGAGATGCACAACGCCAATGCGTTGAAGATCGGCTTGTTCGGCGCCAATTGCTCGTCGGCGCGCACCGCCACGCTGGTGCCGGAACGCTGGCTGGCGAGCTGGCCCGATTGCCTGCAGATGGCGCGCATCGCCGACGCGGCCGGGATCGATTTTCTGCTGCCGATCGGCCGCTGGAAAGGCTACGGCGGCTCGAGCAACTTCCACGGCACGACGTTCGAGACCGTCACCTGGGCTTGCGGGCTATTGGCGGCGACCAAGCGGATCACGATCTTCGGCACCGTGCACGCGCCGCTGTTCCATCCCCTGATCGCCGCCAAGGAAATCGTCACCGCCGATCATATCGGCCAAGGCCGCTTCGGGTTGAACATTGTCGCCGGCTGGAACGAGGGCGAGTTCGAGATGTTCGGCGTGGCGCAGCGCGACCATCACGATCGTTATGAATTTGCCCAGGAATGGATCGACGTGATCAAGCGCGCCTGGTCGGAACAGGACGAATTCGATTTCGACGGAAAATTTTTCAAGCTTGCCGGCGTTCACTGCCTGCCGGGCCCTTATGGCGGGACGCGGCCGGTGATCATGAATGCCGGTTCCTCGGCGACCGGCCAAGCCTTCGCCATGCGCAATTGCGACGCGTTTTTCACCTCGACCGCAGCGCTGCGTCTGGCCATCGCGGGCACCGAACGGGACAAGAATGTCAGCGTGTTCGACCGCATCGTGCAACAGGTCAATCGCATCAAGGCCGATGCGCAAAAATTCGGCCGCGACATCGAAGTCTTCACCCAAGGACAGGTGATTTGCCGGCCGAGCCAAAAAGAGGCCGAGGACTATCACCGTTATGCCAATGTCGAGAACGCGGATTGGCCCGCCATCGAGCGGATGCTGGCGCTCAAGAACATCACGCCGCAAAACACGCCGGCGGACGAATATGCGGCGAAGCGATCGCTGCAGGCGGTCAGCGGCGTCGGCGGCTTTCCGTTCGTCGGCACGCCCGACAAGGTCGCCCAGGAATTTGCCGACATCAGCCACGCCGGCGTCCGCGGCATTGCGGTCTCGTTCGTGAATTATGTCGAGGAGGTGCCGTATTTTTGCGCCGAGGTCCTGCCGCGCCTGAAGCGGATGGGGCTCAGGGCGAATTAGCAGTGCTCGTCGCGGAAGTAACAAATCTGCGCTGCATTGCAGCGCTGATGTCCGCTTTCAGGTGAAGCGGACATTCAGCGCCGCCTTGCGGCGATCCCGCCAAGTCTCAAGCGCGCGTCACAGCGAAGCCCGCTCCGCGGCTTAAAGCTCCTTGCCGATGTAACGGTCGACCGAATAGGGGCCGCCGCCGCGGATCGCTATGGAGAACAATACGATGCCGAGCAGCAACACGTATTCGAAGCCGCCCTGGCCCGCGGCAAAACCCTTCGACATGTGCACCACCAGAAAAGCGACGCCAAGCTCGATGGCGAGCGCGGCCGCGAAGAAGCGCGTGAACAATCCGATAATGAGGCAAATCGCGCCGACCGTTTCCAGGAACATCGCCGATCCCGCGAAAAACTCGGCCGGCGTGAGCCCCTGCTTCGCCATGAAGCCGGTGATGCCGGCGAAGCCGGTATTGATCTTGCCCCAACCGTGCATGAGCAGGATGTAGCCGATAATGACGCGGACCAGCGCATAGGCGATCTCTCGCCATGATGCATAGAATCCGGCCAGCCCCGGAAAAAGCAGTTTCGGCTCCGCTGTGCCATTCATGGACGTGTCTCCCCTTGGATGTTTCAGCGCCGCGTATTGCGGCGGCGCTCCCTGCTCTTGCAGCACGTCCATTATGCGACTCAACTGGAGCGCGCTTCAATAACCTCAAAGGGCGGTCCGATTTCCGCCGCTCACGGTCGCCGGCCGGCGGCCTAGCCTGGGAGGCCGCCTCCGGCGGCGACCAGTGCGGCGCACGCATCGATCTGCAGGGGCAGTCCTTTTCGTGCAGGGAATAGCGCATCGGGGTCGGCGGCGCTCTGGCGGCATTCGAGCGCGCGCTCGATCAAGCCGATGTCGAGCCCTGCTACGGCGCTTTCGCGCAAAAATGCCATGGCGTCGTCATTTGAGCCGATGCGGCCTGTCATCCAGCTGTAGCAAAACCGCGCAGGATAGAGGAGCGTTCGCAGATACGCTTTGTAGTCCTTCGGCTCGAGCGTCTGGGCTGCCGCAAAGCTCCGCGCGCGCTCTGCCCAGTTCACAAACGGCGCGCCGCTCAGGTATTCGTGAATTTCTTGCAGTGTAGGTCGCGCGGGCCGCACGCATTCGCGCTCCATCAGCGCAACCGCATGATCAAGATAATCTATGCGATCAAGCAGCGGAAATCGGCCGCGAGAGAAGTGCCGGTCGGTCCAGAAGACCGAGACCTTCGGCCCCCAGTCGGCGGAAAGCACCTGGGCTTCGCTGCGCACGCGGTCGAGCACCTGCGGGGACAGTCCCGTCGCCGTGACGAGCGCCATGTCGATATCGCTGCAGCGCCGGCTGAATCCGGCATGGGCCAGACTGCCGATCAGATACGCGCCAAGCAACTCGGTCCCGAGCGCCTTTTGCCAATGCGGTACGAGGCGGCGCGAAAAATCGATCGCCGCAGTTCTGGCAGCTTCGTCAGGATCGGCTTGCGTCATCGCTCACACGGATGAGTTATGCCGGCCCAATACCGGCATCGCGAACCACCACGCGACATGCGTAAGAGCCCGTGGACAAAGCTACGCTACTTTCCTGGAGCGGTAACGGCAGCTCTTGGCCCATTGCTTCACTTGGTGCCGGGGGCGGCGCAACGGACCACCAAAGCCATTTTGTCGCTCGCCAATCCCTGCTGTAATCGCCGTACCGAAAGCCGGATCGACGTAGTCCTAAGCCTTGGGCGAGGCAATGCGGCGGCGCGATTTCATCAACGTCATTGCCGGATCGGCCGCTTGGCTGCCGGCTGCGCACGCGCGGGTGCGGCCATGAGCGGCCCGTTGTCCGGAATGAAGGTGCTGGAAATGGCGGGCATCGGGCCGGGGCCGTTTTGCGGCATGATGCTGGCCGATCTCGGGGCCGACATTTTGCGCGTCGACCGGCTCGAGCCCACTGACTTGGGTTTGCCGCTCGATCGCAAATTCGACGTCATGGCACGCGGCCGCCGCTCGATCGGGCTCGACCTCAAGCAGGCGAGCGCCATCGCCATCGCGTTGGAGCTCATTGAAAAGGCCGATGTTCTGATCGAAGGGTTCCGGCCCGGCGTTGCCGAGCGCCTCGGCATAGGTCCGCAGATCTGCCTGGCCCGCAACCCGCGCCTGGTTTATGGCCGGATCACCGGCTGGGGGCAGGACGGTCCGTTGGCGCAGAGCGCCGGGCACGACATCAACTATATCGCCATCACCGGCGCGCTGCACGGCATCGGCCGCGCCGGCCAGGCGCCGGTGCCGCCGCTCAACCTGGTTGGCGATTTTGGCGGCGGCGGGATGTATCTCGCCTTCGGCATCCTGTGCGCCTTGTACGAGCGCGGCGCCTCCGGCTGCGGCCAAGTCGTCGACGCCGCCATGACCGACGGCGCGGCCAGCATGCTGTCGACCGTCTACGGCCGCATGGCGGCGGGTACCTGGCGCGACCAGCGCGGCGTCAACATGATCGACGGCGGCGCGCCCTGGTACGACGTGTATGAAACCGCTGACGGCAAGCATGTCGCGATCGGCGCCTTGGAGCAGCGCTTTTACGATGAGCTTATCAAGCGGCTCGGGCTCGATGTGACGGACCTGCCCGATCGCCGTGACCGGTCGCAGTGGCCGCAATTGCGCGCCCGCCTGCGCGATACGTTCTTGCAAAAAACGCGCGACCAGTGGTGCGAGATTCTCGAAGGGCACGATGCGTGTTTTGCGCCGGTGCTGTCGCTTGGCGAAGCGCCGCTGCACCGGCACAATCGGGCGCGCCAGACTTTCGTCGACGCCGCAGGCGTGATCCAGCCGGCGCCGGCGCCGCGCTTCTCGCGCACACCGGGCGCCATTGTTCGCGGCGCGCCGCAGCGCGGCGAGGGCGCCGCGGCGTTGCTGTCGGAATGGGGATTTGACGCCAGCGCAATAGCCCGGTTTCGCGCCGCCGGCGCGCATATTCTCGATCATCAGCCCGACGCGAGCCCTTAGTAGTGGTCATTTACTCTAAACGGGCTTGCTGCAACTATTGGCCGTTCTGCGATTGGGCTCCAGACGGCGAAGGGCCGGACAGCAAGGCAATTTCGGCAATGGGAAGCGCGATGAGGATCGGCCTTGCACGCCTCGCGGTCTTTGCCGCCTGTCTTTTCATGGCCGCGGCGGCGGCGGCACAGACCTATCCGACGCGGCAGATCCGCCTCGTCGTTCCCTTCGCCGCCGGCGGGCCGGCCGATCTCCTCGCCCGCGTCATTGCCGACGAGATGAGCAAGGATTTCGGCCAGCAGGTCTTCGTCGATAACCGGCCGGGCGCCAACACGATCATCGGCGCCGAGCTGGTGGCCAAGGCCGACCCCGACGGCTACACGCTGCTGATGGCGATCGACGGCACGCTGGTCATGAACCCGTTCCTCTACGCCAAGCTGTCCTACGATCCGTTCAAGGATTTTGCGCCGGTGACGCTGGTCGCGCGGGTGCCTTCGGTGCTCGAGGCCAACAGCGGCGTCACCGCCAGCACGGTGCAAGATGTCATCGCCCAGGAGAAGGCAAAGCCCGGCACCTTCCTGATGGGCTACAGCACCCCGACCTCGCAGGTGACCGCCGAGCTCTTCAACATGCGCGCCGGGATCAAGATTCAGCTGGTGCCCTATCGCGGCGGCACCACCCAAGTGACCGGCCTGCTCGGCGGCGAGATTTCGCTCGGGCTGGAAAGCGTCAACGTGGCGCTGCCGTTCGCGCGCGCCGGCAAGCTGAAAATCATCGCGCTGACCGGTGGCGAACGCATATCGCTGGCGCCGGAGATACCTACGGTCGCCGAAACGCTGCCCGGCTTCGACCTCGGCATCTGGCAGAGCGTCGTCGCGCCGGCGAAAACGCCGCCGGCGATCGTCAATAGATTGCACGATGAGATCGTCGCGGTGCTCGGCCGCGAGGCCGTGCGCAACAAGCTCAGCACTGCCGGCGTGGAGCCCGCAACCAGCAAATCGCCGGAAGATTTTGCCGCATTCATGCGCGCGCAGGCCGAAGTCCGTCAGAAGGTCATTCAAGCAGTCGGCATCAAGCTCGACTAAGTCCGACCTTGCGCGCATGCCCGATCAGCCCCCACCCCCGATGCGACCGTTCGACTGGACCTTCCCCTACCCTTCGCGGCGCATGCCGATACTGGCGCGCAACGCGGTTGCCACCTCGCAGCCGCTCGCCGCACAGGCCGGATTGAGCATGTTGTACAAAGGCGGCAACGCCGCCGACGCGGCAATCGCCACCGCAATCACGCTGACGGTCGTTGAACCGACCGGCAATGGTATCGGCAGCGATGCATTCGCCATCCTGTGGGACGGCAGCAAGCTCCACGGCCTGAATGCTTCCGGCCGATCGCCGGAGGGATGGACGCTCGACCGGTTCAAGGGCAGGACCGCGATGCCGGCCAAGGGCTGGGACGCGGTCACGGTTCCGGGCGCGGTCTCCGCCTGGGTGGCGCTGTCGGAGCGCTTCGGCAAGCTGCCGTTTGCCGATCTTTTCGAGCCGGCAATTCGCTATGCCGCTGACGGCTACCTGGTGTCCCCGACCATCGCCCGGCTGTGGGCGAGGCAGGCGCCAAACTTGAAGGACGTGCCGGGCTTCGCCGAACACTTCATGCCCCACGGCCGGACGCCGCAGCCGGGTGAGAAATTCGCCGCGCCGGCGCACGCGAGAACGCTCAGACGCACCGCGGAAACAAAGGGCGCGGCGTTTTACCGAGGCGAGCTCGCGGCAAGCATGACCGCGCACTCCCGCAAGCATGGCGGGGCGATGACGCTGGCCGATCTCGCCGCGCATACCGCGGACTGGGTCGAGCCTCTCGCCCAAACCTACCGCGGCTATACGCTCCACGAGATTCCCCCCAACACGCAAGGCATCGCGGCGCAAATGGCGCTCGGCATGCTGGAGGGCTTCGACCTCGGCGCGATCCCGGTGGATTCCGCCGACAGCCTGCACCTGCAGATCGAAGCCGTGAAGCTCGCGTTCGCCGACATCTACGAGCACGTGTCTGACGCCGATACGATGCGGGTAAGGAACGCCGATCTGCTCGACAAGGAGTACCTGCGGAGCCGTTCGCGTCTCATCGACATGAAACAGGCGCAGACGCCGCAGTATGGCGTGCCGGCTGCGGGCGGCACCGTCTATCTCACCGCCGCGGACGCTAACGGCATGATGGTTTCCTACATCCAGTCCAACTTCAGCGGTCTCGGATCCGGCATCGTGGTCGACGGCATCAGCATGCAGAACCGCGGCTACGGCTTCTCGCTGCGGCCCGGTCATGCCAACGTCGTCGCGCCGCGCAAGCGGCCGTTTCACACCATCATCCCCGCGTTCGTCACGCGGAACGGACGACCGGTGATGAGTTTCGGGGTGATGGGCGGCTCGATCCAGCCGCAAGCTCACACGCAAGTGATGGTCCGGCTTGTGGACTACCAGCAAAATCCCCAGGCGGCTTCGGATGCGCCGCGCTGGCGGCTCGACGACCAGATGAACCTGCATCTCGAGGCCGATATACCGGCTGCGGTGATCGACGAACTGAAATCCCGCGGCCATCGGACGACCCGGAGCGACCGCCTGAGCACCGAGTTCGGGCGGGGGCAGTTCATCTTCAAGCTCGACGACGGTTATTTCGCTGCTTCTGAAAAACGTGCCGACGGCCAGGCCGTTGGCTTCTGACGGGAAAGCGTGAAAGCCGACATCTGCTTTCGGGGTAACTGGACAGTGAAATCCTGTTCAGTGTTGCCGAAAGGCGACATGCAGAACGCTGCTTTGGGTCTAGACTGATTATTCTAGCATCAGGCTCCGTCGAGTGTGCCATGCGGAAGCCAACTCTGATTGGAAGCGCCGTCGCCGTCGCGTTGATTGGAACGCCGGTGCTCGCGGCCGACATGGCGGTCAAGGCGCCACCGCCGCCAGCGCCGGTCTATCGCTGGACGGGTTTCTACGTTGGCGGCAACATTGGCTACAGTTGGGGAAAGGCCAGCGGCGACCTCAACGATCCCGCCATTGGCATTTTTTCCGGCCTAGGCAGCCTGCCCACCTCATTCCCGGAATCGCTGAAGCCGAAAGGCGTGATTGCCGGCGCTCAATTCGGTTACGATTACCAGATCAATCCAACTTGGGTCGTCGGCCTTGAGGCGGATCTTCAGGGGTCTGACGAACACGCCCGCAGCGGCCAAAGCGCCTCGACCAGTGGCGTCTTCATCGGCCCGGGCATTACGGGTTTGACGTCATCCAATGTCGCCACGAGCTTTGAAGGCCGGATTTCGTGGTTTGCTACGGCGCGTGCCCGCGCCGGCGTCCTGATCACTCCGACCACGTTGCTTTATGGAACCGGCGGCGTCGCCTTCGGCGGCGTGAAGGTTTCGGGAAGCGGCTCTGCCAATATAAACCTTACGGCGTGTATCGTCGGTATTGGTTGTATTCCTACCGGCAATGCGAGTGGAATGTTTGCATTCAGCCAATCGACGACCAAGGCCGGCTGGACCTTGGGCAGCGGTATCGAAGGCGCTCTTACGGGTCACTGGACCTGGAAGGCCGAGTATCTCTATCTCCATTTGGGATCGGAAGGCGGCAGCGTCGCGGATAATTTCGGCGGCATCGCGAGCTGGAACGCCAAGTTCACCGACAACATCGTGCGCGCCGGCCTCAACTACAAATTCGGCAACTGAACATCGGCATTTCCGGAAGGACCGCCGCAAGGTGGTCTGTTTTCTTGGGCCGATCACTTGCACGGTCAACCGCCTCGTCTTTCATGGCAGAGTCCCTGACCTTTTACCCCGACAGCAGCCGTGGCACTGTTGCATGCATAGCCAGTTCGCAAGGGGACCGCCATGAAACGAACAGGTTTCCTCGCCGCGCTTATCGCGCTCGTGGCCTCCGCCGCCGTTGCACAGGCGCAGACTTATCCAACGCGTCCGATCACCATGATGGTCGGATTTCCGCCCGGTGGCCCGACCGATACATTGGCGCGCATTCTCGCCGACGCGATGAAATCCTCGCTCGGCCAGACAATCGTCGTTGAAACGCTCAGCGGGGCCAGCGGCACGATTGCAACGGGGCGCGTCGTTCACGCCAATCCGGACGGCTACACGATCGGTATCGGCAACTGGGGGAGCCATGTCGGCGCGCCGGCGCTCTACGCGCTCGACTATGATGTTTTGAAGGACCTTCAGCCGATCTCGCTGCTGGAGACCTCGCCACTGTGGATCCTCGGCAAAAGTGCGTTGCCGCCAAAGACGGCGAGCGAGCTTATCGCCTGGTTGAAGGCGAGATCGGAGCCGACCACATTCGGCACGGTGGGCGCCGGCAGCGCCGCCCATCTGTGCGGCATCTATTTCCAGCAGAAGACCGGGTTACGGTTTCAGTATGTGCCTTATCGCGGCGCGGCGCCGGCGATGCAGGATTTGATCGGCGGTCAAATCGACCTCAGCTGCCTTGAGGCATCGGCAACCCTGCCGAATGTGCAAGCCGGGAGATTCAAGGCTTTTGCGGTGATGAGTGAACAGCGTTGGCCAAAATCACCCGACACGCCGACGATGATCGAATCCGGCGCGCCGGGACTGAGCATCTCCTTCTGGCATGCCCTCTGGACAACCAAGGGAACGCCCAAAGCAACGGTCGACCGGCTCGATGCCGCAGTCCAAACCGCGCTGGCCGACCCGGCCATCCGGCAGCGCCTTGAAGCGATCGGCCAAATCATGTTCCCGCGCAATCAGCAAAACCCGATGGCGCTCGCCGCATACCATGCGGCCGAGACCGAGAAGTGGTGGCCGATTATCAAGGCCGCCAATATCAAGCTCGAGAGCAACTGATACAACGACGTTTGACCCAAAGGGTCGCTTCACGACCGTCAATTGGCGCATTGCAAAAGGCTTTTTGTCTCGCCGAGGGCTTCATTCGGTTGCTTCTGATCCACAGCGCGCATTGAGTCACTCGGTTTGCGTGATGCACGACAGTCCCGCTTGACATGGTAGGCTGGCCGTCATCGGCTTGGGGACGCTCATGAGACGGCGCGAGGTTTTCCCGCTTTTCATCGCTGCCGCAGCGTGGCCGCTCGCAGCACGCGCAACAGAGCGTTTTTGCTGCGATGGACTTGGTCCGTTCTTGGCCCATAGATTCATTCGATCACCTCGTCGGCGCGTGACAAGAATGCTTCCGGTATCTTGAGGCCGAGCGCCTGGGCGGTCGTGAGATTGACAGCGAGATCGAATTTGGTCGGTTGTTCGACCGGAATATCGCCAGGCTTGGTGCCGCGCAAAATCTTGTCCACATAGCCGGCGGCGCGCCGGAACAGGTCCGGGAAGTTCGGTCCATAGGAGATCAGGCCTCCCGCTTCGACGTAGTCGCGCGATGCATGCATTGTCGGCAGTCGCGCACCCATCGCCAAGATGTTGACGCGAATTCGGTTGGTGTTCAGGAGCGGATCGCCGGTGACATAAAGCGCCTGCGGGCGGTCTTTGAGCGTCGCGAAGACCGGTCCGATATCCTCGGCGCGCCGGATTTCCAATGTCGCAACCTGGACGCCGAGCGTGCGCGCCGCGGTCTGCACCTCGGCCAACTCCAGCACGTTGGCGGGATTGGCGACATTGGCCAAGATGGCCAGCCGGTCGAGACCGGGGACGACCTCGCGCAACAGTTCGAGGCGCTTGCCGGCAATATCGGTCTGCTGAATCGACAGACCGGTGACATTGCCGGCGGGTTTCGACAGGCTGACGACCAGACCGGCACCAATCGGATCTGCGACCGTCGTGAAGACGATCGGGATCACCGAGGTCGCCCGCTTAGCCGCCAGCGCCGCGGGGGTTCCGATGGTAACAATGACATCGACCTTCAGCCGGACGAATTCGGCGGCAATCTCGGCAACGCGGTCAATGCGTCCTTCCGTCCAGCGGTACTCGATCGCAAGATTACGGCCCTCGATCCAGCCGAGGTCGCGCAGCTGCTGCGAAAAAGCGGCGATCCGCTGGCTCTCTGTCGCGGGCGTGCCTCCGCCCAAATACCCGATGGTCGGCAGTTTTGTCGGCTGCGCGCGCGCCGCGAACGGCCATGCGACCGCCGCACCGCCGAAAAGTGCGATGACCTCGCGCCGCCTCATTCGATCACCGCGTCATGCCCGCTGCCATATCGTGAACGATAGCACGCCTCGAAATGGAGGTCTGTGACCGGCTTCACGGTGCTGCAAGCGAGCCGGTGCGGCGCGTGCCGCCATGACGTCCGGTCTTGCGCCATTTCAGACATCGGACTCGGCCCGCGATCCCGGCTAAGCTTGCGTCCGGTCGCCGAACGTCAATCGCCAGGGAGGACTTTCATGACCATCAAGGCCGCCGCCGCATTGGTCGGCTTCGTCGGGCTTGCGACGAGCGCGCCGGCATTGGCGCAGGACCTCGGCCCGCAATTCATGAAATTTGCCGACGGCATCTATGCCTATGTTGGCAAGAACTTCAAATCCAACACCGGCATCATTCTGACCCAGGACGGGGTGGTGCTGATCGACAGCGGGCATGAGCCGACCGATTCGCGCGCGGTCATGGACGCCGTCAAGAAGCTCACGGCGATGCCGGTGCGCTTTCTCATCGATACCGAGCCTCATGCCGACCATACGACCGGTCATTTTGTCTTCTCGCCGCCGGCGACCATCATCGCTGCGGCCGGCGCCGGCGAGTCGATGCGCAACCGCGAACGCCAGGCTCCGGATCGGATCGCAAAGCTCGCCGCAACGTCGCCGGAAATGAAAGCGGCGCTGGAGGGCTATAGGTTCATTCCGCCGCAGGTCGAGTACAGCGAAAAGATGACATTGTATGTCGGCGAACGGACCTTCGAGCTGAAGTATCTGAAAGGCGTTCACAGCGAGGCCGACACCGCAATCTGGCTGCCGAAGGAGCGTGTGCTGTTCTCGGCGTCCGCATTCGTGTCCGAGCAGATCAATATCTTCCGGCCGTTCGTCAACATCTCCGACATCCTTGCCGCCGGAAAGATGATGAAGGCGCTGAACCCCGAGCACGTCATCCCGGGGCATGGCCCTCCCACCACGACAAAGTTGTTCGACGACGGCGAGAAGTATTATGCGCTCCTCGTCGAACGCGTTGCCGCCAAGGTCAAAGAGGGCAAGTCGCTCGACGACATCAAGAAAGAAGTCACAATGCCCGAATACGCCGGCTGGGCCAGCCAGGACCGCATGCCGACCAACATCGAAGCGGCCTACCGGATGGTCACCGCGGGGCGATAGCGAAACGATCCGCGGACTTCGGGCCCTATTCCGCCGCGGTCGCCATCGCCACGCGCGGCCAGGACGGACTGGGCACCGGCTGCCACCATTTGGCAACGCCGAGCTCTTTGGCGATCACGTTCGCGGCGTTGTAGCCCGGGCTGCCGGTGACGGCGCCGCCGGTGTGGCTGCTGGCGCCGCAGAGGTAGAGGCCCTTCATCGGCGTGGTGTAGCGGCCGAGATCGGGCGTCGGCCGGTTGCCGCCGAGCTGCGACGGCATGTAGGCCCCGACATGGTGACTGCCCCTGACCATGTTGATGCAGTGCCGTTCGATGTCGAGCGGCGAGAACACCGCCTTGGCGACCACGTTCTTCGCGGTCAGGTTGGGCGCAAATTCGCGCCATTGCGACAGCAACCGGTCGGCGATCTCGTCCTTGCGCTTGTCCCAGTTCTGCGGATCGCCGTCGAGATCGTATGGCGCCCACGGCCACCAGAACGCGACGTGCTTGCCGGCCGGCGCGATCGAGGGATCGAATCTCGACGAGCAGGTGCCGTTGCCGGCAAAGTAGGTCGGCAGCTTCTGCTCATGGATCTCGTCGAAGATACGATCGATCTCTTCGGTGGTGTCGACGCCGAAAATCATATTCCAGGCGCGCGCCACATCCGGGTCCCAGGCTTCCGCCTTCTCGTAGCGCGGCGCCTCGTTCAGAGCGAGGTGCAAGGTCACCAGGCTGTGCGAGCACCATTTGAATCCCCTGATGCCCTCGACCACGTTCGCCGGAAAATTCTGCTCGCCGGCCAGCCTGATGGTCTGCGGCGCGTCGATGGCGCTGGCGACGAAGCGCGCCGCATAGGTATCGCCGTTCTGCAGGCGGACGCCGGTCACGCCTTTTGAGTCCGAGGTGATGGCGCTGACATGGGCGTCGCGGATCAGCGTCGCGCCGTTGTCCTCGAGCAACCGCTCGAGCGCGAGCGCAACCGAGCCGGCGCCGCCGACCGGCAGTCCCAGCTTGGTCAGGCGGCTGAGCAGCCGCGGAAAGAACGCACCGACTCCGGGCACGTTCTCGATCGCGATCGCGTGCAGGATGCAGTTGAAGAACATGCGAACGTATTCGCTCTCGAAGTTGCGCTCGACCGCCTGATGCAGGGTCAGCGGCATGTAGGAGACGAGATCATCCCACTGCGGGCCGCTGAGCCTTTTGCCGAGTTCGGCCGGTGGCAGCGGCACCGAGTACATGAACTCCGTCATCACCGGACCCATTTCGGTGACGAAACGCTGGCACAGCTCCTTGTAACGCTTAGCGTCGTTTTGCGAGAAGCGCGCGATCGACTTGGCGGTGTTCTCGACGCTGCGGTGGATGGTCAGCGCCTTGCCGTCGCGGAACACCTGGGCGTGCTGCACCTCCGGATAGATGTAGGCGAGGCCGTATTTGTGCAGTTCGAGATCGGGCAGCACCGGCCCCTCGCCGATGAAATGATAGGAGGAGTGCGAGTTGTGCTTGAACCCCGGCGCGACGAATTCGCTGGTGTGGCAGCCGCCGCCCATCGCATCGTTGCGCTCGATGACCGCGATCTTCAGACCGGCCTTGGCCAGATATGAGGCGCAGATCAATCCGTTGTGTCCGCCGCCTACGATGATGCCATCGTATTCCATCGCCGCCTCCCTCGATCATTGTGGCGGACGGTCTTGAACGTGCCGTCTCGCGGAAAAAATCATGTCACAGCCCGGATCGTGCGACAACGTCGCGTGAAGTGAGCAGCCGACGGCGTGAGGCTGGTTCCGGGAAAAGGTGGCCGCCGCGCGCGCCGCCTGACCGCCGGTCCCCACACTTGATCCGGGGATGGATGCCGGCTTTAAGAAAAGCCCGATGAATGCGCCGGAAGCAAAGAGGAGATTATGCGCCTTTTCAAGCCTGCACTTGTCGCCGCTGTCCTGGTCGCCGGCGCCGCGCCTTCGTTCGCCGAATATCCCGATCGCCCGATCGAGATCGTCGTCCCCTATACGCCCGCCGGAACTGTCGACCTACTCGCGCGTGCGCTTGGTCCCAGGCTCACCGCCGCATGGGGACAGCCGGTCGTCATCCTCAATCGTCCCGGCGCCGGCGGCAGCGTCGGCGCGGAATTTGCCGCCAAGGCCAACCCCGACGGCTATACGTTGTTCATTTCCACCAATTCACCTTTGACGACCAATCTGGCGCTCTATCCGTCGCTCGGCTATGAGCCGCTGCGCGATTTCGAGACAGTGATCTTGGCCGGCGAGAACTCGCTGGTTTTGGCCGCCAATCCGAAACTGCCGGTGAAGTCCGTCAAAGATCTGATTGCGCTTGCGAAAGCAAAGCCCGGCGAGCTCAATGCCGCGACGTCGGGCAATGGCTCGACGGCGCATCTGTCGCTCGCCACCTTCAACAAGCAGGCCGGCGTCTCGATCACCCATGTGCCGTACCGCGGCGGCGTGCCGAGCCTGACCGCGGCGATCGCCGGCGAAGTGCAGCTCGTGTTCAGCGACATCGTGCCGGCCATGCCGCAGATCCGCGACAACCGTTTGACGGCGCTCGGCCAGACCGGCCTGCGCCGCGCTCAGATCGCGCCCGACATCCCGACTTTGGACGAATCGGGACTGCCGGGTTTCAGCATCACCGCCTGGATCGGCGTCGTCGCCCCCAAGGGCACGCCCAAGGACATCGTGCAAAAACTCAATCGCGAAATCGGCCGCGCCCTGAAGGACCCGGAGTTCGCCCACCAGATCTCGATCCTCGGTATCGATCCGCTTGGCAGCACGCCGGACGAGTTCGCGGTTTTTCTGCGCAAGGAAATTCCACGCTGGAAACAAATCGTGCAGGATGGCGATGTCAAAGTCGAGGAGGCGCATTGATTGGCGATGCGTTTTGTTGAACTCACAATAAAAACCATGGCCCGCCGGCTGATCGCGTTGCTCGCGGTCGCAGGCATCGCCGCAGCCGCGCAGGCGGAAACATTCCCGACTAGGACAATCCGCATCATCGTGCCCTATGCGCCCGGCGGCAGCATCGATCTGACCGCGCGCGTCATCGCCAAGAATTTGCAGGACAGCGTCGGCCAGAGCGTCATCGTGGAAAACAAGCCGGGCGCCAACGCAGCCATCGGCATCGAAGCCCTCACGCGCAGCGAGCCGGACGGCCACACCCTGATCATCCTCTCGGACAGCCCGGTCACGATCAACGTGCATCTTTCGCGGGTCAATTACGATCCGCTCGCCGATCTGGTGCCGATCGGCAAGGTGGTGAGCAGCCCGCTCATCCTGACCGCCAATGCCCATGCGGGGATCGCATCGATTGCCGATCTGGTCGCCGCCGCCAAGGCGAAGCCTTTGAGCTACGGCGTCGCCGGTCTCGGCTCGTCGTCCTATCTCGCCGCCGAGTTGCTCAAGCGCGCGCTCGGGGTGACGATGCAAGCCGTGACCTATCGCGGCGGCGCGCCGGCGGCCGCGGCCATTGCGGCCGGCGAGGTCCAGTTGGGATTGACCGACACGGCCGCGATCCTGCCGATGATCGCCGGCGGCCAGGTTATCGCCTTGGGCGTGACCGAGCCGGTGCGCTCGCGGGCGATGCCGGATATTCCGACGCTGCGCGAGGCGGGCGTGCCAAATTTCAGCGCCATGTCGTGGCTTGCGATGTTCGCGCCACGCGGCACGCCGGACGACCGCATCGCCAGGCTCAATGCGGAGATCGCAAAAATCATGGCGCTGCCGGAAGCGCAAAAGGTCCTGCTCGCCGCGGGGCTGGAGCCTGCCCCCAACAGCCCGGGCGAGATGCGCCGCATCATCGAAGCGGACTATGCCAAGTGGGGCCAGCTGATAAAGACGCTCGGACTCAAGACCGAGTAATCCGGCTTGGAAGCCGCATCCGCCGCGCCACCCTTATGACTACGCGGCGCTGTCGGCGTAGATGGCCGGAACGACCGGAGTTTCGTTCCAGGCGCTGACCGGATCATAGGCCCAGACCCATTCGGCGGTGCCGTGCACGCTGCCTTTGCCGGAATTGATCAGGTCTTTTTGTTCCGCGGCGTTGCGCAGGTGCTTGAAGCGCGCATTGGCGAGCGACAGCCGCTGCACGCCGTGGACTCGCGGAATGCGGATGCGGCGGAAGTTGGCGAAGGCCTCGACCGGATCGCAGCCGGCGTCGAGGCAGCGCGCCAGGATATAGGCGTCCTCGAAGGCCTGGCAGGCGCCCTGCCCGGCATTCGGCAGCATGGCATGGGCCGCGTCGCCGATCAGCTGGATGCGGCCGCGGCCCCAATTGTCCGTCAGCGGCCGTGTGAACAATCCCCATTTCGAGCATTCGGTGACGATGCTCAAAAGTTTTTTGAGCCGCGGCTCCGGGTTCGGAAAGCTCAAGCGCATCTCGTCGGGATCGCCGCGGGTCGACCAGCCTTCCTCGACCCATTTGTCGGTGTCCTCCTGGGTGACGATGTTCAGCTGCTTGTCGCCGCGGATGTAATAGGCCAACAGATGACACCCGGGGCCGACCCATTGGATGTGTCCGGTCGGCTCGAGCACCTCGGGCGGCACGTCGGCGCCGTTCAACAGCGCGCGCCAGACCATTTGCCCGGTATAGGTCGGATGATCCTGCCCGTAGAGCGCCTGGCGGATGACCGAACGCACCCCGTCGGCGCCGATCACGAAATCGGCTTCGACCTTGGCGCCGTTGGCGAAATCAAGCACGACGCCGTCGCTCTTCTCCTCGACGCTGACGAGGCGATGGTCGAGATGGATCAGGCGGCGATCGAGTCCGCTCGCCAAGGCATCCAGCAGGTCGGCGCGATGGAACGTATAGTACGGCGCGCCGTAACGCTCCGCGGCCTTCAGCCGGTCGTTGAATTCGAGAAACTCGCCGGTTTGCATGTTGCGCGTGTAGATGCCCGGGGAACGCGTGCCCACGGCGGCGATCTTATCGCCGAGCCCGATGGCGATCAGCGCCCGCGCCGCGTTCGGCGCGACATTGACGGCGGCGCCGATTTCGCCGAGCGCGGGCGCCGCTTCAAAGACTTCCGCCTCGATGCCGAAGCGGGCGAGCGCCTGCGCCGCGGCCAATCCCGCAAGCCCGCCCCCGACGATCACCATGCCAGCCATTGTCTGCATCACTCCATGGAGCGGGGCGTAAAAACCCGCGCGACAGGCCTCATGCGCCACGACGGTAGGCGTCATAGCAAGTCTGCGAACGCTCGTCGATTATGGGATGCCCCACCACCCATCAGTCCAGCAGCGCCGGCGCGCGCCGCGCTGCGCCTTCGAGCAGGGCTCGCTCGGGTGTGATACAAAATGTGCGGGCCAGTGCGGCGCGGCCGTGACGGCGGACGGCGGAGGACAAGACATGGGCGTTCTGATCGAAGGCGTTTGGCGCGATGAAGAGCTGCCGCAGGAAACCGGCCGCACCGGCGAATTCCGCCGCGCCGACAGCATTTTCCGCGACCGCATCACGGCGGACGGCGCGTCGGGCTTCAAGGCCGAGGCCGGGCGCTATCACCTCTATGTCGCCCACGGCTGCCCGTGGGCGCACCGCACCCTGATCTACCGCGCGCTGAAGAAGCTCGACGGCGCCATTACGGTTGCCTATTCGATTCCCGGCCTCAGGGAACAGGGCTGGACGTTTGAGAACAATCCAGCGTTTCCGGATTGCACGCCGGATACGGTCAACGGATTTCATTATCTGCACCAAGCCTATACGGCGAGCGAGCCGCGCTATACCGGCAAGGTGACGGTGCCGACCTTGTGGGATCGCAAATCCGGCCGCGTCGTCAACAACGAGTCGTCCGAGATCATCCGCATGCTCAACAGCGCGTTCAAAGGCATCGCCGGCGACGATACCGATTTCTATCCGCCGGCGCTGCGCGGCGAAATCGATCGCATCAACGATCTCGTCTACGCCAACGTCAACAATGGCGTCTATCGCTGCGGATTTGCCCGCACCCAGCAGGCTTACGAGGCGGCCTACGACGGCTTGTTCGCCACGCTCGACGAGATCGAAGCGCGGCTTGGACGGCAGCGTTATCTGGTCGGCCGGCAGATCACCGAGGCCGACTGGCGTCTGTTTCCGACGCTGGTGCGCTTCGACGTCGCCTATTTCTCGCTGTTCAAGTGCAACAAGCGGCGGATCGCCGACTATCCAAATCTTTCGAACTATATGCGCGAACTTTATCAGGTCCCTGGCGTCGCCGCGACCGTGACGCCGCGCTACTACGTGATCAATTACTGGTCGATCAAGCGGGTCAACCCGACCGGCATCATCCCCAAAGGCACGCCGGTCGATTTGGCGCAATCGCACGACCGCGCTCGCCTCGCCGCATAGCGATGATGTTCATCGGCCGGGTCGGCGCCGATGAGCGCCGAAACGGCCGGCTCAAGACGTAAATTTACTTCGTCCGCTTCGCCGCCGCCACAAACACATTGTAGGCCTGCTCGAGCTCCGGCGAGCTTTTCGCGACGTCGGCGCCGACGCCTTGGAGCATTTGAATCATTTGCGCCTGCTCGGCCGCAGGCAGACTGATAAGCTCGCCGTGTTGCTTCCAGACCTCGCTCTCCGTCTTGAAAAAGTCGGCCTCCCAAGGGTTGACCTCGGCCGCCGCCTTGCCGGCGTCGGTGTCGAGGATGTTCTGCAGATCGCCGGGCAGCGAGTCGAACCATTTCTTGGACAGGAACGCCATCGAGAAGATGAACGGCTGGTTGGTCTCGGTGATGTATTTGGCGGCATCGTAATATCGCATCGTCGCATCGACGGTGAGCGCGAGCACGGCGCCGTCGATCGCGCCTTGCTGTATTGCCGGCAATACGTCGCCCAGCGTCATCGCAACCGGCGAGGCGCCGAGCCGCTTGAGCATCTCCTGCTGCATGTCGGCGGCAAGAACGCGCAACTTCTTGCCCTTGATGTCCTCGAGATGGCGGATCGGCTTGCTGGCGACGATCGAAGACGGCTGCGAAACCCACAATGCGACGCCATGGATACCCTTGTTGGCGCCCAAGCCGAACATCATCTTTTGCAGCTCGGGATCGCTGCTGGCGCGGATGCCGTGCGCCATGTCGGCGATCAGACCCGGGGCGGACAGCACTTCGTAACGATGATCGAGCCCAACCAAAAACTCCGGCGGGCCGATATAGCCCTGGATGGCACCGAACTGCACGCCCTCGATCTCGCGTGGGATCGGCCCCAGCTGGCTCGCGGGATAAATCTCGCCCTTGATCCGGCCGCCCGAATCCTTTTCCACCATCGCCACAAACCGCTTGCACCATTCGTGCTGTGCGTCGTTGATCGTCGCGGTGCCGAGCTTCATGACGTAGGTCTTGTCATCGGCCGCTCGCGCCGCGCTGAGCGTCAGTGCGAGCAATGCGACGCAGGCGCAGACCGCGGACGCCTTTCGCAGTCGGACGGCAGGCTTGATGACACCCATGACGCGGTTCCTCCAGGTTGGTCGGTTCATTTGCAATAGCCTCATGGCATCCGGACTGCCACGGAAATATGCCGGTGAATGCGCGTCTGCGACATTGCGCTGCGCCTGTCCTATGTGGCCAAAGCGGAAGGAGCGCTCGAACGTCCAGCCGAGGTTGGAGGCGACGGGCGCTTTCCACTGATTTCGATTGAGCGTGCGATACCATGGCGCAGAGCCTGCGGTGGTGGCGACGTTCGTCATGATGTCCTCTCCGAGCCGCTCGTTCGTGTTGACCCGGCGCGGGTCGATCTTTCACTTCGGCAGGCGCACTCGCTGCCGTGCTCTGATGGAACGTAGGCCAGTCCCGCCAGCGGTTCTGCGATGCTACGTCAAAGGCGCGGATGCTGAAAAGGTAGGTAGCACAGCGGCGCTTGCGACGTTTTTGCAGTCCGCATCGGTTCCTGCATCGTGGATTGTGGCAGCGACGCCGGACGCTGATTGATCGATATTGCCTATTGCATGAAAGAGTTAGGTCGTGGACGAGGGCTGCGGACACAAGGATAATTCGCTTGCGGGAAGAGAGCAGATATCGGCCGACCGCTCCTGACCGGCCTCGATTTTTCGAAGTTCGTGGCCTCGGTGGCGCGCGTCACAATCCCGACGTACGGAGAGAACACAGACATGCGCGGAACTGTGATGGCGAGCGGTGAAAACCCGATGAAAACAGCTACGGAGTCGGGGTTCCCGATGCAGCTCAGCGCGGCGGCGGCGGCGCCAAGCGGGCTGCGGTTCTATCCGGGTTACCTCGATCGCGCGCAGCAGCAGGCGCTGCTGGCCGCGTTGCGCCGGATTTTCGAAGCGGCGCCGCTGTTCACACCGCGCATGCCGCGGTCGGGCCGGCCGTTTTCGGTGCGCATGTCGAATTGCGGGCCGCTCGGCTGGGTGTCCGACGAGCGCGGCTACCGTTATCAGCCGACCCACCCGGTCACCGGCCGGCCCTGGCCGCCGCTGCCCGATGGGCTGATCGCGATCTGGAACGATCTGGCCGGCTACCCGGCACCGCCGGAAGCGTGCTTGATCAATTTCTACGGCGCGGCCGCCAAGATGGGCCTGCACCAGGATCGCGACGAAAAAGATTTCGCAGCTCCCGTGGTCTCGCTGTCGCTCGGCGATTCCTGCCTGTTCCGCGTCGGCGGCTCGAAACGCAGCGACCCGACCCGCTCGGTGCGGCTCAGCTCGGGCGACGCGGTCGTGCTCGGCGGCGATACCAGGCTGGCGTTTCACGGCGTCGACCGCATCGAGCCGGGCACATCGACCTTGCTCACGGAGGGCGGACGGATCAATCTAACCATGCGCCGGGTAAATCGCTTCGACGTCGATAATGCGGCCACGGCCCGCACAGGCTCAGCATGACGAGCGTTGGTAAACTCAATCCCGTCCGCGCGGCGGCCATTCTTGGCGCGCTCGCGTGGCTTGTCTTTGCGGCGCCGGCGCCGACGCCGGCGCAGGCCGCCGATCCGATTTTTCCCATCGCCTCCCGGGTCGGCCTGGTGCCGCCAGCCGGCATGACGGTGAGCAAAAGCTTCCTCGGCTTCGAGGACGTCGCCAAGGATTCCGCCATCCTGGTCGCGGCGCAGCCGCCGGCGGCTTATGCCGAAATCGAAAAGAGCCTGGCGCCCGAGGCGCTGAAGAAGAACGGCATCGCCGTGGATAGTCGCGAGTCGATGCAGTTCCCCTTCGGCAAAGGCACCTTGGTGATCGCCAAGCAGACCGCCGACAAGACCCGTTACCGCAAGTGGCTTCTCAACGTTCAGGCCACCGATCTCACCGCGCTGGTCAATGTGCAGGTCCCCGAACAGGAGACCGCCTATCCGGACCCGGTGGTGCGCGCGGCGCTGGCAACGCTCGCCCTTCGCGCGACCATACCGGACGCGGAAAAACTCAGCCTGCTGCCGTTCACGCTCGGCGACCTCGCCGGCTTCCATATCGAGAACGTTCTTCCCGGCCGCGCCGTGATGCTGATCGACACGCCCGACGGCGTGCCGACCAACAATTTCGACACCCGGATGTTTATTGCCGCCTTTGACGGCGGCCCGACCGAAACCGACAACCACGCCCAATTCGCCCGCCTGACCTTCGACCAGATCGTCGGCATCAAGGACGTCCAGATCACCATGTCCGAGCCGCTGCGCATCGCCGGCCAGTCGGGCTTTCAGACCATGGCACAGGCCAAGGACATAAAGAGCGGCGACGACATCATGGTGGCGCAGTGGCTGCGCTTCGGCACCGGCGGTTTCGTGCAGATGATCGGCATGGCCAAGGCCGGCGGCGGCTGGAGCGCAGCGCTGACGCGGCTGCGCACGGTGCGCGACGGCATCCAGCCGCGCTAAGCGCGCATTAAATGCGGCGGCCTATTCTATCACCTCGTTGGCGCTAGCTTGCAGCGTCAGCGGTACCGTAAGCCCGAGTGCTTTGGCGGTTTTCTTATTGATCACCAGCACTAATTTGCTCGGCAATTGGACCGGCAGATCGGCCGGCTTGGCGCCTTTGAAGATGCGATCGATGTAGCCGGCCGCCTGACGAAACAATTCGGTGAAATCGACACCATAAGAGATCAGCCCGCCCAATTCCGCAAAGAGCGGAGGGTATGAGATCGCCGGAATGCGGTAGCGGGCCGCCAGCGCAACGGTCAGTTCGAGATTTGTCCCGTTGAAGGTGTCCGGCATCGCCATCAGGCCACCGCCCGGATCGCGGGCCAGTGCCGCGACGACACCTTCTATCTCATCCTTGGCGTGAACCGGCGCGTTACTGACCTTTACGCCCAAGGACTGTGCGGCCGTTTGAATGGACGACAGGTAGAATTCGACAGGCGCGGCGGTCGTTGGGTTGAACAGGAGCGCTACACGCTCAGTGCGCGGCGCGATCTCCTTCAAGAGTTCGATCCATTTGCCTCCCATCGAAGACTCGATGTTCGTAAAGCCGGTGATGTTGCCGCCCGGGTGGGCAAGGCTCGCGGCAAGGCCGTTGCCGAGTGGATCGGAGACTGCCGCGAATACGATTGGAATCGTCTGCGTCTCATGGGCAAGGGCGATGGTTTCAGCCGTACCCCGACCGAGAATCGCATCGGGCCGCAAATCGACCAATTGTTTTGCCAGCGCCTTCAGCTCATCCGTATGACCGGCGCTATAGCGAATTTCGATCCGCAGATTGCTGCCTTCCTTCCATCCAAGCTTCGCGAGTTCGTCCCGGAATGCGGCAATGTAAGATTGCGCGACCGGAGCGTCGTTCGGCTGGTCAAACAGCGCGCCAATCACCCGCACTGGGCCGGCTTGCTGCGCACGTGCGATGAGCGGCCAAGCGGCCATGGCGCCGCCGGCAAGCGTAATAAATTCCCGTCGCCTCATGAGCCTCAGCTTCCTCCCAGTCGGAAGACCATACCCTAGCACATCAAGGGAAAGCTGTTTTGCATCACGCGATTGGCCGCGATAGGGCCTTTGCGCTCGCGGTCAGTAATCTCGCCTTCATCACGCAGACATTCATAAGGCTACGCTGCGTCAGCGTGGCCGCGTCCCAGTCAGGAATCCTGCACCGCGGTCGTGCTGTTGTCGTTGCCGGGCGCGGAATTCGGCGCCGTCTTTGGGCCGCCCTTCGATACGGCGACCAGAGCCGGCCGCAGCACGCGCTCGCCGATCATGTAACCGGGCTGCATCACCTGGACGATGCTGCCGGCCGGCACCGACGGATCTGGCACTTCGAACATGGCTTGGTGAACGTTGGGATCGAACTTTTCGCCGAGCGGCGTGAACTGGCGGACGCCGTTCTTTTCCAGCGCCTTGAGCAGCTCGCGTTCGGTCAATTCGACGCCGTCGACCAGCGCCTTCATGCCGGCCTGTGCGTTGGCCCGCGCCTCCGCCGGAAGGGCGTCGAGCGCGCGGCGCATATTGTCGGCGACGCCGAGCACGTCGCGGGCAAACCCGGCGATGCCGTAGAGCCGCGAATCGGCGACTTCGCGCTCGGTGCGTTTGCGCAAATTCTCCATCTCGGCGAGCGTGCGTAACAGCCGGTCTTTCATCTCGGCATGCTCGCGTTCGAGCGCCGTGGACGGCGTCGGTTCGGCCGCCGCCGCCGCTTCAGGCTGCTTGGCCGCTTCGTCCTCAGCGCGAGCGGTCTCTCTGGTCATGTCTCATCCCTTGCTTGCCCCGCATATCAGGGCGCTGGCGGCAAAAATCAAGCGGGCCGCGGGGACCGATACCTCCCCATACTGATCGGATGGCGGCCTTGATCGCTTGGATGCTGGTTTGTTCGTGTTGGCAATCTTGTCAAGGACGGCGCCATCAGCGCGTTTACGCGCGTCTTCGACGCGCTATGGCGCCGCCGCCTCCGGCGGTCTTCGATCCTTGACAAGATTGCCAACACGAACAGAAACGCTGTCCAAGCGATCAAGGCCGCTTTCTCAGCGTTCTTTAAGTGGGTGATCCCGGACAGTTCCAACGGGCCGGACTCCCGGCCGCCTCACCCCCCGAGCAGCTTGCTCACCACCTTGGCGGTGTAATCCACCATCGGGATGACGCGAGCGTAGTTGAGCCGGGTCGGGCCGATCACGCCGAGCACGCCGACGATGCGGCCCGAGGCATCGTGATAGGGCGCGACGATGGTCGAGGAGCCGGACAGCGAGAACAGCTTGTTCTCCGAACCGATGAAGATGCGCATGCCTTCGGCCTGTTCGGCGCGCCCTAAGAGATCGATCACCTCGCGGCGGGTTTCCAGGTCGTCGAACAACAGCCGCACCCGCTCCAGGTCGGCGAGCGCTTTTAAATCCTCGAGCAGATGCGCCTGGCCGCGCACGATCAGCTTGCGCTCGCCGCTCTCGCCGCCCGACCAGCTGGCGAGCCCGGTGGCGACGATCTTCTGGGTCAGTTCGTCGAGCTCGGCCTGCCGCGCTTTGAGCGCGCGTTCCAACTCGCCCCTCGCCTCGGCGATGGTCATGCCGCGGATATGGGCGTTGAGGAAGTTCGAGGCCTCGGTCAAGGCCGAGGTCGGCAAGCCCACCGGCACGTTGACGACGCGGTTCTCGACCTGGCCGTCTTCGGCGACCAGCACGACGAGCGCGCGTTCCGGCTCGAGCCGGACGAACTCGACATGCTTGAGGCGAACGTTGGATTTCGCGGTGAGCACCACGCCGGCGGCGCGAGTGAGCCCGGACAACAGCCCTGAGGCCTCGGTCAGCACCGTCTCGACCGATTTGCCCTGGCCGGAGGCTGCGACCTGCGCCTCGATCGCCTGGCGATCGTTCTCGGTGAGATCGCCGATCTGCATCAGCGCATCGACGAAGAAGCGCAGTCCCTTCTCGGTCGGCAGGCGCCCCGCCGACGTATGGGGAGCGTAGACCAGGCCGAGCTGTTCCAGATCCGACATCACGTTGCGCACCGAAGCCGGCGACAGCGTCATCGGAATGATGCGCGACAGATTGCGCGAGCCGACCGGCTCGCCGGTCGCCAGATAGCTCTCGACAACCTGGCGAAAAATCTCGCGCGAGCGCTCGTTGAGCTGCGCCAGCCCGACCTGGTTGCCGCTAATGGGAACGTCGTGGGTGGCCATCGTCCCTCTATATCACTCCGCCGCGGCCATGGCGCGGGGAGCGGCGCGCAACGCATCCATCAGCCGGCGCACCGAGCCGAAATCGTCCAGCCGTTCGACCGCACCGATGACCTCGGCAATGTGGGCGTCGGGCAAAAAACCTTGCGCATAGGTGCAGAATTTCTGCTCGATCTGGGCGCGCGACACCGGATTTTCGAAGGCGCCGAGCGGGTGCTCGCACCGCGCCGAGAGCGTGGCGCCGTCGGCCATCGCAATATCGACCGCGGCCTGCGAGCCGCTCACCGACGGCTCGGCGCGGACCTCGATTTGCTTGGCCGCGAATGCCCGCAGTTTCGCATCATCGTAACGGCCGGGCTCGAACTGCGCCAAGGTCAGCGTGCGATCATGCAAAATGACGGCCGCGGTGTAATGCGCCGAGAGCAAGGCTTCGAATTTGGCTTTGTAGGTGTCGAAGCCGCCGTGCATCCCAAACGCCTGCTCGCTTAGACCGATGCGGACCTTGGCGATGCGCGCCGGATCGATCTGATGTTGGCCGAGCAGATCGAACAGCGCGGTGTTCATGCCTTGAATGAGGGTTGCCGACGGCCACAGCCGCATGGCGATGCGCTCGAGCTCCCAGCGCGCGCCGAGATCGGCCGTGGCGGCACTGGCTTTGCCGCCGTCGACGTAGGTGTTGTAGAGGCCGCCGTCCTTGGCGGTGAGGAACTCGCGCGTGGCGACGAAGTTCTGCTGCGCCAACAGCGCCGCCATCAATCCCGACAGCGCGCCGCGACACTGGTGGAACTTCACCGTCGGCGTGCCCCATGCGGCGAACGTGCCGGCGGCCTGGCTGCCGGCGAGCCCAAAGGCGCGCGCCATGGTGTCGGCGTCGAATTTCAAAAGCGACCCGACCGCCGCCGCCGCGCCGAACGGCCCAAAAATGCCGGGACCGTGCCAACCCCGCGCGCGGAATTTCGGATAATCGGTGCCGATGCCGACCCGCGTCGTCACCTCGCAGCCTGCGGCGATCGCGGTGAGCAGCGCGCGGCCGCCCAGTCCGTCGCGCTCGGCGATGGCGAGCGCCGGCGGCATCACTTCGGGCGTGACGTGCGTCATCGTCTCGCGATGCACGTCGCACATGGTGACCGCGGTGACCAGATAAGCGTTGAGCAAGGTCGCGCCGGCGAGCGACAGATGCTCGCCGCCGATCACGCTCGACTCTGAGCCCTGCGCCAGGGCCGAAGCCAAAGCCGCGACCTGTCCGGTCTCCTCGCCGAGCCGGCCGGCGACGGCGCAAGCCAGCGCATCGAGCAACAGTGTCTTGCAGTGCTCGCGGACGCGCGGCGGAATGTCCTCGTAGCGCAACGCGGCGGCGAATTGCGCCAGTGCTTGGGTTGCTTCCGCTGCCATCTCCGCCTCCCGGCTGTTACGGCCGAAGCGTAGCGGGAAGGGTTGGCGGCTGGCAACTTAGCCGAAAACTGCCTGTCCTGGCTCAGATGCGCGCACGAAGGCCCAGAAAGCGGCCTTGATCATTTTATATTGATACCCAATACCGGGTTTCCCCTTCCCCGCATCATGCTCTAAAAGCAGGCCCCAGCCGGCGCCTCGCGTCCGGCCATGAGGAGAACCGCATGCGGCCGAGCCGCCGACAGCCCGACGAACTGCGCCCGGTGTCGCTGGAACGCGGCGTGGTGAAATTCGCCGAAGGCTCGTGCTTCGTGAAATTCGGCGAGACCCATGTGCTGGTCACCGCCACGCTCGAAGACCGCCTGCCGCCCTGGCTCAAGGGGCAGGCGCGCGGCTGGATCACCGCCGAATACGGCATGCTGCCGCGCGCCACGCTCGAGCGCACGCGGCGCGAGGCCTCGGCCGGCAAGCAGAGCGGCCGTACCGTCGAAATCCAGCGCCTGATCGGACGCAGCCTGCGTTCCGTCGTCGATCTCAAAGCGCTCGGCGAACGCCAGATCACCATCGATTGCGACGTCATCCAGGCTGACGGCGGCACCCGCACCGCGTCGATCACCGGCGCCTGGATCGCGCTCTACGACTGCCTCGCCTGGATGAAGACCCGCGACATGGTGCAGATGAGCGTGCTGCGCGATCACATCGCGGCGATTTCCTGCGGCGTCTGCGGCGGCGTCGCCGTGCTCGATCTCGATTACGCCGAGGACTCGCAGGCCGACACCGACGCCAATTTCGTCCTCACCGGCAACGGCAATATCGTCGAGATCCAGGCCACCGCGGAGAAGACGCCGTTCTCCGAGGACCAGTTTGCCGCGCTGTTGGCGCTGGCGCGCAAGGGCGTCGCCAAGCTGGTCGACTTGCAGAAGATGGCGGTCGGATGACGGACGACGGACGACGGACGACAGAGAAACGCTCGGCTGAGCCATCTTCCATCCGTCCTCCGTCGTCTGTCCTCGGTCGTCCCATCACAGGTCGGCTCGTCATCGCGACGCATAACCAAGGCAAGCTTGCCGAGATGCGCGAATTGCTTGCGCCTTACGGCATCGACGCCACATCGGCGGGTGAGCTTCGGCTGAAGGAACCGGACGAGACCGGCATGAACTTTCGCGACAATGCGCGCATCAAGGCCGAGGCAGCGGCGCAGGCGACCGGCCTGCCCGCCTTCGCCGACGATTCCGGCCTGGTGGTCGATGCGCTCGACGGCGCGCCGGGAATCCATTCGGCGCGCTGGGCCGGGCCGGTTAAGAATTTTCAGCGCGCCATGGAAACGATCGAGCAAAAGCTGCGCGAACGCGGCGCGACGGCGCCGGAAGAGCGCAAAGCGCATTTCGTCTCGGCGCTCTGCGTCGCCTGGCCCGATGGCCATGTCGAGGATTTCGAGGCCAAGGTCGACGGCACGCTGGTCTGGCCGCCGCGCGGCGACAAAGGATTCGGTTACGATCCGATGTTCCTGCCCGACGGCCACACGCGCACTTTTGGCGAAATGCCGAGCGACGAGAAACACGGCCTGCCGCCGCGCGGCAAAGGCCTGTCGCATCGCGCCCGCGCCTTCATGAAACTCGCGGAGGCGTGCCTTGAGCGACACTGAGCCGACGGCGTTCGGCGTCTACATCCACTGGCCGTTCTGCCTGTCGAAATGTCCCTATTGCGACTTCAACAGCCATGTGCGCCGCGAGCCGATCGACGAGGCGCGCTTCGTACGCGCGTTTACCGCCGAGATCGCGGCCACCGCCGCGCGCGTGCCGGATCGAACGGTGTCGACGATCTTCTTCGGCGGCGGCACGCCGTCGCTGATGCAGCCGGCGACAGTCGCCGCGATCCTCGACGCGATCGCCAAACACTGGCGCGTCGCGCCCAACGCCGAGGTCACGCTGGAAGCCAATCCGACCAGCGTCGAAGCCACGCGCTTTCGCGGCTATCGCTCAGCCGGCGTCAACCGCGTCTCGCTCGGCGTCCAGGCGCTGGACGACCGCGCGCTCGCCGAGCTCGGCCGCATGCACAGCTGCCGCGAAGCGCTCGATGCGGTCGGCGTCGCGCGCAGCATTTTCGATCGCTACTCGTTCGACCTGATCTATGCCCGCCCGCGTCAGGAGCCGAAGGCATGGGCAGACGAACTGACACGGGCACTGGCCGAAGCCGGCGACCATCTCTCGCTCTACCAACTGACTATCGAGCAGGACACACCGTTCGCCGCGCTCCATGCGGCGGGCAAGCTTGTCATTCCCGACGACGATCTCGGCCGCACGCTTTACGACATCACCCAGGAGGTCTGCGCCGCCCACGGCCTGCCGGCCTACGAGATTTCCAATCACGCCCGGCCCGGCGGCGAGTGCCGGCACAATCTCGTCTATTGGCGCGGCCACGAATATGCCGGCATCGGACCGGGCGCCCACGGCCGGCTCGACATCGACGGCGGCCGCCACGCCACCGCGACGGAAAAACGGCCGGAAGCCTGGCTGATGCGCGTCGAGGGCAACGGTCACGGCCTTATCACCGACGACGCGCTCACGCGGGAGGAAATGGCCGACGAGTTCCTGTTGATGGGGCTGCGCCTCGCCGAAGGCATCGACATTGCCCGCTACACCGCGCTTGCCGGCCGGCCGCTCGACCCTGCGCGCATCGCCACCCTGCACGAGCACGGCCTGGTCGAGACTACCGACGCGGGCCGGCTGCGCGTCACCCTGCCCGGTTTTCCGGTGCTGGACGCGGTCGTTGCCGATCTCGCGGCCTAGCAAAATCGGGGCGAAATAGCCCCGAAAATTTAGTAAGCTAGCTTACGTTCCGCTGCCAAAACTCTTCGGCGGCGGCGAAATGATCTGCGATCCCGAGGCGGTAACCCGCAAAACCGCCAATCCGCGTTCATTGGTGCCGTCGGTGCGGAAGCGGAACAGGCCGTCGATGCCGGTAAAGCCCGACGGATTGGTCAGGACGCCCGGACTGAAGCGCTGGGTGCCTTGGGTCTTCACCAGCGCGGCGATCAGGGCGACCGAGTCGTAGGCGAGCGTTGCGGTGCGTCCCGGCTCCTGCTTGTAGCGGGCGCGATAGCGGTCGGCGAAGCCGCGATAGCCGGCGCCGTCCGGCGCCGCGTACCAGCCGCCATCGAGCGTCGGGTTGGAGCTGATGCGGGGGTCGTCCCACAGCCCGGTGCCCAAAAGCTGGATCTTCTTGAGATTGGCGCCGGCCCCGCCGAGGGTCTGCACGACGTCAGGCACGGTGTCGCCGCCATCGGGGATGAACAGCGCATCGACGCGGACCGCCGACTGAGCGACGTTCCTGATCGGCCCGGCGGCCGCGGCCTTGTCGTGCGGATAGCGCTCGAGCGCGACGATCTGGCCGTTGCGCCGCGCCACCGCCTGCTTGAAAGCGGCTTCGACCACGGTGCCGTAGGGGTTGTCGGGGATCAACGCCGCATAGGAGCGCTTTCCGGTCGAAGCGGCGTATTGTACGATGCGCTCGACGTCGGATTCCGGCAGGAAGCTCAGCAGATAGACGCCGGCGGACGCCACATTGGCGTCGGTCGAGAACGCGATGACCGGGATGTTGCGCGCCCGCGCCACCTGGCCGACGACGCTGACCGACTGGGCGAACAGCGGCCCCAAAATGATCTCGGCGCCTTCGTCGACCGCCTGCTGGGCGCCGATCCGCGCCGCCTCGGCGGTGCCGCCGTCGTCCTTCACCAGAAGCGTAATATTGGGGGCATTGAACTCGGCGATCGCCATTTCGGCGGCGTTGCGCATCGACTGGCCGGCGATGCCGGCATTGCCGCCGGCCGACAGCGGCAGGATGAGGCCGGCCTTGACCTCGCCGGTGCCGATCGTGGCGCCGGGCGGCGCTTGTGCGCTCTGCGGCGGCGGCGTGGGCGAGGTGAAGGAATTGAGCAGGCTGGAATTGCCCGAGCAGCCGGCCAACAGTGTGCCCGCCGTGGTCAACAGGCCTTTGAGGGCGCGGCGCCGCGATGGCAGACCGGCCGGCGCATGGCGCGGCATTTCCGCAGACACGGCGGTTCTCCCCTCGGCAGCCGTAGGCGCCCCCTAAGCGAATAGGGCAGCGCCAATCTGTCATATTGGGGGCGAATAGTTAACCGAATGGAAAGGATAATGGAATCCGAACTGGGCATAGAAAGCTGCCGGAGACAGAGCAGGGACCACGCAGACGCGTGCAGCTGGCAGCGCTACACTTGCCACGATGAGCGAAGCGCTGCGCCAAAAGCCCGGCCGCGATCACACCGCGCGGCACTATATGCTCGACGGCCACCGGACCGACGTGGCGCGGCTCGCGCCGGGACTGCACGTCGTCGCCACCCCGATCGGCAATCTCGGCGACATCACCTTGCGCGCGCTGGCGGCGCTGGCGGGCGCCGACCTGATCGCCTGCGAGGATACGCGGGTGACGCGGAAACTCCTCGACCGCTACGCCATTGCCACGCCGCTCACGCCTTACCACGACCACAATGCGGCGCAGGCGCGGCCGGCGCTGCTGCGCCGGCTCGCCGAGGGTGCCGCGATCGCGCTGGTGTCCGATGCCGGCACGCCGCTGATCTCCGATCCCGGATTCAAGCTGGTGCGCGCCGCCCATGACGCCGGGCACGCGGTGACGACGCTGCCGGGCGCTTCGTCGCTGTTGGCGGCGCTCGCCGTCGCCGGCCTGCCCACCGATCAATTTCTGTTTGCCGGCTTCCTGCCGCCAAAGGCGGCCGCGCGCCGCGCCCGCATTGCCGAGCTCGGCCGCATCCCGGCGACCTTGGTGCTGTTCGAGACCGGGCCGCGGTTGGCCGCGACACTCGCGGATCTTGCGGACGGTCTTGGGCCGCGTGAAGCCGCAGTCTGCCGCGAGCTCACCAAGCTGCACGAAGAAATTCGGCGCGGCGACCTTGCGACGCTTTCGCAAAATTGTGCCGGTAGCGAGTTGCGGGGCGAGATCGTTGTGGTGATCGGGCCGCCGGCGGCACAGGCGCAGGTCAGCGCCAGCGACGCCGACGCCTTGCTGCGCCAGGCGCTCAACCGCGTCTCGCTCAAGGACGCCGTCGGCGAAGTGGCCGACGTCACCGGCCTGCCGCGGCGCGAGCTCTATCAGCGCGCGCTCGTGCTGGCGAAGGAGACCGGTCATGGCGCGCCGCGCTGAGCCGCTCGGGCCGGCCAAATCTGGTCCAGCCAAGCCGGCGCCGCGGCCGGAGCGCGTCGCCGCCTTCCGGCTCGGTCTCACGGCGGAGAGCCGCGCCGCCATGCTGCTCATCGCCAAGGGCCATCGCATTGCGGCGCGGCGCTGGAAAACCCCGGTCGGCGAGATCGACATCGTGGCGCGGCGGCGCCGCGACCTGGTCTTTGTCGAGGTCAAAGCGCGCGACGATCTCGACGCCGCGGCGGAAGCGGTGACCGAGCGCGCCAAGCAACGCATCGTCGCGGCGAGCGAATTCTGGCTCGCCGGTCACCCCGACGACGCGCAATGCTTCATCCGCTTCGACGTCATCCTGGTGGCGCCCGGCAAACTGCCGCGCCACATCGCCAATGCGTTCGATGCCACGCGTTGAACGCTGTGGACGGATTAAGCGGCGCGGAGCTTGCGGAAGAACTGATCGACCTGGGTCCGGATTTGGCCGGCCGCGGCGGCAAGATCGTCGGCCAGCACCTTGACCGATGTGGCGCTGGCGCGCGTGTTCTCGGTCGCCTCGCCGACGCGCACGACCTCGTCGGCGGTATCGTTGGTGCGGCGTGCCGCGACCTCGACGCTGCGGGCTATTTCCTGGGTTGCGGCGCCTTGCTCGGTGACGGCGCCGGCAATCGCGCCGGAGATTTCGCCGATCTCGCGGATCGTCCTTTCGATGCCGGCGATGGCCTGAATCGAGCGCTGCGTTGCGGTCTGCATCGCCGCAATCTGCGCGCCGATCTCCTCGGTTGCCTTGGCGGTTTGCGACGACAGCGCCTTGACCTCGCCGGCGACCACGGCGAAGCCGCGGCCGGCCTCGCCGGCGCGCGCCGCCTCGATGGTGGCGTTGAGCGCAAGCAGATTGGTCTGCTCGGCGATGGCGGTGATGAGCTTGATCACGTCGCCGATGCGGCGGCCCACTTCGCCGAGCTCCTTGACCGAAGCGCTGGTGAGCGCGGCCTCGCTCACCGCTTTGGTGGCGATGGCGTTCGATTGCACGACTTGACGATCGATCTCGGAGACCGCGACGGCGAGCTCCTCGGCTGCGGCGGCGATGTCGCGCACGTTGGCGGACGCTTCGCCCGATGCCGTTGCGGCGCCGCCGGTCTTGGCCGAAGCGAGATCCGCCGCGTCGGCCAATAGCGTCGACGCCGACAGCATCTGTTGGAATAACCGGTCGAGCTTGGACAGGCTCGCCTCGATGTCGGTGCCGAAGCTCACCGTTTCCGCCGAAATCTGCTCCTGGCGCTGCGCTTTCGCCTCGGCTTCCGCGAGCACCGTCTTGTTCAGCTCGACATTGCGGCGCATGGCGTCCTGGAAGACCGCGATCGAGCGTGCCAGCGCGCCGATCTCGTCGGGGCGATCGCGAAACGGCACGGCAAGCATGGCGTCGCCGCCGGCCACCGCCTCGGTGACGCCGGTGACCGCGGCAAGCGGACGGGCGATCGAGCGCTGTATCACCAGGGCGCCGAACATCGCCAGCATCAGCGCCGCCGCACCGAGCACCATCATCTCCAGCGCCGCAGTCTCCATGCCGCTTTCGATTCGGCCATAGATTTCCCGCGATCGTTCGGCATAAAGGCGCCCGAGCCCGTCGAGATCGTTGGTCAGCGCGGTGCGGACCGTCCGGTTGGCATCGTTGTTGCCCCATTCGCTGCCGGACGCCGGACTGATTTCGGTGCCGCGGCGCACCAGCTCGCGGCGGAACTCCTGGAATTGCTTCACCCGCGCGGCGAATTGAGCGAACATATCGGCATCGTCCGGCCGCACCGACCTTTGCCATCCCTCCATTACGCCGCCGATCTGGTCGTTGAAGCGCGTGAGGCCGACGGCGAACTTCTTCGCGGTGGCGATATCCGGCGACATGTAGATGCCGCGCGATTCCATGACCACGGCGTAGATCAGGCTGTTGATGCGCTCGACGTTCTCGGCGCCGACAAAGGCCGATTCGAACTCGTTGGTCAGGACGACGTGTCGGTTGCTGTTGACGATCGCCACTGCCGCCAGCGCCGCCGTCATGGTAGCCAGCAGCGCAAAGATGACATAGAGCTTGGCGGCAATCGAAAGTTTTGCCAGTTTCATGTCCTGCCCCGAACCGTTCGATTTCCGTCGGCAATCTTGGCTATAAGATGCTAGGTCCAGGTTTACCTTCCCTTAACCGGCCACCTCATCGTTTATCGGCTTGGCCATGCGCCTGAACGTCGCCGTGCAAATGGATCCGATCGAGCGGATCAATATCCGCGGCGATTCGACGTTCGCCTTGCTCCTTGAAGCGCAAAAGCGCGCCCACCCGCTGTCCTATTACACGCCCGACCGCATGAGCCTGCGCGACGGCAAGGTGTCGGCCACGGTACGGCCGCTGGTGGTGCGCGATGTCGCCGGCGACCATGTCACCCTGGGTGAGCCGCGCCTCGTCGACCTCGCCACCTTCGACGTGGTGCTGCTGCGCCAGGACCCGCCGTTCGACCTCGCCTATATCTCCTCGACCCACATGCTCGACCGCATCCATCCCAAAACCTTGGTGGTCAACGATCCGAGCCATGTGCGCAACGCGCCGGAAAAGGTCTTCGTCACCGAATTTCCCGATCTGATGCCGCCGACCTTGCTGACCCGCGACCTCGACGCGATCAAAGCTTTTCGCGCCGAGCAGGGCGACATCGTCATGAAGCCGCTTTACGGCAAAGGCGGCGAGGCGGTGTTCCGGCTGGCGGCCGAAGACCTCAATTTCGGCTCGCTCTACGATCTGTTCGCCACCATGTTCCGCGAACCGTGGGTGGTGCAGAAATTCCTGCCCGCGGTGAAGGACGGCGACAAGCGCATCATTTTGGTCGATGGCGAGTTCGCCGGCGCGGTCAACCGCGTGCCGGCGCCGGACGACCTGCGCTCCAACATGGTGCGCGGCGGCGTGCCGGCGGCCACCGACCTCACCGCGCGCGAGCGCGAGATCTGCGCGCGGCTCGGCCCGGCGCTGCGCCAGCGCGGCTTGCTGTTCGTCGGCATCGACGTGATCGATGGCTTTTTGACGGAAATCAACGTCACCTCGCCGACCGGCATCCGCGCGATCAAGAATCTCGGCGGTCCCGATATCGCGGCGATGATCTGGGACGCGATCGAGGCGAAGCGGCGGTAGCCGATCCTTTGCTTCAGCTGCTGATGTTCTGCGAAAAAATATCGTCGTCGGCTATCCAGGTATCCTTGTCCCTCATGATCGCCTGCACGGGCAAGGTCGGCGTCTGCGGCTTCATCTGCGGCGCACGCTTGACGGCGGTGCCGATCGCCATGAATTCGATCAGGCTGCCGTATTCGTGGATGTAGGTCTTGATGCCGACCACGTCGTCAGCGCCGATGTCGCTTGCTTCCTGCTGCAGCAAGCCGATCGCGTGCTCACGCGCCTCGTAGATCAGCGAGGTCAGTTCGCTGATCTCGCCGCGCGCGATGCTCTTGAAGAACGCCGTCACGCTGCCAGCGAGGCCGAGCGAATAGACCGCGGTGCCGAGCATGAGCTTGAGCGGCCGATAGCCAACGCTGGCCAGATTCCACATTTCCTCGCAGGTCAGATCGCTGGTGAGTCTGCGCAACGAAAGTTTGAACCAAAAAACGTTCACGTGGTCGCGGGACGGCATTGATCGCAATGGCTGCCCCTCTTCCGGTCTATTGATCCTGTCAAGGGTCTTTGACCGCCGAAGGCGGCGCTTCGCGCCCTTGACAGGATCAATAGACCGGAAGAACTCGCTGCCGTTGCGATCAATGCCTTGCTCTGCCTCTGGCAGCTCTCGATTGCCGGAGCGGAGGCGCTAACCCGTACCCGTAAATTACCGCGCCGGCACCGGCGCGGCCGCGCCGATGATTGCGCCGGACGATTTCCGCACGGTGAGAACCGCCAGCGCCGCGATGATGCAGAGCGCGCCGGCGACGAAGAACGCCGGCAGATAAGTGGCGAACATCGTCCGCGTCAGGCCGGCGCCGAATGCGGCGCTGGCCGCGCCGATCTGGTGGCCGGCAAACACCCAGCCGAACACCATGCCGGCCTTTTCCCGGCCGAAGCGGTCGGCGGTGAGCTTGACCGTCGGCGGCACGGTCGCGATCCAGTCGAGCCCGTAGAACACCGCGAACAGGGAGAGGCCATAGAACGTGAAATCGGTGAACGGCAGATAGAGCAGCGACAGCCCGCGCAGGCCGTAATACCAGAACAGCAGCCAGCGATTGTCGAAGCGGTCGGACAGCCAGCCGGAACCGATGGTGCCGATGAAATCGAAAATGCCCATCATCGCCAGCACGCTGGCCGCGGTGACGGCCGGCAGTCCGTAATCATGGCATAGCGTGACAAAGTGGGTCTGGATCAGGCCGTTGGTGCTGCAGCCGCAGACGAAGAACGTGCCGAACAGCACCCAGAAGATCGGCGTGCCGGCGGCTTCCTTGAGCACCACGAGCGGCGACAGCAACAGCGAGACGAGGCCGACGCCGGCCGCGGGCGGCGGCGACACGGCGCGCTCGCCGTAGAGCGGCAGGCCAAGATCGCTCGGCCGGTCGCGCATCAAGGTGAACGCCACGACGCCGACGAGCGCCAGCATCGCGCAGACGAAGACCAGCGCGCTGCGCCAGCCGTAAGCCGTCGTGATTTGCGCGATCAGCGGCAGGAACACCAGTTGGCCGGTGGCGTTGCTGGCCGCGAACATTCCCATGACCAGGCCGCGGCGGTGATTGAACCAGCGCGTCGCCACCGTCACCGCGAGAACCATGGCGGTGAGCCCGGTGCCGACGCCGACAATGACGCCCCACAACAGAATGAGCTGCCACACCTGCGTCATCGCCAGCGACGCCAACAGCCCCGTCGTGATCAGGACGACCGCGGCGACCATGACGGCGCGCACGCCGAACCGGTTCATGAAGGCGGCGGCGAACGGGCCGAACAAACCGAACAGCATGAGACGCAGCGCCAGCGCCGACGAAATCTGCTCGGTGTCCCAGCCGAACTCCTTCTCCAACGGCACGATCAGCACGCCCGGCGTGCTCATCGCCGCGGCGGTGACGATCGTGGTGAGCAAGGTGACGGCGACCACGACCCAGCCGTAATGGATGTTGCGGCGCTCGAGCGCCGCGGCGAGGGCGGAGGACACCATGGTTCCGTTCCAATCGTCGATTGCAGACGTTCGGTTATCGGCCGCGCCGTTAGATGACAACCATCATCTAACGCTTGCGTATTGATGACGATCATCATATAATTTGTCAAGTCATCGACGCCGCTGCATAGCTGAGGTGCTCCATGCGGGTGAGCCGGGAAAAAGCCGCCGAACATCGCGATCGTATCATCGACGCCGCCGGCGCCCTGTTTCGCGCCAAGGGCTTTGGCGGCATCGGCTTAGCCGACATCATGAAGGCCGCCGATCTGACCCATGGCGGCTTCTACGGGCATTTTGCCTCCAAGGACGATCTCGTGGCGCAAGCCAGCCGCCGCGCCATGGCGCGCGCCGCGGCGAACTGGAGCAAGCGGGTCGAGGCCTCGCCCGACGCACCCTATGCGGCGCTGCTCAAGCATTACCTGTCGCCCCGGCATCGCGACGATCCCGGCCAGGGCTGCGCCTTTGCCGCGCTGGGTAGCGATGCGGCACGCAGCGACAAAATCGTGCGCCATGCTTTTGCCGAAGGACTGGCGCCGCTGATCGACATTTTGGCGCAGTCCATCCCGGGAAAATCCAAGGCGGTGCGGCGGCGCAAGGCCGTTGCCGCCATGGCGACCCTGGTCGGCGCCTTGACGCTGGCGCGCGCCGTCGAAGGCACGCCGCTGTCCGACGAGATACTCGACGCCGCCCACCGCGAGCTCGCCGTGGCGGCTCGCTCCTGATCCGATAGGGGGCCTTGGCGAATTTCTTTTGTTCCCTAAATGTTCTTGCTATGGTACGGAAGTTCCGTTAGGCTTAAGCCTAGGGCAGGGGCTGCCATGGTCCAGCGCGTCTCCACAGTTGCGTTCGAAGGCATCGAGGTGCGTCCCGTCGACGTCCAGGTGCAGGTCGCGGCGGGGCTGCCGGCCTTTACCATCGTCGGCCTGCCGGACAAGGCGGTTTCCGAGGCGCGCGAGCGGGTGCGTTCGGCGCTTACCGCCTCCGGGCTGGCGCTGCCGTCGCGCCGCATCACCATCAATCTCGCGCCCGCCGACCTGCCCAAGGAGGGCAGCCACTACGATCTGCCGATCGCACTCGGCCTGATGGCCGCTATCGGCGCCATCCCGCATGATGCGCTGGCGGGTTTCACCGTGCTCGGCGAGCTCGGCCTCGACGGCTCCATCGCGCCGGTCGCCGGCGTGCTGCCCGCCGCCATCGGCGCCAATGCGCGCGCCGAAGGTTTGATGTGCCCGGCCGCCTGCGGGCCGGAAGCCGCCTGGGCGAGCCCGGAGATCGAGATCATCGCGGCGGCTTCGCTGATCCAGCTCGCCAATCATTTCAAGGGCACGCAGGTGCTGTCGCGGCCGCAGCCGAAAATCCTCGAAGTGGACGGGCCGGCGCTCGACCTTGCCGACATCAAGGGCCAGGAAAGCGCCAAGCGTGCGCTCGAAGTCGCCGCCGCCGGCGGCCACAATCTCTTGATGGTCGGTCCGCCCGGCGCGGGAAAATCGATGCTGGCGGCGCGGTTGCCGACCATTCTGCCGCCGCTGACGCCGTCGGAATTGCTTGAAGTCTCCATGGTCGCTTCGGTCGCCGGCGAGATCGAGGGCGGTGCGCTGACCAACCGCCGGCCGTTCCGCGCGCCGCATCATTCCGCCAGCATGCCGGCGCTGGTCGGCGGCGGCCTGCATGCGCGGCCGGGCGAAGTCTCGCTCGCGCACCACGGCGTGCTGTTTCTGGACGAGCTGCCGGAATTCCAGCCGCAGGCGCTCGACTCGCTGCGCCAGCCGCTGGAAAGCGGCGAAGTTTCGATTGCGCGTGCCAACCATCGCGTCACCTATCCGGCGCGCTTCATGCTGGTCGCGGCGATGAATCCGTGCCGCTGCGGCCGCGCCAGCGAGCCCGGCTTCACCTGCAGCCGCAGGCCCAACGCCCGCTGTGCCGCCGACTACCAGACGCGGATTTCCGGCCCGCTGATCGATCGCATCGACCTGCACATCGAAGTGCCGGCGGTGACCGCCGCCGACCTCATCCTGCCGCCGCCGACCGAAGGCAGCCGCGAAATCGGCGAACGGGTCGCGCTCGCCCGCGAGCGCCAGGTGGCGCGCTATGCCGCCATCGGCCTGCCCCATATCCGCAGCAACGCGGCGGTCGCCGGCACCGTACTGGAAGACGTGGCGCGGCCCGACGCCAGCGGAATGACGCTGCTGCGCGACGCCGCCGACGCCATGCGGCTCTCCGCTCGCGGCTATCACCGCGTGCTGCGCGTGGCGCGCACATTGGCCGATCTCGACGGCGCCGACAAAATCGGGCGCGTGCATCTGGCGGAGGCGCTGTCGTACCGCGCGCTCGCGGATGAGATCAGGCGGGCGGCCTGAACCTGCCTCCAGCGTGAATGCACGCGTCGTGACTGAGCTCACGATCAGAGAACATGAGAGGCCTTAGAAAGCGGCCTTGATCGCTTGGACGGCACTCTGTTCGCGTTGATGATCTTGTCAAGGATCGAAGACCGCCGGAGGCGGCGGCGCTTCGCGCCGTCCTTGACAAGATCATCAACGCGAACAACCAGCATCCATGCGATCAAGGCCGCCATCCGCTCAGCGTTAAACTATTGATCGCAGCACTACCATTGACTGCGAATCCGAGACCGCCGACTCTGCCGATGATTCGCGACCCCTGTTTGCGCGTCCGGCGTCGCGCGCACACCCCATGGCAAACCCGTCCCGCAAGCTCGCCTTCGTCACCGCCGCGACCGATCACGGCACCTTCATCGTCAACCGCTTCGATCAGATGATCGTCAACGGCAATGAAGGTTTTGGCGTTGGGCTGCAGCTTTTGGAAAACGCCCATTACGACCCCGACGAAGTCAGCCTGCTGCTCCGGGCGCTGGATTTGCGCCGCCAATGCTACGGCGACGGCGTGATGGCGATCGATTGCGGCGCCAATGTCGGGGTCCACACCATCGAATGGGCCAAGCATATGACCGGCTGGGGCGCCGCGCTGGCGATCGAGGCGCAGGAGCGCATCTACTACGCGCTCGCCGGCAATATCGCGCTCAACAATTGCTTCAATGCCCGTGCCATTCATGCCGCGGTCTCCGACCGCGCCGGCACGATGAAAATCCCGGTGCCGAATTATGCCGCCGCCGCGAGCTTCGGCAGTCTCGAGCTCAAGCAGCGCGCCGGCGCCGAATTCATCGGCCAGACGATCGATTACTCCGAGAGCAATATGGTCGAGGTGCCGACGGTCAGCCTCGATTCGCTCAATCTCAACCGCATCGACCTGATCAAAATCGATATCGAAGGCATGGAAATGGATGCCTTGACCGGCGGCGCGCAGTGCATCGGCGAGCTGCGCCCGATGCTGTTGATCGAGACCATCAAGAGCGACAAGGCCGCCATCGCCGCCTGGCTGGATAATCTCGGCTACACCGTCCTCGACGTCGGTATCAATTCTTTCGCCATCCACGGCGCCGACAAATGTCTCGCCCACATCAAGAAGGTGAATCCCGCGGCGGCGTAGAACATGATCCAGGAAAAGCCTGCCCGCGGACTTGATCCGAGGATGGAAGCCGGCTTTCCGAAAAGATCATGCTCCGCCAAAATTCTTATCCGCTGCCGTTGATGCCGCTGACGCCGCCGCGCATGCCGATCGCCGACAGAAATTCCTGCCGGGTCTCGGCATGATCGCGGAACACGCCGAGCATGCGGCTGGTCACCATGGTGACGCCGGGCTTGTGCACGCCGCGCGTCGTCATGCATTGGTGGGTGGCCTCGGTGACCACGGCGACGCCGTGGGGTTTTAGCACCGCATCCAGGCAGGCCGCGATCTCGGCCGTCATCTTCTCCTGGATCTGCAGCCGCCGCGCATAAACCTCGACCAGCCGCGCCAGCTTGGAAATGCCGACCACGCGATTGCGCGGCAGATAGCCGATATGGACGCGGCCGATGATCGGCGCGATGTGGTGCTCGCAATGGGATTCGAAGCGGATGTCGCGCAGCACCACGACCTCGTCGTAGCCGCCGGTCTCCTCGAAGGTGCGCTTGAGATATTCGCGCGGATCGTCGTTGTAGCCGGAGAACCATTCCTCGTAAGCGCGCGCGACGCGCGCCGGCGTGGCGCGCAAGCCCTCGCGGTCGGGATCGTCGCCGGCCCAGCGGATCAGGGTCCGGATCGCGGTCTCGGCCTCGGCGCGCGACGGCCGGGGCGGGCCGGCAGGCCCGACGGATTTGCTGCGCGCGCGTTTGGAAGTCGTCACTTTAGCCATTCTGCTGTCTCCGGCCGCAATCCATACACGAACCTCGTCAATTGGACCAAGGTGACGGGTCGAAATCGATAGGTCGGGCCGATGTTAACAAAGCATCAACCCTCCCTCCAATCGCCTCGGACCCGCCTTGCCGCCGGCAAGGGATGCGCAACACTCATAGGCCAGATTGCCCGCGTCACATCGATAAACCAGGCCTGAGCGCGGTGGCGCCGACTGACAGCCGCGACCAACGGGCCGAGCGGGGATAGGGACCATGCTCCCGCGCGTCACCCTTTTAAAACCCGCCATCATCACCCGCCGCCTTTTCACCCTCGTCGTCCGCGCCCTCGTCGTTACGACGATGTCGTTCGGCATCGCTTTCGGCTTCCTGTCGGGCACGATGTCGCAGGGCGCGCACTACGATCCGAACGCCTTTGCGATCGGCGTCGCCGCCTTGTTCGGTGCCGCATGCGGGGCGATGGGTCTCCTGATTTCCCGCATCCAGCAGATGAAGGCTGAGCTGCGGCGCCTCGAGGCGCATCTCGAGGAGGCTTCCGACCGCAATTGGGAGATCAGCGAGGCGCAGGAGCGCGCCAAAAGCTTCTTCGAGGCGCAGGGCGATGTCATCGTGCGCCGCGACGGCGGCGGCACCATCACCTATGCCAATGAGGCGTTCTGCGCGCTCGCCGGCCGCCCGCGTGAGGACCTGCTGGCGACCACCTTCGCGCTGCCGGTGGAGATCCAGGGCGATATTGCCAATCTCGCCGACGGCACCCGCGTGCACGACCAGAAGATCGCCGCACCGGGCGGCGCGCGCTGGATCGCCTGGCGCGAGGTCGCGGTGCGCGTCGACAGCGGCAGCGAAGTGCAAAGCGTCGGCCGCGACATGACCGACCGGGTGGTGGCGGAGCGTGCGCTGGCCGATGCCCGCGACCAGGCGGAAGCAGCGAGCCGCGCCAAGTCGCGGTTTTTGGCGATGGTGTCCCACGAGATCCGCACGCCGCTCAACGGCATCCTCGGCATGGCCGATTTGCTTGGTGACACGCCGCTGTCGCCGGAGCAGACCACCTATCTCAACGCCATGAAAACCTCGGGCGACACGCTATTGTCGTTCATCGAGGAAATGCTCGATCTCGCCAAGATCGAAGCCGGCCGGCTCGATCTCGAGGCGCGGCCTTTTGCGCTTTCAGTCTTTGTCGAGGAAGCCGTCGAGCTGCTCGGGCCACGCGCCCAGGCCAAGGGTTTGGAAATCTCCTGCTATGTGGACGAGCGCCTGCCGGCGCGCGTGGTCGGCGATGCGGCGCGGCTGCGGCAGGTCCTGTTCAACCTCGCCGGCAACGCCATCAAGTTCACGGAAGCCGGCGGCGTCTCGATCATCGTCGAGCCCGACGCGGCGCCGGACGCGATCGCGATCTCGGTGCGCGACACCGGCATCGGCATTTCGGCGGAAGACCAGGCGCGCATCTTCCTCGAATTCGAGCAGGCCGACGGCAGCTCGACGCGCAAATTCGGCGGCACCGGCCTCGGGCTCACCATTTCGAAACGCATCGTCGAACGCATGGCCGGCGCCATCGCGGTCGACAGCGTGCCCGGCGAAGGCTCGACCTTCCGCGTCACCCTGCCGCTGCCGCGCGTCGGCGACGGCGACGATGCCGAAGTCGCCATACCCGACCTGGCCAGCAACGATATTCTCATCGTCGCGCCGGCCGCGATCGAAGCCTCGCTGTTGGCGCGGCGTCTGCAACGCTGGGGCGCGCGGACCACCATCGTCCCCGACGAGACCGTAGCGGCGGCGATTTTGCCGGAACGCTCCTGGAGCGCCGTGCTGGTCGATCATGCGCTCGGCACCGCGGCGAGCGAGGCGCTCGCCCGCACGACGTCCGCCATTGCGCGCCGCATCGTGCTGGTGACGCCGGCCATGCGCAACGAACTCGCGGGCCTCAAGCAGGCGGGATTTACCGGCTACTTGATCAAGCCGGTGCGCGCCGCCTCGCTCGCCGCGCGCTTCTCGCCGGACGATGCCTTCGACCCCGGCGCGGCAGCTGAGACCACGGAGACGCCGAGCGAAGCGCGCTCCGTCAGCGGGCTTTCGATCCTGGTCGCCGAGGACAACGAGATCAACGCGCTGTTGGCGCGCGCGCTCCTGGTCAAGCTCGGCCACCGCCCGACCATGGCGGAGAGCGGCGCCGCGGCGATCGAGAGCTGGCTTGCCGCGCGCGCGGGCGGCGCTCCTTACGATTGCGTGCTGATGGACCTGCACATGCCGGGCATGGATGGGTTGGAAGCAACCCGCCGCATCCGGGCGCTCGAGGCCGAGCACAGCGATACGCGCACGCCGATCGTCGCACTGACCGCCAATGTTTCCGCCGAGGACCGCGACGCCTGCTTCGCCGCCGGCATGGATGACTTTTTGGTCAAGCCGCTCGACCGCGAGCGGCTTGCGGCGGCGCTTGCGACTTCCAGCGCATCGGCGCTTGCCGCCTGACGGCTAGAGTCGCCGCAGCGCCACTTCGTCGACCTGGTGGCTTTCGCCCTTCTTCAAGATCAGGTCGGCGCGCGGCCGCGTCGGCAAGATGTTCTCGTGCAGATTGACCAGATTGATGCGATTCCAGATCGAGGTCGCGGTGGTGACCGCCTCCTTGTCGGAGAGCTGCGCATAGCGGTGGAAATAGGATTTCGGATCGGCGAAGGCGGTGCCGCGCAAGGTCAGGAACCGGCTGACATACCACGACAGCAGCACATCCTCTTCGGCGTCGAGATAGATCGAGAAATCGAAATAGTCGGAGACGAACGGCACCGCCTTGCCGTCCTTGGGCAGGCGCCCGGCTTGCAGCACATTGAGGCCTTCGACGATCAAAATGTCCGGCCGTTCGATCTCGACCCATTGGTTCGGAATCACGTCGTAGATCAGATGCGAATAGACCGGCGCGCGAACCGGATGCAGCCCCGCCTTGATGTCGGAGAGAAAGCGCAACAGCGCCGGCAGATCGTAGCTCTCCGGAAAACCTTTTTTCTCCATCAGGCCTTCGCGGTCGAGCACGGCATTCGGATAAAGAAAGCCGTCGGTGGTGATGAGATCGACCTTCGGCACGTTCGGCCAGCGGGCCAACAGCGCCTGCAGCACGCGCGCCGTGGTCGATTTGCCGACGGCGACCGAACCGCCGACGCCGATGATGAAGGGCACTTTGGCGTCTTCGGTGCCTAAAAATCCTTGCTGGGCGCGAAACAGGCTTTGGGTCGCGGCGACGTAGAGCGACAACAAGCGCGACAGCGGCAGGTAGATGTCGACCACCTCCGACATGTCGAGCCGGTCGTGCATCGAGCGCAGCCGGGCGACTTCCGGCGGCTCGAGCGTCATCGGCGTATCCTGGCGCAGCGTCGCCCATTCGGCGCGCACGAACACGCGGTACGGCGAGACGTCCTGCTCGGTGCGCTGCTCCATTGGACTTAGCCGCTCTTGCGCGCCGCCTTCTCGTCGAGACCCGATTGCCGGGAGCGCGCGCCGAGCTCGGCCTCGACCTCGGCCAGCGTAATGCCGCGGGCATGGAGCACGACCAGGAGATGGTAGAGCACGTCGGCGGCTTCGCCGATCATGTGCTCACGGTCTTCGCCGACCGCGGCAATGGCCGCCTCGACCGCCTCCTCGCCGAGCTTTTTGGCGCAATGGGCGACGCCGCGGTCGAGGAGTTTCCGCGTATAGGACACCTCGGCGCTGGCCGCGGCGCGTGCCTGGACGCGCTTTTCGAGGTCGTTGAGGGTGAATGTTTCGGCCATTTGCGTCCCTTGAGGGTTCCTTAGCATCTCCGCGCTCAAGCGGGGAGAGGCGATCAGGGATCGAGCCGCACCGCCAGGCCGGCCCGGGCCATATAATCCTTGGCCTGGCGCACGGAATATTCGCCGAAGTGAAAGATCGATGCGGCCAGCACGGCGCAGGCGTGACCGTCGCGGATGCCCTCGACCAGGTGATCGAGATTGCCGACGCCGCCCGAGGCAATGACCGGGACGGTGACGGCATCGGCGATGGCGCGGGTCAGGGCGATGTCGAAACCCCGCCGGGTGCCGTCGCGGTCCATCGAGGTGAGCAGGATCTCGCCGGCGCCAAGCGCGACCACTTCGCGCGCATAGGCGACGGCGTCGATGCCGGTCGGGTTGCGGCCGCCATGGGTGAAGATGTCCCAAGCGTCCGCCTCGCCCGGCCGCGACACTTTCTTGGCATCGATCGCGACCACGATGCACTGGTCGCCGAATTTTTCCGCCGCCTCCTTGACGAAGGCGCGGCGCGTGACGGCCGCAGTGTTGATCGACACCTTGTCGGCGCCCGAGGTCAACAGCGCGCGGATGTCGTCGATGCTGCGCACGCCGCCGCCGACCGTGAGCGGCATGAAGCAGGCTTCCGCCGTGCGCCGCACCACGTCGAGCATGATGCCGCGGTTCTCGTGGCTCGCCGTGATGTCGAGGAAGGTGAGTTCGTCGGCGCCTGCCTCGTCATAGGCGATCGCGGCGGCGACAGGATCGCCGGCATCGCGCAGATTGACGAAGTTGACGCCCTTGACGACGCGGCCGTCCTTGACATCGAGGCAGGGGATGACGCGGACCTTGAACATATCAGGCCGTCGCTTGCGCGCTGCGCAGCACGGCAAGCGCTGCCGCCGCATCGAGCCTGCCGTCATAGAGCGCGCGGCCGGCGATGGCGCCTTCGAGTTTTCGTGCCCGCGGTGCGAGCAGCGCCCGGACGTCATCGATTGAAGCAAGACCGCCCGAGGCAATCACCGGGATCGATACGGCGTCGGCAAGCGCGATGGTGGCGTCGAGGTTCAGTCCCTTGAGCATGCCGTCGCGCGCCACATCGGTATAGATGATCGCGGCGACGCCGGCGTCCTCGAAACGCCGCGCGATGTCGAGCGCCGACAATTCCGAAGTCTCAGCCCAGCCTTCGACAGCGACTTTGCCATCGCGCGCGTCGAGACCGACCGCGATGCGGTCGGGGTAAGCGCGCGCGGCTTCCTTCACCAGCGCCGGATCGCGCACCGCCGCGGTGCCGATGATGACGCGAGCCACACCCTTGCCGAGCCAGCCCTCGATGGTGGCGCGGTCGCGAATGCCGCCGCCGAGCTGCAGCGGAATTTTGACAGCGCCGAGAATGCCCTCGACCGCCGAAACATTCATCGGCTTGCCGGCAAAGGCGCCGTCGAGATCGACCAAATGCAGATATTCAAAGCCCTGCCGCTCGAACGCTTGCGCCTGCGCCGCCGGATCGCGGTTGAACACAGTCGCGCGCGCCATATCGCCTTGTTGCAGGCGCACGGCAAGGCCGTCTTTGAGATCGATGGCGGGAAACAGAATCACGGCACAAGGTCTGCGGCTAAGGGGTGTGGTGACAGCAATATAATCACGGATTCCATTGCAGAAAGTTCGCGATCAGCGCCAGCCCGAGCTTTTGGCTCTTCTCGGGATGGAATTGCGTGCCGAAAATGTTGTCGCGGGCCACGATCGCGGTGACGGCGCCGCCATAGTCGGCGTCGGCCACGAGGTCGGCGCGCTGCGCCGGATTGAGCTGATAGGAGTGCACGAAATAGGCATGCCGACCCCCCGGACCGAAGGCCAGGCCGTCGAGCACCGGGTGCGGCCGCGCCACATTGAGCGTATTCCAGCCCATGTGCGGAATTTTCAAGTTCGGATCGTTCGGCACGATGCGATCGACCTCGCCGGCGATCCAGCCCAACCCCTCAGTCACTTCGTATTCGCGGCCCCGCTCGGCCAAGAGCTGCATGCCGACGCAGATGCCGAAGAACGGCCGGCCTTTTTGCTGCACCGCTTCTTCGAGCGCCGCCACCATGCCCGGCACCGCGTCGAGGCCGCGCCGGCAATCGGCGAAAGCGCCGACCCCCGGCAGCACCACGCGGTCGGCGCTCGCCACCACCGCCGGATCGTTGGTCACCACGATGGGCTGGCCGCGGCCGGCCTCGTGCGCGGCGCGCTCGAACGCTTTCGCGGCGGAGTGCAAATTGCCGGAGCCGTAATCGACGATCGCCACGCTCATCGCGGCGCTCCCGGCTCGGGAAACAGCCCGATCACGTCAGGGCCTTGCGGCCTCCGTTGCATCGGCATCGCCGGTGGTGGCGGAGGTGTTGCCGCGTGCAATCCGCCGGAATTCGGCCGCCGCAGCCAGGCGTCGAAGAAGCGCCGCTCGGCATCTTCCAGATCGTCGCCGCTGACGACGCCGAGATTTTTCCAGCCGCGGCGGTTGAGCGTGAAGCGGCGCAACGTCCCAGCCTCGAGCCCGATCAGCAGCCCAAAGAGGAGACCGATGAGGCTGACAATCGCAGGCGACACGCCAACCACTCGGCTCAGAACCGCGAGGCCGGCGAAGACCACGACGTAACAAATGAACCCCAGCCACATCCGGTGCCGCAGCATCCACAGCGGCGCCAACAGGAACGCCCACAGCGAAAATCCGTCGCGCACGAAGGCGAAGCGTTCCGCTTCGGAAACGCCGGCGCCTGCCGGCGACGGCGGCTCGTGGACCGTATAGATCGACATGTCCGTTCTCGTTTCTTTCAACGCGCCGGCGAAGACGCGTTGCGACAATCCATCAATTGCCGAGCGTGCCTTTGGTCGAGGGCACCTCGTTGGCGGCGCGCGCGTCGATGGCCACCGCGGCCCGCAGCGCCCGCGCCAGACCCTTGAAGCAGGATTCGGCGATATGGTGGTCGTTGCTGCCATAGAGCGTGGCGACGTGCAGCGTCACGCCCGCGTTCATGGCGAAGGCCTGAAACCATTCCTGCACCAGCGCGGTGTCGAAAGCACCGATCTTGGCGCGCACGAATTCGACGTTGAAAACCAGAAATGGCCGGCCGGAAATGTCGATGGCGACCCGGGTCAGCGCCTCGTCCATCGGCAGGTGCACGTCGGCGTAGCGGGTGATGCCCTTCATGTCGCCCAGCGCCTGCTTCACCGCCTGGCCGAGCGCGATGCCGACGTCTTCGGTGGTGTGATGCTGGTCGATGTGCAGATCGCCCTTGGCTTTGATGGTGAGGTCGATGCGCGAATGCCGCGCCAAGAGGTCGAGCATATGGTCGAGGAAGCCGATGCCGGTCGCGACCGAGGCCGCGCCGGTACCGTCGAGATCGACCGCGACCTCGACGTCGGTTTCCTTGGTGGTCCGTTTCACGGACGCCTTGCGCATGACGGCCCTCGTAATTTGCGCGCCTTTTATCAGGGGTTGGTCCGTCGCGCCAATGTCCCGTGCATTTGCATTGCCGCCGGCCAACTCCTAAATCATGCCTGAACCGAAGGTTTTCCAGCCCATGCAATCCCCTGAATCCGGCCAATCCGGCCTCTGGCACGGCACCACCATCCTGACCGTCCGCAAGGGCGGCGTGGTGGCGGTCGGCGGCGACGGCCAGGTCACGATCGGCCAGACCATCGTCAAGGCCAATGCCAAGAAGGTGCGCCGGCTCGGCAAGGGCGACGTCATCGGCGGCTTTGCCGGCGCCACTGCCGACGCTTTCACCTTGTTCGAGCGGCTGGAATCGAAGCTCGAGCAATATCCCGGCCAGCTCACCCGCGCCGCGGTCGAGCTCGCCAAGGATTGGCGCACCGACCGTTATCTGCGCCGGCTCGAAGCTATGATGATCGTCGCCGACAAGGACGTGTCGCTGGTGCTCACCGGCACCGGCGACGTGCTCGAGCCCGAAGCTGGCATCGTCGGCATCGGCTCCGGCGGCAATTACGCGCTTGCCGCGGCACGCGCGCTCGTCGACGGGCCGCTCGACGCCGAGGCGATCGTGCGCAAGTCGCTCGACATTGCGGCGGAGATTTGCGTTTACACCAACCGCAACGTCACCATTGAAACGTTGACAGCGTGACCGACTTTTCCCCCCGCGAGATCGTTTCCGAGCTCGACCGCTTCATCGTCGGCCAAGGCGATGCCAAGCGCGCCGTGGCGATCGCGCTGCGCAACCGCTGGCGCCGGCTCAAGCTCGACGAGCGCCTGCGCGAGGAAGTGCAGCCGAAGAACATTTTGATGATCGGGCCGACCGGCGTCGGCAAGACCGAGATATCCCGCCGCCTCGCCAAGCTCGCCGGCGCGCCGTTCCTCAAGGTCGAGGCGACGAAATTTACCGAGGTCGGTTATGTGGGCCGCGACGTCGAGCAGATCGTGCGCGACCTCGTCGAGGTTTCCATCATGCTGACGCGCGAGCGCAAGCGCAAGGACGTCCAGGCCCGCGCCGCGAAGGCGGCCGAAGATCGTGTGCTCGACGCGCTGGTCGGCGCCAATGCCAGCGCCTCGACCAAGGAGGCGTTCCGCAAGAAGCTGCGCACCGGCGAGCTCGACGACAAGGAGATTGAAATCGAGGTCCAGGCCACAGGCGGCGGCATGCCGCTGTTCGACATTCCCGGCATGCCCGGCGCGCAGATGGGCGCGATCTCGATCGGCGACATTTTCGGCAAGCTCGGTGGCGGCCGCAGCAAGACGCGTCGCGTCACCGTGCACGAATCCTACGACATCCTGATCAACGAGGAATCCGACAAGCTGCTCGATAACGATCAGCTGACCCAGGAAGCCATCAAGACGGTCGAGAACAACGGCATCGTCTTTCTCGACGAGATCGACAAGATCTGCGCGCGCGAAGGCCGCATCGGCGCCGACGTGTCGCGCGAAGGCGTGCAGCGCGATCTATTGCCGCTGATCGAAGGCACCACGGTCGCCACCAAGCATGGCTCGGTGAAGACCGACCATATCCTGTTCATCGCCTCGGGTGCTTTTCACATCTCCAAGCCCTCGGACCTGTTGCCCGAGCTGCAAGGCCGCCTGCCGATCCGCGTCGAGCTCAAGCCGCTCACCCGCGACGACATGCGGCGCATCCTCACCGAGCCGGAAGCCTCCCTGATCAAGCAATATATCGCGCTGCTGGCGACCGAAGGCGTGACACTCGAATTTTCCGAGGACGCGATCGATGCGGTCGCCGACGTGGCGGTGGCAGTCAATTCAAGCGTGGAGAATATCGGCGCCCGGCGGCTGCAGACGGTGATGGAACGGGTGCTTGATGAGGTGTCGTTCGCCGCGCCCGACCGTTCCGGGGAAACCGTGAAAATCGACGCCGCCTATGTGCACAAGCACGTCGGCGACCTGGCCAAGAACGCCGATTTGAGCCGGTTTATCCTGTAGGGCGGCGCCATGGACCGGGCCGGCCCGGTCAATGTGACGCGTTTTCGCGTCTTGGTATCGGCGTGCTTTAGCGGCTAGTCTTGAGCCACTCCGCCGGGGGTAGGCCCGTGCTGTCACGCCGCCGCTTGATCGCACTTTGCACCGCATCGGCACTCGCGCCGAGCCTGACGGCGCGTGCCGGCGCCGAGACCTGGCCCAGCCGGCCCGTGCATCTCATCGTGCCGATCGCGGCCGGCGGACCGACCGACACCAACGCGCGCCTTCTCGCCGACAAGCTGTCACAGATTTGGGGTCAGCAAGTCGTTGTCGACAACAAGAGCGGCGCCGGCACCAATATCGGCAGTGAATTCGTCGCGCACTCCGATCCCGACGGCTATACGCTGCTATACGGCACGTCATCGCTTGCCGCGAATGCCGCGCTGTACCGCTCGCTCGACTACAATCCGCAGACCGACTTTGCGCCGATCTCGCTGGTCGCAACGTTCCCATTTTTCGTGTTCGTGCCGAACTCCTCGCCGGCCAAGACGATCAAGGAGTTCATCGCTTATGCGGCGGAGCATCAGGGCAAGCTCATCATGGCCTCGCCCGGCACCGGCAGCGGGCCGCATCTCGCCGAAGAGCTGTTTCTGCAGATGGCCAACATAAAGATGACGCATGCGCCGTATCGCGGCGCGGCGCCGGCATTCATCGATCTGATCCCCGGCCGCATCGACTGCTATTTCGGCAGCGGCGAGCTCCTGACCTACTCGCGGTCCAGCCAGGTTCGTGTGCTGGCGTCGACGGGCGCCAAAAGATCCCCGGCGGCGCCGGACGTGCCGACGATTGCCGAGTCAGGCGTGGCCAATTACGTGGTCGATTCGTGGCAGGCGGTGTTTGCGCCGGCCAAGACGCCGCCCGAAATCGTGCGAAAGATGAATGCCGGCGTCGTCAAAGCTCTCGCCGACCCGGCGATCGTCGACAAGCTCGCCCACACCGCCTATGCGGTGGAGAGCTCCTCACCGAACGAGTTGCGGAATTTTCTGAAAACCGACACCGAGAAATGGCAGGCCGTCATCAAAGCGACGGGCCTGAAGATCGACTAACTCTTCACCGGCTCGCGGCCGATCTCGCGGATCGTCTCCATCCACTTCTCAACCTGGTCGAGGGTGCGTTTATCTTTGGAACTGTCGCGCGCCGGCTTCGGCTTCACTTGGATATCGACGGTCTCGGACATGATCTGTCGTACTCCGATTACTGGCGTTGCGCCGTGGTCGCAGACGACATTGACCAATTCTTGCCCCCGCTATGAAATTCCAATGGTTAAGGTTAACGGGGCGCCCTATTTGCCGCGCCGCAGCCGCACATAAAGCGCGCCTTCGCCGCCATGGCCGGCATGGGCATCGTCGAAGCCGACGATAAGCGGGCGGAATTCCGGCAAGGCGAGCCACAATGGCACTTGCCGCTTGAGCACGCCCCGCTCGTGCGCGGCATCGCGATGGGCGGCGCTCTTGCCTTTGCCGGTGACGACGAGCGCGGTCTTGGCGCCATTGGCTTGGGCGCGATGCAGGAAACGCAACAGCGCGGCGTGCGCCTCGTGCTGCGTCATGCCGTGCAGATCGATGCGCGCGTCGATCGGCTCGCGGCCGCGCGCCACGCGCTGCTTGAGCCGCCGGCCGAGCGGCGCCAGCGGCGGTGCGGCCGGCGGCGCTTCGCGCGGTGCGACGGCACGGGGTCGCGCTGGCGATGGCGACGGAGCGCCGGCGGCGGATGGTGTTGCCGAAGGCTTCTTGGCACTCGGCTTCGCCGACTTCGCCGGCCGCAAGGGCGTGATCGAGCGGGTGAAGCCGGTCCACAAAGCTTCTTCCTCGTCGCTCAATTGACGCCGCCGGCTCATGGTTTTGGTCGCGGTTTTCGCTTCGGCGTGATGGCGACGGCCGCGGCGGCGGCAGATTTTGGCGCCGCCTCGACGGCGGGTTTCGGTTCCGGCAGCGGCACATCCACTGCGGTCGGATCTTCCATGGTGCTGACGCTGGCCGTGAACGCGCCCGGCCGTTCCGGCGGCAGCGGCCTGTCGCGGCCGGCTTCGACCGGATCGAGCGCACGCGGCAGCAGCATGAAGAAACTGCCGGGACTCTTGATCCGGCCGGCCATGCGCGCCGCCTCGTCGCCGGCGCCGAAATAGATATCGGCGCGCGCCGGTCCGACGATCGCCGAACCGGTATCTTGCCCGACCATCAGGCGGCGGAATTTGGTCCCCGCTTTCTCATTGGCAATCGGCAAATCGGCGGCGATGAAGAACGGCGTGCCGTAGGCATGCAAGGCGTGATCGATCGCGATCGAGCGGCCGGGAACCAGCGGCGCGCCCTCGGCGCCGATCGCCTCGTCCTCGGTGGCGAGATCGGTGATGCGGAAGAAAACATAAGATTTGTTCTGCGCCCGCACCTCTTTGGCCTGGTCCGGATTGGCGTCCATCCATTCGCGGATGTGCTGCATCGACATTTCATCCTTGGGGATGATCTTGCGGTCGATCAGCACACGCCCGACCGGCGTATAGGGCCAGCCGTTATGGGACTCGTAATTGACGCGCAGAATGGTGCCGTCCTCGAGCCTGACCCGCGCCGAGCCTTGAATTTGCGCGAACAGCACGTCGATCGGATCGCGCAGCCAGCAGATTTCCAGGTGCCAGCCGTCGAGCGCGCCATTCTCGATCTCGCCGCGGTCGTAATACGGCACGATCTTGCGGCGGCCGACCCGGCGGCCGACCTTGACGCCCTTCGAGGGAAAGGCGTCGCCGAGCTTGCGCCGCCCGGCAACGACCAGATTGGGCGGCCGCCGATAGAGCGGCGCGGTGAACTGGCCGGTCGGCACGCGCGAGCCTTCGATGATCGGCTCGTAATAGCCGGTCAGAAATCCGCTGCTGTCGCCGAGCTTGTTGATGCGCAGCGGCGTGAAATTATCCTCGAAGAATTTTGTCGCGCCGTTGTCGTCGAGCGGAATGGCGGCCAGCGCCCGCGTGCAGACCTCCTTGAGTGCGTCACCGACCGGACCGGCGTCGCGGCCCGACCGCTGTTTGGTGGTCGTGAGCACACGGCAGCTGGCGAGAAACGTCGAAAATGCCGCGGCGTGATCGTCGTTCGCCCAGCCGTCGATGTCGGCCCATTCCGCCGGCTCGTATTGGGTGTCGGGAAATTTGATCGGTTCGGCTTCCGCAGCGCGCGCCGCCGGCGCTTGGCCGGCAAGACCGATCAACAGCGCGAGCAGATAACAAACCCGGCAACCGACCGCCATCGGCGTTATTGTCCGGCTTCCGTCGCGACCACTTTCCAGTTGGGATCGCGCGAGGAGACGTCGCGCGCGAACGTCCACACATCCGTGACGTCGGTGACCTTCTCGGCATTGCCGTCGATCACGGTGCCGTTGCGGTCGCGCGTTGCGGAAACCAGCTTGGAGACGAAGCGGACGGTGATTTGTGCCGTGCGGTTGCGCAGCTCGGCTGCGGTGATGGTCGCGCCGTCGATCGAGATGAAGCGCGTCTCGGCGGTCTCGCCGCGGTTTTCCCGCTCGGTGATCGCGGCATCGAAACCGTCAAAAACCTCGCGCGACAACAGATTGCGCAACTGGCGGCGATCGCCCTCGGCAAAGGTGGTGACGATCATCTCATAGGCGGCGCGCGCGCCGGTGAGGAAATGCTGCGCATCGAAATTGGCGTCGGCGGCCACGATCGCGTCGAGCCCGGCGGCGACCGCCGAGCCGCTTTCGGCAATACCCTTCCAGCGCTCGCCCGCGGCCGGCGGCGCCGGCTCGGCCGGCCGTGCCGGCGTTTCGGGCGGGTTGGTGGGGAGCGTTACGACCTTATCGGTCGCCGGACTGCGCACCACGTCGCGCGCCGAATACGGGTCGTAGGGTGGCCGTTCACGCCCGGTGCGTTGCCCCAATACGCTGCGGAGCCGCAAGAAAATGAATACCGCGAGCGCCAGAAAGATGATGGTGTAGATGTCGAACACGTTTGACATTTCTCTCGGCATCGCATGGGGCGGCACGATGCGTTCCTTAAGCTTTAGCCCGAAACCCGATTCGCAGGCGGGAACCCGGTTCCCACTCGTTATGTAGGCATGCGCGGGGTGCCATCCAGAGGCCGCTCGACTGACAATAGCGCGCCGGCGTGAAAGCTTAAACGATTGCCGCCGCCGCGCCAACATTGCGGGCGCCGATATCTTGAGCCGCCCATGCCTGCGGATTAACGCTAAGCGGGCGTCATTCGGGCAGGCGCGGCGAAATTGGCGGCGTTATCGCCCCAACGGGAGGCCGCCAGCCGCCATTGTTCGCTTCCCTGCCCTGTGTTAGCCAAGCCCGCAACGCCCGCGCGCGCCGGAGATCAGTATGTCGACGACAAATGGCGGCCCCCAGCCACAGATGCCGATGCCTCAGATCGCCGTGCTGGCGCAATACGTGAAGGATCTATCGTTCGAGAATCCCCACGCCCCGCGCTCGCTGGCGCCGAGCACGCAACAGCCGACCATCAATATTCAGGTCAATGTCGAAGCCGCGCCGGTGAGCGACACCGACTTCGAGGTGACCTTGCGGCTCGAGGGCAAGGCGGAATCCTCAGGCCTGGTGCTGTACAGTTTCGAGCTGGTCTTCGCCGGCATGTTCCGCATCATGAACGTGCCGTCGGACAGTCTGCAGCCGTTCGTCATGATCGAATGCCCGCGGCTGTTGTTTCCGTTCGCGCGCGAAATCGTCGCCACCTCGGTGCGCAACGGCGGCTTCCAGCCGCTCTTGCTCAACCCGATCGATTTCGTCGACCTGTATCGTCAGCGTCTGGCGGCCTCGCAGGCATCGCCGGCGTCACCGCCGCTCAATCCAACCTGACGTAATCGCGCCAGATCGCGCCGTCGCCGAGCGCTGCGATGAAGCGCCGGTGCGCGGCGCGCTCCTCGTCCGTCACCGTTGCTGCAAGCGGCACGGTGCGCTCGCGCACGATGATCGGCGCGCCGGAGACAGCGGCCGGCGCCGCGGCTTGCGACAACACGAGCGAGGCTTGGCGGGCGCCGATCAACTCGACATAGACCTCGGCCAGTAGCTCGGCATCGAGCAGCGCGCCGTGCTTGGTGCGCCGCGAATTGTCGACCGCATAGCGTTCGCACAAATCGTCGAGCCGATTGGCGCCACCCGGGTGCTTGCGGCGCGCGATGAGCAGCGTGTCGATCATGCGCTCGCGGTTCACCGCGCCGCGTCCGGCGCGCTCCAATTCGGCGTTCAAGAAGCCCAGGTCGAACATCGCATTATGGGCGACAAGCTGAGCGTCGCCGAGAAAGCCCAAGAGCTCGTCCACCTTGTCGGCAAACAGCGCGTGGTCCTTGAGGAAGTCGCTGCTCAGCCCGTGAATCCTAAAGGCGGACTCCGGCATGTCGCGCTGCGGATTGAAGTAGCAATGGAACACCTTGCCGGTCGGAAAGCGATTGACGAGTTCGATGCAGCCGATCTCGACCAGCCGATCGCCTTGCAGCGGATCGAGCCCGGTGGTCTCGGTATCGAACACGATTTCGCGCATCAAATCTCCGGCATTGGCTGCGGATTGCCGCGGCGAATCACTTTCGCGGCATTTTAGCGACCGCGTCGAGAATGTCGTGCACCTGGGCGCGGGCGTGGTCGAGGCTTTGCGAGCTATCCACGATAAAATCCGCCCGGGCGCGCTTTTCCGCGTCCGGCATCTGCTTGGCCACCAAGCTTGCGAATTTCTCCTCCGTCATGCCCGGCCGCGCCAAGGCGCGGGAGCGTTGGATTTCGGCCGGCGCCGAAACCACCACGACCGCATCGCAGCTTGCGCTGCCGCCGATCTCGAACAACAGCGGGATATCGAGCACGACGACCGGGGCGCCGCGGGCTTGCGCCGCGTCGAGGAACTTGTCGCGGGCCACGGCGACCAGCGGGTGCACGATGGCTTCCAGCCGTGCCAGCGCCGCCTTGTCGTCGATGACCCGCGCCGCAAGCTTGCCGCGGTCGACTTTGCCGCCGGCGGTCGTGCCGGGAAATGCCGCCTCGATGGCGGCGACCGCTTCGCCTTCGTAAAGCGCATGCACCACGGCGTCGGAATCGTGCACCGGCACGCCGGCCTCGGCAAAGAATTTCGCCGCCGTCGATTTGCCCATGCCGAGCGACCCGGTAAGGCACAGCACGAAGGGTTTCGCGCCGCTCATTGGGCCAGGCATCCATGGCGGCGCAGAAAATCCAGCACCTTTAACAGCGGCAGACCGAGCACGGTGAAATAGTCGCCGTCGATGCGCTCGAACAGCTGGATGCCAAGACCTTCGAGCTGATAGGCGCCCACACTCGCGGTCGCCGCTTCGCCGACGGCGTCGAGATAATCATCGAGAAAGCGGTCCGAGAATGCGCGCATGGTCAGCCGGGCGACGCCGACGTGGTCGAACAGCACCGCCCCATCCTGGACAAAGGCAATGGCCGAATAAAGCTCATGGCTGCGGCCGGAAAGCGCGCGCAGCTGCGCCCGCGCCGCGGCCCGATCGGCCGGTTTGGTAAATCGCCGGCCGTCGAGCGACAGCGTTTGATCGGCACCGAGGATGAGGCGCCCGCGATTGCGCCCCGCTATGGCGGAGGCCTTTTCCCGGGCCAGTAGCGCCGCGATCGCCACCGGCGCCTGCAAGGGCGCCGCCGCTTCCACGCGGCGCTCGTCGATATCGGCCGGGCAGATTTCGACCGGAACGCCGGCGGCTTCCAGCATTGTGCGTCGCACCGCGCTTCTGGAGGCCAGCACCAGCGGCACAGCGTTAAGCCACAGCGGCATCGGTCAGGACGCCTTGTGCCGACGCCGCTCGCCGAGCAGCGCCAGAACCGCGGCCGCGGTTTCCTCGATCGAGCGCCGGGTCACGTCGATCAGCGGCCAGTTATGCTTGGCGCACAGCCGGCGCGAGGCGGCGATCTCCTCGGCAACCGCCTGGCGATCGATATATTGATCGTCATCGCGTTCCACCTTGAAGCCGAGCAGCCGGTTTTGCCGGATCTGCACGATGCGCTCGGGGCTGGCGAACAGGCCGACGACGAGGGGACGCGACAGCCGCTCGACACTGGGCGACAGGGTAACGCCCGGCACCAGCGGCACGTTCGCGGTCTTCACGCCGCGATTGGCGAGGTAGATCGAGGTCGGCGTTTTCGACGTCCGCGATACCCCGACCAGCACCACGTCGGCCTCCTCCAAATCGTCGGCCTGCTGCCCGTCGTCATGCAGCATGGTGTAGTTGAGCGCATCGATCCGGCGGAAATATTCGGCGTTGAGCGTATGCTGGGCGCCGACCTTATGGGTGGTTTCGGCGCCCAGATAGGCGTGGAACAGGTTCAGGACCGGCCCGAGAATCGACAGGCACGGCAGGCCGAGCTCGCGGCACTTGGTCTCCAACCGTTCGACCAAGTTCTCCTCGAGCAACGTATAGAGCACGATACCCGGCGATTCCTCGATATCCGCAAGCGCCCGGTCCAGCTGTTTTTGGGTCCGCACCAAGGGGTGCACGTGCTCCACCGGCACGACTTTGGCATATTGCGCCGCCGCGGCGCGGGCGACGGTAATCAGGGTCTCGCCGGTCGCGTCCGAAATCATATGCAGATGAAAATAGCCCGGTGCGTGCGCCATGGGAGACTTGGATAAGCTGTCAATGACTGGGGAGAAGGCCATGGCTTGCTATGGCGTGCAAGTCCAATAGGGGTGACGCTGGGAAGTCCGTCCACATCCCTGCCGCTGTGAGGTCACGGGCCGACGGTAAAGTCTCAGATCGATGAATTGTGGATGGCCTCCCGCCACTATGCCGAAAGTGCCCGGATCAGGCTCATAAACCCGAACAACCCGCTCCCACCGTCGCTGTTGAGAGCGCCAAGCGCATGTGGGCAGAGTGTGGATGAAGTGTGCGCAGAAATGTATGAGTCCAATCAACCGTCTAACTACTACAACAGATTCTATTAAACTTAGTTTGAGTTAGGATTGGAGTGTGGCGGATAACCCGGTGGCTAAACCTCTACTCCGCGCGCTGGCGCGCGAACGCAATGCTGTGCCACCGATCTGGCTGATGCGGCAGGCTGGGCGGTATCTTCCGGAATATCGGGCCATCCGCGAGAAGACGGCAAGCTTTCTCGATCTGTGTTTTAATCCGAAGCTTGCGGCCGAGGTCACATTGCAGCCGATTCGGCGCTTTGGTTTCGATGCTGCTATTCTTTTCTCCGATATTTTGGTGGTGCCACATGCGCTCGGTCAGCATGTGACCTTTGAGGCGGGCGAAGGGCCGCAACTGGATGCGCTGAAGGAACCGTCGGCGATCGAACGATTGCGGCCAGAGATCGATCACGTCGAGCTCGCGCCGGTCTACGAGACGATTGCACGTGTCAGACCGGAATTACCGCCTTCCGTAGCGCTGTTGGGCTTCTGCGGGGCACCGTGGACGGTGGCAACTTATATGATCGCCGGCTGCGGTACGCCGGATCAATTGCCGGCGCGGCTGTTCGCTTACCGGCATCCGCAAGCGTTTGCGAAGCTAATCGATATCCTGACGGAGGCCTCGGCAAGCTACTTGGTCAAACAATTTGCCGCCGGCGTCGAAGCTGTCCAGATTTTCGACACCTGGGCGGGTGTGTTGCCGGCCGACGAATTCCGCAAATGGTGCATCGAGCCGGTGGCGCGAATCGTGGCCGGCGTGCGTGAACAAATTCCCACGGCACGCATCATCGGCTTTCCGCGCGGCGCCGGCACCGAGTTGCCGTGCTACCTTGGAGCTGTGCCGGTCGACGCAATTGGGCTCGACTGGATGACGGAACTGAGTTTTGCCCGCGATCAAATCCAGCCGCTACGCACCATTCAGGGCAATCTCGATCCGTTGGCGTTACTCGCCGGCGGCGCGGCACTCGATCGTGCGACCGATGGCATCCTCGAAGCGTTCGGAGGAAGCCCGTTCATTTTCAATCTCGGCCACGGCATCCTGCCGGACACGCCGATTTCCCATGTGGAGCGTCTGATCGCGCGGGTTCGCGGCCATGTATGATTGGATCAAGGCCTTCCACATCATCGCCGTCATCGCCTGGATGGCGGGGATGCTCTATCTGCCCCGCCTGTTCGTCTATCACTGCGCCGCCGAGCCGGGCTCGGTGCAGTCGGAGACCTTCAAGGTGATGGAGCGGCGCCTGTTACGCGCCATCATCAATCCGGCAATGGTCGCGACCTGGGTCTTTGGACTGTGGCTGGCCTGGCTCGGCCCTGATTCTCGTTACGGCTGGTTCGCCTCCGGCTGGCTTTGGGCCAAGATCGTCCTGGTTCTTGGCCTGTCGGCCGTGCATGGATTGCTGGCCCGGTGGAGAAAAGATTTTGCCCAGGATCGCAACCGGCATTCGCAGAGATTCTATAGAATAATCAACGAAGTACCTACCGTGCTGATGATCCTCATCGTGCTCTTGGTGGTGTTGAAACCGTTTTAAAGTTCACGCGTTCTTAGGGCAAAGTCATCTCGCCTCTTGCTAGAACTGCGGTCTTTTCCTATCTTCGCGTCATCCCACCCGACGTAGGCGGATGCAGCTGAGTTCTGGCTCCAGTCCACTGGAGCCGATTGGTGCATCGGGGTCCGGGGCCCAAAGCTCCTTACAACCCAAGACCTACGATCTTCCTGCCCGCCGGCGAAGCTGCAATCCAATCCTGCCGCCGGCTCAATTTCCATAGGACCATTCTGAATGCGTGAAATGAAACTCCAAGAGCTCAAGACCAAAACTCCGGCGGAGCTGGTCTCCTTTGCCGAGGAGCTCGAGGTCGAGAACGCTTCGACGATGCGCAAGCAGGAGCTGATGTTCGGCATCCTCAAGCAACTCTCGGTGCGCGAAACCGATATTGTCGGTGAAGGCGTCGTCGAGGTGTTGCCGGACGGCTTTGGCTTCCTGCGCTCGCCGGAGGCGAATTATCTGCCGGGGCCCGACGATATTTACGTCTCGCCCTCGCAAATCCGCCGCTTCGGCCTGCGCACCGGCGACACCATCGACGGCCATATCCGCAGCCCCAAGGAAGGCGAACGCTATTTCGCTTTGCTGAAAGTCAACTCGCTCAATTTCGAGGACCCGGAGAAAGCCCGCCACAAGGTCAACTTCGACAATCTGACGCCGCTCTATCCCGACGAGTGGCTGAAGATGGAATTCGAGGATCCGACCAAGAAAGATCTCTCCGCCCGCGTCATCGACATCGTCGCGCCGGTCGGCAAAGGCCAGCGCGCGCTGATCGTGTCGCCGCCGCGCACCGGCAAGACGGTGCTGTTGCAGAACATCGCCCACTCGATCACCCACAATCACCCCGAGTGCTATCTGATCGTTCTGCTGATCGACGAGCGGCCCGAGGAAGTCACCGATATGCAACGCTCGGTGAAGGGCGAGGTGGTTTCCTCGACCTTCGACGAGCCGGCGGTGCGCCACGTCCAGGTCGCCGAGATGGTGATCGAGAAGGCCAAGCGCCTGGTCGAACACGGCCGCGACGTGGTGATTTTGCTGGACTCGATCACCCGGCTCGGCCGCGCCTACAACACCGTGGTGCCCTCCTCGGGCAAGGTGCTCACCGGCGGCGTCGACGCCAACGCGCTGCAGCGGCCGAAGCGCTTCTTCGGCGCGGCGCGCAACATCGAAGAGGGCGGCTCGCTCACCATCATCGCTACCGCGCTGATCGATACCGGCAGCCGCATGGACGAGGTGATCTTCGAAGAGTTCAAGGGCACCGGCAATTCGGAACTGATCCTCGACCGCAAGGTGGCCGACAAGCGCACCTTCCCGGCCATGGACATCACCCGGTCGGGCACCCGCAAGGAAGAGCTCCTGGTGCCGCCCGACCAGCTCAAGAAAATGTACGTCTTACGTCGGATTCTCAATCCGATGGGCACCATGGACGCCATCGACTTCCTGCTCGACAAGCTGCGCAACACCAAGAATAACGGCGAGTTCTTTGATTCGATGAATACCTGAGAATATCTGAGCGCCGATAGGCGCCGGGGCCCTCTGTCTCCCACGCTGCCATTCATGGAGTAGCGGACGATGTCTGCGGGGCAGTCCCTCGACCGGGGCAGAGCAGCTTTGCTGGCGCTTGCCGTCGCGGTTGCTCTCGCGGCTGGCAGAGCCGCCGCGCAGACGCCGACCACGTTGCTGGGCATAAGCATTCCCGATCGCGTCGCGGGTCTGTCGCACTTGGCGCCGACTGATTTTGAAAAAGACAGCCCGGGAATGGGTTACGGCATTCGGTTTCCGAGCTCGGACTGGACGATCGACGTGTACATTTACGACCTGCGCATGAAGTCGATCCCCGACGATCCAAACTCGGCCGCAGTGCAAAGCGCCCTGTCCGAGGCCAAGGATGAGATCGCAGAGATCGCCAAGCGCGGCGATTACCAGAACGTTGGGTTGAAGGACACACTCAACATTGCCGATGCCGCTGGGCACGCTCGCTTTGTCTGCGCGGAGTACAATTATTTTCACAAGCGCCGGGGCGTCGACCTCGACAGCTATCTCTGTCTCGCCGGCGTCAGGGGCGAGTTTTTCCAGATCCGCATGGATACGGCAAAAAACACGGCTGCGGCCAATGACGCGCGCGGTTTCGTGAAGGCCTGGATCGGCGCCTGGATGCCGGTCTTGTGGCCGTCGCACTGATCACCGAAGCAGCAGGCGGCAACGGCCGATAGGCCGCTCAACTGCGCTATGGCGTCAAGTTTGGCGCACCGCGTCGATGGCGCCGATGAGGCCGGCCGGATCGGTGACCGGCAGCGAGCAGGTTTCGCCGACGCAGACGAAGGCGAGGGGCTTGTCAGCCGCCGCGATCTTGGCGCGCGCCGGGTGTTGCGGCGGCAGCGCCTGCGCCGAACGGACGTGCAGCACGATGCGATCGAGCGGCGGCCGCGCGCGCGCCGCCGCCAGCAAGGCCTGCGCCGGTGCGCCCTCCCCGGTCACCACGATCTCCGCGGCGCGCAGCCGCAAATCGACGGCATTGAGCAGCGCCATGTGCATGTAGAGGTTCTCGACCGCCTGCGGTGCGATCGCCGCGATCAGCCGATCGGCCTGCTCAAGAAAGCGATGCTCGCCGGCGAGTACCGCCAGCCGGATCAAATTCTGCGCGGCGATGGCGCTGTGGTTCGGCGTCGCTTCGTCGGCGGTCGAGGCCGGGCGGACGACCAGGCCTTCGGCATCGGCGGCGGTGAGATAATAAGTTCCGGCCGCCGCATCGGCGTAGTCGCGATCGAGCGCGCGTTGCCAGGTCAGCGCCTGATCGAGGTAATTTGCCCGTCCGGTTGCCTCATAGAGCGCGAGCGCGGCGCGGATCATGGCGGCGAAATCGGACGCGAGCCCGGGAAATTTGAGCTGGCCTTGGCGCCAGGAATGGCCGAGCCGGTCGCCACGGGTCATGGCGCGCGCCACAAAGTCGAAGGCGCGCGCCGCCATGTCGAGCCACGACGGCTCGTCGAACATCAGGCTCGCATTGGCGAGGGCTGCGATCATCAAGCCGTTCCAGTCGGCCAGCACTTTGTCGTCGAGGCCGGGGCGCACCCGCGTCGCGCGCGCTTCGAGAAGCTTGTCGCGCAAAACGGCAAGCCGGGCTTCGTCGGCTTCGCTGCGTTCCATCGGCTTGAGGCGATTGAGGATGTTGTGGCCCTCGAAATTGCCCGCCGGCGTCACGTCGTAATGCCGCGCAAAAAACGCACCGTCCTCGCTGCCGAGCAGCCGCAGCACCTCGTCGTAGGACCAGACGTAGAACTTGCCCTCCTCGCCTTCGGAATCGGCATCGAGCGACGCCGAGAACGCGCCTTCGGGCGTCGTCATCTCGCGCCTGAGCCATTCGACGGTTTCACGGGCGCGCTGGCGATAGAGCGGCTTGCCATTGTGCTTGTGGGCGATGGCAAGCAGCTCGAGCAATTGCGCGTTGTCGTAGAGCATTTTTTCGAAATGCGGCACCAGCCATCGTTCATCCACCGAATAGCGCGAAAATCCGCCGCCGAGATGGTCGTAGATGCCGCCCTCGCAAATATGGTCGAGAGTGATCTCGACGGCAGCAAAATAGCGCCGTTCGCCGCTGCGCAACCCTGCCCGCCACAGCAGCTCGAACAAAGCGGCTTGCGGAAATTTCGGCGCGCCGCGGGTGCCGCCGTTGACCGGATCGATGATGCCGCCGAGCTGCCGCGCCGCGTTGTCGAGCTCGGCCGTGCCGATGGTCGCAGTGCCGGGCTGGCGCGCGGTGGCGGCCAGCCGCTGCATCAGCGCCGCGCGGTTGGTCTCGATCTTCTGCGGCTCCTCGCGGAACAGCCGCGCGATCTCGCGCAGCACGTCGACGAAAGCCGGCTTGCCGTAGCGAGAGGTTTTGGGAAAATAGGTGCCGCCCCAGATCGGCTCGCCCGCGGGCGTCAGGAACATGGTCAGCGGCCAGCCGCCATGTTCCCCAAGATGATGCAGCGCCGCCATGTAGATTTGGTCGATGTCAGGCCGCTCCTCGCGATCGACTTTGATGTTGACGAACAGCTCGTTCATCACGCGCGCGGTGGCGTCATCCTCAAAACTCTCGTGCGCCATGACGTGGCACCAATGACAGGCCGCATAGCCCACCGAGAGCAGGATCGGCTTGCCGCTGCGCTTGGCTTCCGCGAGCGCGTCGGGGCCCCAGGCCCACCAGGCGACCGGATTGTGCTGGTGCTGGAGGAGATAGGGGCTCGTCTCCTGGGCGAGACGGTTTTGCTCCGAACCTTGCGGCGACGCTGACATGAGGGCACCGTAGCAATTAGCCCGCCTGTGGCGATAGCACCGAAGAACCAATTGCTTTCAACAGAGCGTTATGCCGGATCGTTCCACCATCTTCGCCCTCTCCTCCGGCCGGCCGCCGGCGGCGATTGCCGTGGTGCGCGTCTCTGGGCCGCGCGCCGGTGTTGCCCTTGAGAAGCTGATCGGCCGCCTACCCGAGCCGCGCATGGCGACGCTTGGGCGCGTGCGCGATCCGGCGAGCGGCGACGTTATTGACGAAGCGCTGGCGTTGTGGTTCCCGGCGCCGCGCAGCGAGACCGGCGAAGACGTCGCCGAGCTGCAGCTGCACGGCGGGCAAGCGGTCATTGCCGGCGTGCTCGATGCGCTGGCGATGATCGAGGGTTGCCGGCCCGCCGAGGCCGGCGAGTTCACCCGGCGCGCGTTTGAGAACGGCCGCCTCGATCTTACGGCCGTCGAGGGCTTGGCTGATCTCATTGCCGCGGAGACGCCCGCACAGCGTCGCTCGGCGTATCGCCAGCTCAAAGGTTTGATCGGCGACCGCGCCGAGGCGTGGCGGCGGCGATTGATCGAGGCGCTCGCGCTGGTCGAGGCCCGGATCGACTTTTCCGACGAGGCCGACGTGCCCGAAGATTTGCTCGGTCCCGCGCTTCATGCTGCGCAGCAATTGCGTGACGAGATCGCCGGTGTCCTCGCCGATGGCCGCCGCGGCGAGCGGCTGCGCGATGGCCTTGTGGTCGCCATTGCCGGCGCGCCCAATGCGGGCAAATCGACTTTGCTGAATCGGCTGGCGCGGCGCGAGGCGGCGATTGTTTCGCCGTACGCCGGCACCACGCGCGATGTCATCGAGGTGCATCTCGATCTCGACGGCTATCCGGTGACCTTGCTCGACACCGCCGGCATTCGCGACAGCGCTGAGCCAGTGGAGCAGGAGGGCGTGCGCCGGGCGCGCGAGCGTGCGGCGGCGGCGGACCTGGTGCTGTGGGTCATTGACGGATCGGCCGCGGAGTCAGGAGCCAATGACCGCCCGGAAAAGTTCGCGAATGCCGAGATTTGGCTGGTCCGAAACAAAATCGACCAGTCCTTCGAAAGCGCGTGTGCAAGTGCGCCCAAACACCCTAATAATGAATCACAGTTCAGTCTATCAATTTCGGCACTCAAGGGAATTGCAATGGACGCTTTGGCGGCAGCGCTTTCAGCTTACGCCAAGACGTATTTCGCCGCGACCGAATCGGCCGTCATCACCCGCGCCCGTCATCGCCAAGCGTTGCAGGAAACCGTGGCGGCGCTCGATCGTGCGCTCGCCCGCGATCATTCGACCGGAGAGGAGCTGATCGCCGAGGAGTTACGTGCGGCCGCGACCACGCTTGGCCGACTCACTGGCCGAGTCGATGTCGAGGATATTTTGGACGTGATCTTTCGCGATTTTTGTATTGGTAAATGATTCGTTAACGACCACATCGGGTGTTCTGCCGGCGAGTGTTTCACGTGAAACATCGGGCCGGCCCTCGGCTTTTGACCGCCAACGGGGCGTTGGCTACAAGGCCTGCGCGGTTTGGAGAATTTTGTGATGGATGCCCGCTTCGACGTGATTGTCGTCGGTGGCGGCCACGCCGGCTGTGAGGCGGCGGCCGCGGCCGCCCGCATGGGCGCGCGCACGGCGTTGATCACCCATCGTTTTGCCACCGTTGGCGCCATGTCGTGCAATCCTTCCATCGGCGGGCTCGGCAAGGGCCACCTGGTGCGCGAGATCGATGCGCTGGACGGCCTCATGGGTGTCGTCGCCGATGCCGGCGGCATCCAGTTCCGCCTGCTCAATCGCCGCAAGGGACCGGCGGTGCGCGGCCCGCGCGCCCAGGCCGACCGCAAGCTCTATGCGGCGGCGATGCAGCAGGCGATCAGTGCAACGCTGAATTTGACCGTGATCGAAGCTGAGGTGGATGACCTCATCGTGGCACAGCGCGTCGCGGGTGTTCGCTTGGTCGATGGCCGCGCGCTTGCGGCCGGCGCCGTGGTGCTCACCACCGGCACGTTCTTGAGCGGTTTGATCCATATCGGCGAGCGGCAAATTCCGGCCGGCCGGGTCGGCGAGGCGCCGGCTCTGGGGCTTTCGCGCACACTTGAGGACGCAGGCTTTGCGCTCGGCCGTCTCAAGACCGGCACGCCGCCGCGGCTCGACGGCGCGACCATCGACTGGGCGGCAGTCGAGATGCAGCCCGGCGATGAGCCGCCGGAGCCGTTTTCGGTGCTCACCGAGCGCATCGCCAATCCGCAAATCCAGTGCGGCATCACCCGCACGACGGCGGCGACCCACGACCTCATCCGCGCCAATGTGCATCGCTCGCCGATGTATTCCGGCCAGATCAAGAGCCGCGGCCCGCGCTATTGCCCCTCGATCGAGGACAAGATCGTGCGCTTCGGCGAGCGCGACGGGCATCAGATTTTTCTCGAGCCGGAAGGGCTCGATGACACCACCGTCTATCCGAACGGCATCTCGACGTCGCTGCCCGAGGATGTGCAGGCGGCCCTGGTGGCTTCGATTCCCGGCCTCGAGCGCGCCCGCATCATTCGGCCGGGCTACGCCATCGAATACGACTACGTCGATCCGCGCGAGCTTAAGCCGTCGCTGGAGACCAAGCGGTTGCCGGGCCTCTTCCTCGCCGGCCAGATCAACGGCACCACCGGTTACGAAGAGGCTGGCGCGCAAGGACTTGCGGCCGGCCTCAATGCCGCAGCGCGCGCAGGCGAGGGCGCGCCGATCGTGTTCGACCGCGCCGAAGGCTATCTCGGCGTTATGATCGACGATCTCGTCACCCGCGGCGTCACCGAGCCCTATCGTATGTTCACGTCGCGCGCCGAATATCGGCTGACCTTGCGCGCCGACAATGCCGATCAGCGCCTCACGGATAGGGGTATCGCTCTTGGCTGCGTTGGCTTGGCGCGGGCGAGGGCGCATCACGCCAAAATGAGCGCACTCGATGCCGCGCGGGCGATGGCGCGGGATTTCACGGTCACGCCCAGCGAGGCCGCGCGCCACGGACTTGCCTTGCGCAAGGATGGTCAGCGCCGTTCGGCCTTCGAGGTGTTGTCCTATCCCGATATCCGCATCGGCGACGTGGCGCGGATCTGGCCGAGCCTTGGAGGGTTGCCGGCAAAGGTCGCCGAGCAGCTCGAGATCGATGCTAAATACGCGGTCTATCTCAACCGCCAGGCGGCCGACGTCGAGTCCTATCGTCGCGACGAAAGCCTCACTTTGCCTGATGATCTCGACTATGGGGCGCTGCCCGGCTTGTCCAATGAGGCGCGCCACAAGCTGCAAACCCACCGGCCGCGCACCATTGGCCATGCCGGCCGCATTGATGGCATCACGCCGGCGGCGTTGACCTTGCTGGTCGCCCATTTGCGCCGGCAAGGCCGGAAATCCGCTCGTGGCGCGGTCGCCTGATCTGGCCGCGGATCGCGCCCGCGCGCTAACATTGACGCCTGTTTCACGTGAAACATTGGGTCGGCTCGATCGCTTTGTCGAAACACTGCTGGCGTGGCAGCAGCGAATCAACTTGATTGCGCCATCGACCGAACCAAAACTCTGGACCCGGCACATTGCCGACTCGCTCCAGCTTCTGGCGCTGGCGCCCCAGGCGAAAACCTGGGTCGATCTCGGTTCGGGGGGAGGGTTTCCGGGTCTGGCGATCGCCTGTGCGCTCGCGGACAAGCCGGGAGCGCGGGTGCATCTGGTGGAGAGCAGCACCAAGAAGGCCGCGTTCTTGCGCGAAGCGGCGCGCGCGACCGGCGCGCCGGCGCAAATCCACGCCGTCCGTATTGAGGATTTTGTCGAAAACCTCGCGATGGCTGTGGACGTTGTGACTGCACGTGCGCTGGCGCCCCTTGTCCGGCTGCTTGCGGCGACCTATCCGTTGTTGAAAACCGGCGCGCTCGGCCTGTTTCCCAAGGGTCAAGATGTTGATGCCGAATTGACCGAGGCCGCTAAATGTTGGAGCATCCAGTCGTCTTTGGCCCCGAGTCTCACCGATCCCAAAGCCAAGATCGTCCGCGTAACGGGCATTGAGAAGCTTACTCAACCAGGACGAGAGTCAAAGCAGCGCCATCGTTGAGGCCATCGCACAACGAATTTGGAATCACCGGCCATGTCCGACGAGCCGTTAGAGCAAACAGTGGTCCCCTTCACGGCGCCCGATCGCGCGCCCCAAGTGCAGCTCGCCAAGCCGCCACGGGTGCTCGCGGTCGCCAACCAGAAGGGCGGCGTCGGCAAAACCACGACGGCGATCAATCTCGGCACGGCGCTCGCCGCCATCGGCGAGGAAGTGTTAATCATCGATCTCGATCCGCAGGGCAATGCCTCGACCGGCCTTGGCATCGACCGCCGCAATCGGCAGCACTCGACCTACGACGTCCTGATCGGCGAGGCGACGTTGCGCGATTCCATCGTCGCTACCGCGGTGCCGCGGCTGCATCTGGCACCCTCGACCCTCGACCTCTCCGGGCTGGAGCTTGAAATCGGCCAGGCGCGCGACCGCGCCTTCCGCCTGCGCAATGCGCTCGCGCCGCTGAGCACGGTTGCGGCCGGCCAGCCTAAATTCACTTACGTGCTGGTCGACTGTCCGCCGTCGCTCAACCTCTTGACTATCAACGCCATGGCGGCGGCCAACGCCATCCTGGTGCCGCTGCAATGCGAGTTCTTCGCACTCGAAGGCCTGTCGCAATTGCTCAAGACCGTGGAGTCGGTGCGCGCGCAGCTCAATCCGGATCTCACCATCCACGGCGTCGTGTTGACCATGTACGACGCGCGCAACAATCTGTCGGGCCAGGTGGTCGCCGACGTGCGCGAATTCATGGGCCGAAAAGTCTACGACACTATCATCCCGCGCAACGTGCGCGTCTCGGAAGCGCCGTCCTATGGCAAGCCGGTGCTGGTCTACGATCTCAAATGCAGCGGCAGCGAAGCCTATCTGCGGCTCGCCACCGAGATCATCCAGCGCGAAAAAGAACTGCTCGCCAGTTGAGGCGATCAGGTGTTCGCGGCGGTGGCGAAGAAGCGTGCAACATGAAACGCGGAATTTGGTGTGACTGAACATCCAGGGAAGGCGGCCATGGCGGAAGACGCAGCACGGTCGCGATTGGGGCGCGGACTTGCCGCGCTGATCGGTGACGTCGGCACCGAGAGCGCGGTGGAGCGGCCGCGCGGCCAGCGGCGGGCGCCGACCAGCTCGCTGCGACCGAATGCGCGCAACCCGCGGCGCATCTTCCCCGACGATGAGCTTGACGAGCTGGCCGCGTCGCTGCGCGAGCGCGGCATGATTCAGCCGATCGTGGCGCGGCCGGTGCGCGGTGCCCACGACGCCTACGAGATCATCGCCGGCGAACGGCGCTGGCGCGCGGCGCAGCGCGCCGGTCTGCACGAAGTGCCGGTCGTCATCATCGAAGCAACCGATGACGAGTCGCTGCAGCTTGCCATCATCGAGAACGTGCAGCGCGCCGACCTCAATCCGCTCGAGGAGGCCGAAGGCTATCGGGCGCTGATGGAAGATCACAATCACACCCAGGACGACATCGCCAAAATGGTCGGCAAGAGCCGCAGCCATGTCGCCAATACGCTGCGGCTGTTGAAGCTGCCGCCCTCGATCCGCGGCTATATCTTCAAAGGCAAGCTCGACGCCGGCCATGCCCGCATGTTGGTCGGCCAGCCCAATGCCGAAAAGCTCGCCGAAGAGATCGTGGCGCGCGGCCTCAACGTCCGTCAGGTCGAGGAAATCGCGCGCCAGGAATCAGGCCGCAACGGCAAGTCGCATTCCCGCAAGCGCTCGGAAAAAAGCGCCGACACGCTGGCGCTGGAAAAGCGTCTGTCCGACGCGCTCGGCCTGGTCGTCAGTATCGAAGCGCGGGGCGAGCGCGGTGTCGTCAGCATCCGCTATCGCAATCTCGATCAACTCGACGATCTGGCGCAGCGGCTGGAGAAAAAGCGGCATTAGCCGGAGCGCACGCGTAAGACGCGGACATTGTGGCGCGTTGATGGGTGCAGGCGAGGCTATTCCACTTTGATGTTTGCCTCGCTAATGACGCGGCTATAGCCCTCGTATTGTTTGCGAATGAAAGCGGCAAAATCCGCCCCGCACGGCCCGCCTGGATAGATTCCCTGGACGACGAGCTTCTCCTTGACCTCGGCAGCCTGCATCGCCGTGCTGAACCATCCGGCGAGCCGAGTGAGCATGTCCTTCGGCGTTTTCGCCGGCGCAAAGGCGCCGAACCAGACATCAACGTCGAAGTCCTTGAAACCGGACTCGGCGACGGTCGGAATATCGGGGAGCGGTTCGGCACGCGTCGGCGACGCAACCGCAAGGGCACGCAGCGTGCCTGCTTTCAAAGACCCCGCCACATTCGAATAAGTACCAAACATCGCCGTCACCTGCTGACCCAACACGGCATTAAGCGCGGGAGCGTTGCCGGGATAGGGGACGAAAGTCATGTCAACTTTTGCCGCGCGCTTGAGCATCTCGAAGCCGAGATGGAAAACCCCACCGGGACCGATACTCGCCAGTGTCAATTCGCCCGGCTTGGCGCGTGCGGCGTCGAGCAGTTCCGCAAGCGTGCGATAGGGTGATGCGCTGTTGACGACGATGATCGTCGGCGCATTTGCCAGATGGCAGATCGGCTCAAAGCTGTTCAGCGGATCGTAGTCAACCTTTCGCATGCGCGGCGTGATGACAAAGTTGGTGCCAACGATAAGAAGCGTGTTGCCATCCGGCGTGGCGCGCGCCACGGCTTCGGTGCCGATGACGTCGCCCGCCCCCGGGCGGCTTTCAACCACCACCGATGCTCCTTGCATCGCATTCATCTGGGTCGCCATAAGTCGGGCCAGGATATCGGCGACAGCACCCGGCGGCGCCGGAACCACGATCTTGATTGTTCCCGTTGCCTGCGACCAGGCGCCATGAACGACGAAAAGAAGACAAAGAGCCGCAACTGCCGTTGCCAGGCGGACAAGTTGTCGGGTTGAGAGTTTCATGGCATTCCCCCCGCTGTCTCCGTCCCGTGCGCACGGATGGACGCTCGATATAGGAACGATGATTTCGGCGCATCCTGCACGCGTCGTTCTCGTAACTGACTATACCCGACACTGGTGCGCCAAAAAGAGGGGAGTAAATCTCTCTTTGGCTCGAGCATCGACAAGGCAGCGCGAGGTCGCGGCGGAGCCGATCTGTGATGGAAGGCACGTCCCTCGTTTTTGCCGCACCGCGCCTGGCGTGCTATCTGACGGGCGGTGTCAACATTGCATGGCGCACCACTGGCCTACTGATGCGTCCCAACGCGCATCCGAAAGGGCGACACGATAATGCAATGTCCGAAGCTCGCCACAACGCGCTCGCTAAGTCTCGCGCTCTGTGCCGCCGGACTTGCGCTGTTGGCATGGACTGCATCGCCTTATCCGGGGGCGGCAGAGGAGGGTGCGTCATTTGCCGGAAAAACCATCACCATGATTATTGGGTTCGGCGCCGGCGGCGGGACAGATCTTTATGGCCGCATGCTCGGGCGATATCTGGTGCGGTATTTGCCCGGACAGCCGAACCTGATCGTCCTCAATCAACTGGGCGCGGGCGGCGTGGTCGCGCTCAATGATTGGAGCAACAAAGCCGAGCCCAACGGCCTGTCGGTGACCATCGGCGCCCAGTCGCAAACCGACCCCGATGCGCTGATTCGGACCCACGCCAAGTTCAACCCGACGACGTTCGAATATGTCGGCGGGCTCGCGGCGTCGAGCCAAGGACTCTTCGTCAACAAAGATGTCGTCGCGCGTCTTTACGACAAGTCGGCAAAGCCGGCGGTCATGGGCATGGTCGGCTCCACCCTTCGCAGCGGCAACTATCAGGTGCTCTGGGGGGCGGCATTTCTCGGCTGGAACGTGAAGTGGGTGCGCGGCTATACCAGCACCGCCGAGCTTCGCCAAGCGATCGAGCGCGGCGAAATCGACATGAGCACGTTCGGATCGAGCGCGGACATCAAATACCTGCTCGAGACCGGTAAGTTTGCCGTGGTCAGCCAGTCGGGGGCCTCGCGACGCGCGATCCTGGGCGAGGCGCCGATTATTTCCGATCTGGTCAAGGGCAAGATCGACAATGCGCTGGCGCAAAGAGCCTTTGCCTATGGCGAGAATGTCAATCAGGTGGGGATGTGGCTCGCGCTGCCACCGCGAACGCCCGAGCGAATTGTCTCCGCCTATTTCAATGCCTTCGAAGCCACGCTCAAAAATCCGAAATATCAGGCTGAATTGGCGCAGATCGATCCGGACTCGCCGGTGGCCCACCGGTCGGACCTGGAAATGCTGGTCCGCGAGCTCGCGAAGGTCTCGCCGGAGACGCTCGACTATATCCAGGCCGAGCTGAACCGGCAGGGCCTCGGCTCGATGAATTGAGCCCTATGTCGGCTCCGTATTGGCCGGCCGGCATCGCGGCGCGGATCATCGCGCAAAAAACCGATCCATTTTAGAGGTCAGCCCGTGGCTTGCGATCTCATCGAGCCACATCGGATGAATTCTCGAATCCTGGTCCTCATACTCAATCTGATCGCCGCCTTCTTTCGTGCTTGTGGCAAAGGCGACCTTCTCGCCGAGAATCTCCTGACGCCGCGCCAACGTGAACGGGTAGCGCAGGCTGCCGAAACCGGTCGCGAGATAACGCGCCGGCTTCGCGCTGGTCGTGAAGTGCTGATGAAACTGCTGATCGGCCGGCGGGAAAACGACGCCATGCTTCCAGTCGATGCGCACGAAGTCGCGATCGTCCTCGTACCACATCAGCGAATAGCCGCTGCCGCCGACGCACATGACGTGGTATCCGGCGATGTGGCGATGCGCCTTCTTGTAGGTGCCGGCCGGCATTTCCGACACGTGCGCGTGCATCGAGCTGTCGGCAAGGAGAAAGATCAAGCAGCCGCCGCCACCGCCGCGGTCGGAGAAATCCGGAAGCTCGATCGCCTCCAGGTCGGGCACGAAGTTTGTTTCCCACGTATCGTTGCCCTGGCGGACCAGATTCAATTTTCCCTCGCCGGCGAAATATTCCTTTTTGCCGACGCGATCGTCGAAGTCGAAGTCGTTGTCGAACACGAAACGCTCGTTGTGAAAAAGATTGAGCATCATCGGCAGGTTCGTCGTGCTGACGAGAAGCGCGCGCTCGGAACCGCTGCCGTTGAAGTGACGATATTTGGCATTCAGCGGGATGGCGAAGAGCGCGGTGGCGCCCCATTCAAAACTCCGCCGCTCGCCGGAAGGCAGCTCGAGTTGCGTATTTCCGACGCCCTCGACGACGTAGATCACCTCCTCGAAGAGATGGCGCTGCGGCAGCGTCGATTTTCCCGGAGCCAATTCGCAGAGCAACATATTGCAAAAGTCGCCGCGGCCATCGAGATGCAGGGCCGCGGCGCGCGCCCCGAGGCGCGGCCACTCGGCGGTCTCCACTTTGGTGCAATCGATCGCCAAGCCCTCGATGACAGGCAGCCTTTCAGCTTTGATCCACTCTTTATAGGAGTCGATCCCGTAACGGGCTTTTTCGAGTGCGTTCATCGGCAAAACCTTCGAGGCCGGATTTTTCAATCCGTCATAGTTTAAAGTGTCGGATGCGCTCCGCAAAGGACGCTTTTGCGGCACCAATCTCGATCTTCGGATTCCGCTCGCCGCAACCTGTATTTTTTCGGCGAAATCTGATTCACTTCGCCCTTGTCGCGGCAAGGGGCGCAAGATCACGGGAGAAGGGAATGAGAGTCTTCGTTACGGGGGTGTCCGGATATGCCGGCTTTTATGCCGCCCTTCGGCTCGCCGCGACCGGACACAGCGTCACCGGTCTTGTCAGGAATCCGGAACAGCCCCGTCTGCACGTCTTGCGGGTGCAGCAGGTCGCGCTGCTGCACGGCGACGTCTGCCAGACCGAGACATATCGCGCCGAGCTGGAGCGCAGCGACGTCGTCGTCCACACCATGCTGGACAAGAAGCGCCCGTTTGAAGCGGACCGTGCGCTGTTTGCCGCTTTGGAAAAGCTTTCCGCGCGCCGGCCGCGACGGCGATTCATTTACACCACGGGATGTTCTATTTTCGGCAAAGTGCCGGTTGCCGTCATGGACGAGCGCACCGAGCCGAATCCCGATCATCCGCTCGCCTTCCGCCGCGGGCTCGAGCGCGAGGCGCTGGCATTGACCAATGTCGGCACCGTCGTGCTGCGGCCGGGCTTCATGTTCGGCAACGACGGTTACAACAGCGTCAGCGCCGACTGGTTCGCGATGGCCGAAAAGGGCGATGCGGTCTTTCGCGGCGATCGCGCAAGAGGCTGGTCCTGGATTCATATCGCCGACCTGGCCGAAGCGTACCGTCTTGCCGTCGAGGCCGACGATGGCGCCGTCAGCGGCGAGATCTTCCACCTCGGCGATCAACACCGGCCGCTTAGCCTCGACGTCATGCGCGCCTGTCTCGACGCGGCGGGCTACACCGGCGACGTTCGCTTCGAGGGCCCGGTAAAAGGCGACAACATCAGCAGCTGGTTCAATCAAAACGAGTTCATCACGGCGCAGAAGGCGCGCGAACGACTGGGCTGGAATGTACGGCACGGCGGAATTATCGAATCGGCAAAACCGGTCTATCAGGCGTGGAAGGCCGCGCAGTTGACTCAGTAGGGCACGAACCTACAATTCCACGCAGCTTTCGTGCGTATCCGAAAGGATATTCGAGATGGAAGTAAAGGTCATTGCCAGTCGCTACACCGATCGGCCAAAGACCGATCCGGCCGCACGCATTTTTCGCATCGCCGATCATATTGCCGTGGGCGGCGAAACGCGTGCCGGTCGAATGTATGTCGGCGACGAGTTTCGCGCGGTGGTCATCACCTTACCCCCGGGCGATGCCCAGGAACCGCACATGCATCCGGCGACGAGCCATGCGTGGTTCATCGTGTCGGGGAAGGGCGAGGTCACGATGGAAGATGGCCGGCGCGAAATAATCGAACCTGGATTTTTTTCGGTCCATCCGCGCAACTCGGTGCACGGCCTGCGCAACATTGGCGATGAGAATCTCGTCTACATCGCCTTGTCGATCGGTGCATAGACGATGCTGAAGCCGTCGGATTTGCGCGGCGTCTACGCCATCATCCCGACCCCGGCGAACGACGGGGCCGATCGGTGGGATGCCGTGGATACGGTGGACCTCGCCGAGACCGAACGCGTGGTCAATCGCCTCATCGGCGATGGTGTCGACGGCCTCATCGTCTTGGGAACGACGGGCGAATGCGCCACCATAACCGGCCAGGAATATGAGGCGTTCGCCGACTGCGTGTTGGCGACGGTCAAAAGGCGGATTCCCACCTTCATCGGCACGACGGCGCTCGGAACGCACGAGGTCGTCCGCCGGGCTCGATTTGCCGCGCAACGCGGCGCCGACGGCATCCTTCTGGGATTGCCGATGTGGCAGCCCCTCACCGTCGATATGGCGGTCGCGTATTACCGAAGCATCTCCGAGGCGTTTCCGCAGCTCGCGCTCATGGTCTACGGCAACGGTCGTGCCTTCCGTTTTTCGTTCCCGCCTGAATTTTGGCGTCGCGTGGTCGATGCCGCCCCGACGCTGATGGCGGCAAAATATTCCCGCCCGAATGCGCTTCTCGATTCACTTGCCGCCTCGAAGGGCCGCGTGCACTTCCTTCCCCATGACGGCGGGCTGAGCAAGTTCGCCGAACTTTCTCCGGCAACGACGACCGCCTGCTGGTCGACGGCGGCGTCAATGGGTCCGGAGCCGGTTCTCGCGCAAATGCGCGCGTTGCTCGCCAAGGATACCGCGGCACTGCAAAAGATCGCAGCCGATCTCGCCTGGGCGAGGGAGCCCCTTGCGGAAATCACAAGCGATCCGGATTTATTTGCCACCTACAATATACAGATGGAAAAGATTCGCATTCAGGCGGCGGGCTATTGCAAGGCGGGGCCGATCCGGCCGCCCTACAACGTGATGCCGGAAAGTTACGCGGAGCGGGCGCGAGAGAACGCGCGGCGTTGGCGGCAGCTCTGCGAAAAGTACTCCAGCGCTTTCGCGGCGGACCGCGTCTAGCATCCTCGTCGCAGTCCTGGCCAAAGCAATCGGCGTAGCGACACCGGGCAATTAGACCCGCGCAATGATCCTATCTTTTCGCTACTGGCTCACAAACATATCGAGATGAGTCAGAACAAATCCGCCTCCGATGAACAGCAGTCCGCCGAGCCCGAAGAACACGAATATCCATGCGGGCGCGACCGTCTGTTGCTTTCCCTGGTCGTCAACGTAGACCGGGTTCTGGCGATATTTGAACCCGATTAAGATGACCACGGCGCCGCCGCACAGCAAGACAAGCGCCAGAAAGACGGCGGACGAAGCGCCCATCACCGCCATCGTCAGGCCGCCGAACACAACGAGCGGCACAAATATCCATATGACGGCTTCAGACCACGCCTGCTGACGCACCTTGAGAACAGCAACGTAAAGAGACACGGCGGCAAACAAGACGAACGACACAAACATTACAATCAGCAGTAACGTGCTCATGCGACGATCTCCAGCCCGGTTTCCCCAGATGAATCCCCAACTTGTCTGCACTCTTGCGAATTTAAGGAGTTCTGGCAAGGCAGGCTGGTAGTGGCGACGATCGAACGGCATTGGCGCGATGAAGATGTGGCAGGTGATCGCGCCGTTCATTGCAGCGCCAAGCGAGCCGTCCTCGACTGGAAGCTTGCTTCCTCCAGCAGACATCAGGCGCAACGCGACGTCGCCCGCTTTATTGGGGTTCAGGACCCGTTGCCACCGGGCGAGATGGATCGGCGCTCCATGCCGACCACGAACCGACGTAGAGCGCGGGCTCGAGCCCGACCGCGCACATCGCCGCTACCGCATGCGCAGCCGCATTGCCGCTGCCGCAATAGACCCCGATTTTTGTCGAACCGTCCGCCCCAAGCGAACAAAAGCGGGCGTGTAATTCATCGTTCGGCTTGAATTTTCCATCGGCGATGTTGTCGCCTGCCGGCGCATGAATGGCTCCGGGAATATGTCCGGTGCCCGGGTTGGCGGGATCGCCGACATAGGCCGCCCGTGGCCGCGCATCCAGCAACCCGGATCGCCTCGCGAGATCTGCAGCCTCTTCGCCGCTGATGGTCGGCATGCATCCTGCTGTCAGGACGACATCTCCGGCACGAGCGGCGCGCGTGGCGACATGGTTTGACGACGGGCGGTTGGTCGCGACCCACGCGGCATATCCGCCGTCCAGCACGCGGACATTGGCTAACCCCGCCCAGCGCAGCGTCCACCACGCGCGCGACGCCTGCGCACCGCCGGAATTGTCGTACGCCACGACGATGCTGTCGCTGCAGATTCCCCAAGCGCGCGCTTTTGTTTGTAAGTCACTCTCATCCGGCAAAGGCCGCCGTCCGGCTGCAGGCGTGGCTTTGCCGGAAAAGTCGGTCGCCAAGTGAACCGACAACGCACTGGGAATTTTCGGCCTGTCGTCCGGCGCCGCGCCCTGCTCGTCGATGACGTCGAGCAGGACGACGGCCGTTCCGGCGTCCATGAGCCGAGCGAGCTCGTCGACGGTGATCAGCGTTTTCGAGCGAGGATCGTTCACCGCGGACGCGCTCTCACGCCGTCATCGTCGCGCGATATAGAATACGGCGACCGCTGCCGTAATCCTTGATCCCCTTATGCTGAACGACGCGATTGTCCCAAATCGCAAGTGCACCGCGGGTCCAGGTGTATCGGGCCGTCGCCTCCGGCGCCTTGATCATGTCGAACAGAATGCCGAGAATATTCTGGCTCATGACCCGGCTGACGCCCTTGATGTAGGCGACGTAGGATTCGTTGACCGCGATCCACTTCCGGCCAGTCGCCGGGTGCGTGCGGACCAGCGGCATTTCGAACGGCGGCATGCGCTGGCGCGCCTTCGCCGCTTCCTCGGCGTCGAGATACCGGTCGGTGATATGCCCGGTCGCGTCTGCGGACTGAATGACGGTCAGCGATTCGAGATAGGCCGCGAACAAAGGATCGAGCTGCTCATAGACCAAAGCCGTATTGCTGAAGATCGTATCGCCGCCGAGATCGGGCAATAGCTGCGCAAACAGCGCCGTAAAAGCCGGAGCATCGGGACGAAACCCGCCGTCCGCATGCCAGATGTGATTGCGAAGATTCTTGTCTTTCAGGGAGTCGATCACCGTCGCGTCGGGATTCTCGGGGGCGCGCGGCGTGTGCGGCCCCGCATAGTGGAAGAATTCACCCAAAAAGCCGGCGAAAGCCGTGAAGTTTTCCGCGGTCACCGTGCCGGGTTCGAAGATCACCAAACCGCGATTGTGCAGGAGATCGCGCAGCGCGGAACGAAACTCCTCATTCAGAGGCTGGCCATCGAATCTAAATCCGGAAATGATCGAGCCGAGTGCCGGTTGAAGCTGGGCGACGCGTACATCGTCAGGCATGGCGGATTGCGAAACGAGCCTGACGGCATTTGTCGAAGTGGACATTCAAAAGCGCCTTTCCCGGTTGCGGCGGCGTCCGTCGATTCAGGATTTGACTTTGCAAGATTTTTCGATCCCGAACAAGCTGCAGACAACGCGTTTTATGCGCTCGCGGCCTAGCCTCGCGCCGAGCCCACCTGCCACGCTGCCTTGAACGCCTTGCGCTTTTCCGGATCGTACAGACTCGCATAGTCGTATTGCAGCGGCTTCGACGGCTCGACATGGAGCGTGGCGAAGACCGGGCCTTCTTGTTCAAGCACGTGGGCGATCTGCTGCTCGAACATGCGCAGGTCGGAAAAGTCGTAAGCTGCCGCGTAGCCCGCCGACCGCGCGATGTCGGCGAAATCCACTTTGGGATTCGGAATAGGATGGCCGCCATTGGCTTCGTAGGTGTCGTTGTGGGCGACGAAGTGCACGAGATTCTTCGGCGCCGCCGCCGCGATCGTGACCAGGCTGCCGAGATTCATCAACAAGCTGCCGTCGCCTTGCAGCACCACGACGCGCCGGTCGGGCCGGCCGAGCGCCAATCCGAGCCCGTGCGATGAATCGAGGCCCATGGCGCCGATCGACAGATAGTTGAGCGGCCGCGGACTGACCTCGACCCAGTCGACGGCGGAGCTGTAGGTCGCGACCACCGCCTCGTCCTTGATGTGGCGCGCCAGGATGCGAAAACATTCGTCGCGTTTCATCATGACACTTTGGGGCTCCGCCCGACCAGCAACGCCACCGGCTGCGACTCCGCATAGGCTTTGTCGATCGCCGGCTTGATCTTGGCGACGTCGGCGTCGACGCTGATGAGATGATGGGCGATGCCCATGTCGTCGAGGATCGGCTCGACGATGCGCACGCCGTAGCGCGGCGACGCTTTCGGCACCTTTTCCGGATCGTGCTGCAGTAGCCCGATCATCATGCAGATCGGCTGCTTGTACTCCACGGCGACGCCGCGGATGGCGTTGATCGAATCGAGGAATCCGGTGTGCTGGATCAGAACCAGCGCGCGCTTGTCGCTATACGCAAGCCCAGTGGCAATGCCGATGCATTCGTCTTCCTTGCAGACGCGGATGAGGCGGAGGTCCTTGTCGTGCGCGATCGGCGCCAGGAGTCCCGCGCTGGTGACGATATCCGGCACCGAGAGGACATATTCGATGCCGCTCGCCTTGATCGCGGCAATGATGCCGGCGCCGTTGAGTTCTCGCGCCGTAGCGCCGGCATGCGTCACTGTCGCTTCCATCCCGCTCTCCAAAGCCCGCCGCGAAAGGGGCGTCAGCGTAGCTGGGATCGGGGATTGGTCAATCGGGGGTCTCCGATTGACAGATCTTCGACCGATCGGGATGGCGGCCTTGATCGCTTGGATGCCAGTTGTTCGTGTTGGCCTTGTTGTCAAGGACGGCGCGAAGCGCCGCCGCCTCCGGCGGTCTACGATCCTTGACAACAAGGCCAACACGAACAGAGTGCTGTCCAAGCGATCAAGGCCGCTTTCTGGGCCTAGGGCCTGATTTGGCCACTCATTCGAAGCGACGAGCAAATGACTGCCGAACTGCCACACTACGAAATCCTCGCCGTGCGCTACGGCACCTCCAGCGCCCGCCCGGCGAGCCAGAACTTCATCATGCCCGACGGCCACGACGGGCCGATGCCGATGGATTTTTACGTCTGGGTCATCCGCGGCGAGGGCCGCACCATCGTCGTCGACACCGGATTTTCCGCGGGCGCTTCCGAGCGGCGCAACCGGCGCTTCGTGCATGCGCCGGCCGAGGCGCTGGCGCAGGCCGGCGTCGATGCCGGGGCGGTGCAGGACGTGGTGATCACCCACCTGCATTGGGACCATTCCGGCAACATGGATCTGTTTCCCAACGCCACGTTCCACATCCAGGACGCCGAGATGGCGCAGGCCACGGGCCGTTGCATCTGCCACAAATGGTTTCGCCGCCAGTCCGAGGTCGATGACGTGGTGGCGCTGGTGCGCAACCTTTATGCCGGCCGTGTCAAATTCCACGACGGCGCAGGCACCGTTGCGCCCGGCGTCACCGTGCATCTGGTCGGCGGCCATACCGGCGGCTTGCAGATCGTGCGGGTGAACACGGCGCGCGGCGCCGTCGTGCTCGCGAGTGACGCCGTGCACTACTGGATGAATCTCGCCGAGCAGAATCCATTTCCGCCGGCCAATGTCATGGACGCGCTCGAAGCGTTCCGTATCGTCGAAGATTTGGCCGGCGACCGCGACCGCATCATTCCGGGCCACGATCCCCTGGTGCTCAGCCGATTTCCGCCGTTGCGTGGCAATCTCGATATCGTCAGGGTAGATCTGCCACCGAAGGGCTAAGAGTCCTCGCCAAAAACCACAACTCCCGCAGTCAACCCGACTTTCGCTTCGCTAATCTAGTCTACGTTTGCTGCGAATTATCTTCCTTCGTAGTCACGCCCGGGATTTCTTTCGCTGGGGCGGCAGTCTGGGTAGTGCGCTTTTCCGGAATCAGTTTATACAATTCTGCCGGCGACTTGCTCCCAAGTTCCTGTAAATCCCTGTAGTTTGCCAGAAAATCTAAGATACTCAGACGCAATGGCGAGGTATCAGTTGGGGACCTGGTTTTAAGCTTCCTTTCTAGGTCGAGCTTAGTGAGTTCAATCGCGTGCGTCCGCCACTCAACTTCCTTATCCTGTTTGTCACGAGCCCCGATAAGAAACTTTCCGATTACTGCGACAACAAGTCCGAACACCGCACTAATAATAACGCCGACAAGGCCTGCAAGGGCGGCAACGCTAGCTAACGCCGAAGGCGATAGCTTGCTCAGTTCCTGGAAGAACTGGCTTAGCATTTTTTCTAAGCCGCAGACGCCACGCCGGGAGCCGCATCGGACTCCGTGATATTAATTTCTCGCTCGATAGTATTCCCGTCAGCTAAAGTCGCAATAATCCGAAGCAGTGATCCTCGTGTACCGCCCGGAATGAAAATTTGCTCATGGCACGGAGGATCGGGGCATTCTCCGTCAAAAACCTGCGACGTATCTATAAATGCTTTAATTTTAGCTTTGCCGGTCGCGTGCCGGATTGTAAAATGGAACGTTTTTCCAGCAATCGGGGAATGTGAAAACTCGATATCCATAACTTATAAAATGGCACACTATCGCCGTGGTTGCAACGCCATCGTTGTCACCCGGAAGATTAGAGTCAGAGAGGTTCAGAGTCTCCTCAACTTACTCTGCCGCCGTTCGTCCCGCACCGCCGGTGCCGAACCGCCGCTCGATGTAATCGATGACGAGCTTTTGGAAATCGGCGGAGACTGTCGGGCCGCGCAAGGTCACGGCTTTCTTGCCGTCGATGAAGACGGGCGCGGCCGGAGCTTCGCCGGTGCCGGGCAGCGAGATGCCGATATCGGCGTGCTTGGATTCGCCCGGGCCGTTGACGATACAGCCCATCACCGCGACGTTGAGGCCTTCGACGCCGGGATAGCGTGTCTTCCATTCCGGCATCGAGTCGCGGATGAAATTTTGGATGCTCGACGCAAGTTCCTGGAACGTGGTCGAGGTGGTGCGGCCGCATCCGGGGCAGGCGGCGACCAGCGGCACGAAGGTGCGCAAGCCGACGGTCTGCAGCAGCTCCTGCGCGACTTTCACTTCAAGCGTGCGGTCGCCATTCGGCTCGGGTGTCAGCGAGATGCGGATCGTATCGCCAATACCTTGCTGCAGCAGCACGCCCATGGCGGCCGATGACGCGACGATGCCCTTCGAGCCCATGCCGGCCTCGGTGAGGCCGAGATGCAGCGCGTAATCGCAGCGCCGGGCGAGCTCGCCGTAGACGCCGATCAAGTCCTGAACTGCAGAGACCTTTGCCGACAGAATGATGTGGTCCTTCGGCAGCCCGATCTCCTCGGCGCGCGCGGCCGACAGCATCGCCGATTGGATCATGGCTTCACGCGTCACGTCGCGGGCGTCGACCGGATGGTTCGACTTGGCGTTCTCGTCCATCAGGTGCGTGAGCAGCTCCTGGTCGAGCGAGCCCCAATTGGCGCCGATGCGCACCGGCTTGTCGTGCTTGATCGCGGTCTCGACGATGGCGCCGAACTGCCGGTCTTTCTTTTCCTTAAAGCCCACATTGCCGGGATTGATGCGGTACTTGTCGAGCGCTTCGGCGCAGGCCGGGTGGTCGGCCAAGAGCTTGTGGCCGATGTAATGAAAGTCGCCGACGATCGGCACGTCGACGTTCATCTTCAGAAGCCGCTCCTTGATGTGCGGCACGGCGGCCGCCGCTTCGTCGCGGTCGACGGTGATGCGGACGATCTCGGAACCGGCCCGCGCCAGGGCCGCCACCTGCTGCGCCGTTCCCTCAGCGTCGGCCGTGTCGGTATTGGTCATCGACTGCACCACGATGGGTGCGCCGCCGCCGACGGTCACCTTGCCGACCTTGACGCCGACCGTTTGATGCCTTGCGGCAGGACCGGAAAACTCCATCATAATCAGGACCTTAAGATAATGCGCTGTGCTCGGCCCGGCCGCCGCGTGGGGCCCGGCCCCCTGCATATAGCCTCACCTCGGCCGGTTGACGAGGACGATGCCGCCCGCCACCAAAGCGACCGCCAGCGCGAAAGCGGGCGTCAGCGGCTCGTTCAATACCAGATGGCCGGCCGCCACGCCAAAGAGCGGGGCCAGGAAGGTGAACACCGAAAGCCGCGCGGCCGAATAGCGCACAATCAGCGCGAACCAGACCGCGAAGGTCACGCTCACCACCCAGATCGTCTGGTAGGCAAAGGCGCCGATGGCGATGGCCGAAGGCATGGCATCCATGCGCTCGCCGAAGACCAGTGCGCCGGCGGCGAGCAACGGCGCCGAGACCACGAGCTGGTAGAGCAGGGTTTTCTCGGCGCTGGTGCGATTGAGCGCGCTCGCCTTGATCACCAGCGTTGTCGCCGCCCAGGCGGCGCCGGCGCCGACGAACATGATGTCGCCGAGCGCCTGGTGCGGATCGGTCGCCGGCGTCGGCAGACCGAAGGCGATGACGATGCCGGCAAACGACAGCACCAGGCCGAGCCATTGCGACAGCGAGAAATGATCGCTCGGAACCAGCCAGCGCGATCCGATCACGACGAAGAACGGCGCCAGATAGAGGAACAGCACGCCCCGCGTCGCGGTGGTCCACACCAGGCCGCGATAGATCAGCAAAAATTCGAGCGCGAACAGCACGCCGGCCCAAACGCCGGCAGCCAATGTGCCGTCGCGCCTGAACAGCCGCATGCCGCGGGCTTGCGTCCAGGCAAAGACAATGAGCGCGGCAAGCACCGAGCGCGCCGCCGATTGGATCAGCGGCGGGACGTCGTGGATGGCCAGCTTGATCGAAACGTTGTTGAAACCCCAGCTCAGGCACAGCCCGATCGTGACGATGATCGCCAGCGCATCGAGCGGGCGGGATTTCGGAGAAGGGGCGGAGCGCGATGACATTTTCAACCGTCGCTTGATTGTCACGCGGCCCGGTGCGCCGTCAATGCCGCACCAAGGCCTCTGTTCGCTCGCCCGGGCCCGCGATAAAATTGCAAACCGTCGCGCAACGGCCGCCGGCACCCGTGAGGAGATCGGTTCGTGGATAATGCCACTCAGGCAACGCTGACATTTCGCTGCCCGGCCGGTCTGGAGAACATTTTGCCGCGGCCGACCCCGGCGGTGGAGGGCCTGCCGGAATGGTTCAAAGCCATGCCGGCGAAGGCCTTCAATCCGACCATGGGCTTCGCGGACATGACGGTGAAGAAGTGTCCGCCCTTCATCGACGCCATGACATACGGATTCCTGATTCCGTTATTGGTCGATCTGCAGCTGCGCGACGGCGAATTCACCTGGGACTTCGACTTGCCCGAAGGCTTCGTCAGCGAGTTCACCCATTCGCCGATCGATTTCCACGATCCAAGCCAGGCCGAGGGGGCGCCGTTCTTCGATCCGGATCGCTTCATCATCAAGTTCAACAGCCTTTGGACCATTCAGGCGCCCAAAGGCTATGCGCTGCTGTTCACGCATCCGATCAACCGCAGCGATCTGCCGTTCACCACGCTGACCGGATTGGTCGATTGCGATACGTTCTACGACAGCCCGCTCAACTTTCCGGCGCAGTGGCACGACATGAATTTCAACGGCGTGCTGCCGAAGGGCACGCCGGTCGCGCAATGCCTGCCGGTCAAGCGCGAGATCTGGTCGAGCCAATTCCAGCAATTGTCCAGCGAAGATACCAAGCGTTTGATCGCGACGCGCGATTCGATGGAGCGCGAAGGCGGCGTTTATCGGCGTCAGTACCGGGTTTCTAAGCGCTAGTCCTTGGCGCCGCGCAGGAATTGCCTCGCCACGCTCGGCCTGAGCCAGAATTTGCCGCGCGGCGCCTTCACCAGCGAAGCCAGCGCGTTGCCGGCCTGGGCCGGATCGCCGCGCGCCGCAGTGCGGAAGCACTCATAGCCGGCGCCGCGATCGCCGATTTCCAGAAGGCAATGGCCGAGACTGAGCCATGCCGCCCAATGCTGCGGCCTCGACGCCAGGTAGCGTCGGAAAAGTCCGATTGCCGCCTGCTGCTCGCCGAGCTCCTGATGCGACTTCGCCATGCCGTAAAGGGCGTCGGGAGAGTCCGGTGCGATACCGAGCACATGCGCAAAAGCAACCTTGGCGCCGGCGAAATCCCGGGCCATCAGCGAAACAACGCCGAGCTGGAGCGACAGATCGAGCATCAACGGCGCGATTTCGGCGCCGCGCTTGAGCGTTACGATCGCGTCGTCGTATTGGCGCAAAGCGATTTGCAATACGCCAAGCTCCAGGAAGGCTTTGGGGTAAGGCGGCTTGCGCTTCACGGCGCGCTGCAGCCGCGGCAACGCGTCCTGGTGCCGGCCGGCGCCGCGCAGCGCGACGGCGAGTTGCGTTTCGAATTCGGCATCGTGCTGGCCGCGAACGATGGGTTCGAGCAGCGCGATGGCGTCGGCAAAACGACCCTGCATCACCAGCGCATAGCCGAGGACATGCAGCGCGCCGGCGTGGCGCCGATTGGTTTTCAGCACTTCGGCGGCAAGGCGCTCGGCATCCTGGGGCCGGCGTGTATTCAGTGCAAATGTCGCGCGCTGCAGGGTGTCTTCGGCTGTCATCGTTCGCGGCAATGCGAGCAGACGCCGGCGATTTCGATCAGCGGGCTTTTCGGCGAAAATCCCGCGGCGCGCGACGACGCCTTCAGCGCTTCGGCGACGTTGCCGCCGGGCGCCTCGCCGACCGCGCCGCAACGCTCGCAGATCAGAAACACGACGAGATCCTCGCCGGCATGATTGTGCACGCAGGCGACGAAGGCATTGCGGCTCTCGATGCGATGGACGAGGCCGTTGTCGCGCAAGAAATCGAGCGCGCGATAGACCGTGATCGGCGCCGGGCGCGTGTCGCCCGCGAGGTGGTCGATGATTTCGTAAGCGCCGAGCGGCTTGTGGCTGGCGAGCAGCGCTTCGAGCACCTGGCGCCGGATCGGCGTCAGCCGCTGCGCCCGCGCCGCGCATTGTGCTTCGGCGTGCGCAATGGCGCTGCTGGCGCAGCGGTCGTGGTCGTGGTCGGGAGCGGGAAAGATTGTGCGCGGCATGTTGGTCACGTCTCGGTCAGGGGTGAACCTACCTCAAAGCACCGCAACGGCCCATTCCGCGCCACGGGAGCGGCTTTGAGCGAAGATCGCGAAAACGTGACGGCGGGCCCGATATTTATGTTGCACTGCAACAAAAAGCGTCCCACATTCCCGGCAGTTCACGACAGTTCAGGCCCATAAGGCGCCATTTTAGCACGGCGCCGCATTGAATTGGGGATTGCCATGTTGAAAGGAAAGTCCGCTCTGGTGACCGGGTCGACCTCGGGCATCGGACTTGGCATTGCGCGCGCGCTGGCCGCCGCCGGCGCCAACGTCACCATCAACGGCTTCGGCGACAAGGCGGCGATCGAAAAAGAGCGTAGCGCCATCGAGAAGGAATTCGGCGTCAAGGCAGTCTACTCGCCTGCCGACATGACCAAGCCCGCCGAAATCGCCGACATGGTGAAGACGGCGGAGAAGACCTTCGGTTCACTCGACGTCCTGGTGAACAATGCCGGCATCCAATTCGTCGCGCCGATCGAAGAATTTCCGATCGACAAGTGGAATCAGATCATCGCCATCAATTTGTCGGCGGCGTTCCACGCCATCCGCGCTGCGGTGCCCGGCATGAAGGTGCGCAAATGGGGCCGCATCATCTCGACCGCCTCGGCCCATTCGCTGGTCGCCTCGCCGTTCAAGGCCGCCTATGTCACCGCCAAGCATGGCCTCGCCGGCCTGACCAAGACCGTCGCGCTCGAGCTCGCCACCTTCCACGTCACCTGCAACTGCATCAGCCCCGGCTATGTCTGGACGCCGCTGGTCGAGAAGCAAATACCGGATACGGCGAAAGCGCGCGGCATAACCGAAGAAGAGGTCAAGCGCGACGTGATATTGGCGGCGCAGCCGACCAAGGAATTCGTCACCGTCGAAGAGGTTGCGAGCCTCGCCGTCTATCTTTGCTCCGACGCGGCGAAGGCGATTACCGGCGCCAATCTATCGATCGACGGCGGCTGGACCGCGGCGTGAGCATGATCCCGAAAAGCGGAAACCGGTTTTCGGAAAAGATCATGCTCAAACCAAAAAAGTCAGCTGCCGCCGCATGATCAAAATTCTCTCGTCGCTGTTGCCGGGGCGCGCGTCCGCGCCGAAGGCCAAGCGTATCAATCTCGCGCTGCAAGGCGGCGGCGCCCACGGCGCCTTCACCTGGGGCGTGCTGGACCAGCTTCTCAGCGACGACCGGCTCGCCATCGAGGGTATTTCCGGCACGTCGGCTGGCGCGGTGAACGCCGTGATGCTGGCCGACGGCCTCACCCGCGGTGGCCGCGACGAGGCGCAGAAGCGGCTCGCGGAGTTCTGGCGCGCGGCGTCGAGCAGTGGCAGCCTGCCGGCCATGCAGCGCGCCGTGATGGAACGGCTATTGTCATTCACGCCGCTCGAAGGCACGCCGGTGCAAGCCTGGTTTGACGCGCTGTCGCGCTATTTCTCGCCCTATGACGTCAATCCGCTCAACATCAATCCGCTCAAGGATTTGTTCGAGCGTTTCGTTGATTTTGAAGCGCTGCGCGCCAATGCCGATCTGCAAATTTTCATCTCGGCGACCAATGTGCAGACCGGCCGGGTGCGCATCTTTCCGCGCGACAAGATCACCGCCGATGCGGTGATGGCCTCGGCCTGCCTGCCGCTGTTGTTCCGCGCCGTCGAGATCGACGGCGTGCCCTATTGGGACGGCGGCTATCTCGGCAATCCGGTGATCTTTCCATTCTTCCACACCACCACCGCCGAGGACGTGCTGGTGGTGCAGATCAATCCGCTGGTGCGGCAGGCGACGCCGACGTCGTCGAGTGAGATCATGAATCGCATCAACGAGATCACGTTCAACTCTTCGCTGATCGGCGAATACCGCGCCATCGACTTCGTCGCCCGCTTGATCGACCAGGGTAAGCTGCCGCGCGGCACCGGGCCGGGGCAATATCGACGCATCAACGTCCATCGCATCGTGCTCGACCGCTTCGGCACCCATTTCGACGCCTTCAGCAGGCTTTCGACCGACTACGACTTCTTCGAAATGCTGCATGTCAGCGGCAAGCGCGCCGCCCGGCGGTTTCTCGACGAGCATTTCGACGATATCGGTGTGAAGAGCACGGTGGATTTGCGGGCCGAGGCGCAGGCCGAATGGGCGTGATAAGCTCGTCCTGATGCCGGACGTTCCTGCCCTGCTCATCGCCGAAGTCGGCGCCGCGCGATTGGAGATTTGCGTGGCCGACATCACCACGCTTGCGGTCGACGCCATCGTCAACGCCGCCAACCGGAGTTTGCTCGGCGGCGGCGGCGTTGACGGCGCGATCCATCGCGCCGCCGGACCGGAATTGCTGGCCGAGTGCGAAACGCTCGGCGGCTGCGCGACTGGCGCTGCCAAGATCACCCGCGGCTATCGGCTGCCGGCCAAGCACGTCATTCATGCGGTCGGTCCGGTCTGGAACGGCGGCGGCCAGCGCGAAGAGGAACTGCTGGCGTCGTGCTATCGCACGGCGCTGGATTTGGCCGCGGCCCATCGGCTGACCTCGATCGCGTTTCCGGCGATCTCGACCGGCGTCTATCGTTTCCCGCCCGACCATGCCGCCCGCATCGCCGTGGGTACGGTGGCGGCTGAATTGTCGGCTTCATCGCGCGGTATCGCGCGCGTCGTGTTCTGCTGCTTCGCGCCGGTTGCGGCCGACCACCACAGCACCGCTTTTGCCGATCTCGGCTTGGCCTGACGGCCGCCGACGAGCCCTTTCCAAATTGATCGACCCGCTCGAAAAGGCTGGACAATAATATAAGGTCACTTATAATATGGTAGCGTCCCTTAAGCAGCCGTAGTTGCTGCCGGCCCGGAGACTGCTCATGCTGCCCCGCTCGCTCAACAGAGAATTTGCATTCACCATCAATGACGTAGCCCGCATGTTGCGGACCTACGCCGACTACAAGAGCGCGCAGTTCGGCGTCACCCGGGCGCAATGGGCGGTGCTGGTGCGGCTCGACCGCTTCGAGGGGCTGAAGCAGTCGGAGCTGGCCGAAATGCTCGACCTGCAGCCGATTACCTTGACCCGCCTGCTCGACCGGCTGTGCGAAAGCGGTCTGATCGAGCGCCGCTCCGATCCCAACGATCGCCGCGCCAAGCGGCTGTTCCTGACCGCTGCGGCGCGGCCGCTGCTCGAGCAGCTCGGCGCGCTTGGCGAGGACATGATGGCGACCGCGCTCGCCGGCGTGTCGCGCGAGAGCGTCGAGCAGATCGTCGCCCAGCTCGCGGTCGTGAAAGAGAATTTGCGCCAGGCGATTCAGCAGCGGCCCGCCGCCGGCACGACGGGAGAGCGGCGCTATGGCTGAACCCGTCCTCAAACTCGCGCCGAGCCTGCAGCCGGCAAAACCACGCGCGGCGGCGACGCTGACCAACGCGCTGCGCAAGCGCATGCGCTTCATTCTGCTGGTCGTCGTGCCGGCGATCGCCGTGGTCGCCGGATTTGTGCTCTACATGATGGGCGGCCGCTACGTTTCGACCGACGATGCCTATGTGCACGCCGCCAAGCTGATGGTGTCGACCGACGTGTCCGGCCTCGTCAGCGAAGTCGACGTCCATGAAGGCCAGGCGGTCAAGGCCGGCGACGTGCTGTTCCGCGTCGACCCGCGGCAGTTCCAGATCGCCCTCGCCAACGCCAAATCGAACCTGGCGCAGACCGCGCTGACGCTGCAGGCGATGAAGCAGGACTACGGGCGCATGCAACAGGACATTGCCGCGGAGCAGTCGCTGGTCGATCTCGATCAAGCCACGTTCGATCGTGATACGCAGCTTTTAAGGACCAATGCGGTCGCCCAATCCACCTACGACCAGGCGCGCTTCACCCTTGAAGGCGACAAGCGCAAGCTCGAATCGTTGCGCAAACTGTCGGAAGTCCAGCTCGCCCGGCTCGGCGGCAATGCGGACTTCGACGTCACCCAGCATCCGCAATATCTCCAGGCCAAGGCGCAGGTCGACGAGGCGGAGCGCCAGCTCGATCACACCGTCGTGCGCGCCCCGTTCGATGGCGTGGCAACCCAGGTCGCTGCGTTGCAGCCCGGCACCTACCTGGTCGCCCAGACCGCGGCGCTGACCAATACCGGCGCGATTGCGCTGGTCGCGACCGGGGACGTCTGGGTCGATGCCAATATGAAGGAAACCGATCTCACCCATGTGAAGACCGGCGACCGGGTAAAGGTCTGGGTCGACACCTATCCGGGCCACGTCTGGTCCGGCACCGTGGAGAGCATCGCTCCCGCCGCCGGCTCGGAATTCTCGATCCTGCCGGCGCAGAATTCGAGCGGTAATTGGGTCAAGGTCGGCCAGCGCGTTCCGGTGCGGGTTCGCATCGATCCGAAATCCGAAAAGCTGCAGCTGCGCGCCGGCATGAGCGCCACGGTCGAGATCGACACCGGCCATCGCCGCACGCTGTCCGAGCTGTTCTAGAGCGAGGCGTCACGCCATGGCGGCCGGCCCGGCAGTTCAGCCCCTCGAGCCAGCGTATCGCGGCCTCATCACCGCATGCACGGTGCTGGCGACACTGATGCAGGCGCTCGATACCACCATCGCCAATGTGGCGCTGCCCTATATGCAAGGCACGTTCGGCGCCGCGCCCGATCAGATTACCTGGGTGCTGACCTCGTATATCGTCGCCGCCGCCATCATGACCGCGCCGGTGGGCTGGCTGTCGGCGCGCTATGGCCGCAAGACTTTGTTCGTGACCTGCCTCTCAGGCTTCACGGTCGCCTCCATGCTGTGTGGGCTCGCCAACAGCCTCGACCAGATGGTGCTGTTCCGTTTACTGCAAGGCGCGTTCGGCGCCGGCCTGGTGCCGCTATCGCAAGCCATCATGCTCGATCTCTATCCCTTGGAAAAACGCGGCCAGGCCATGGCGCTGTGGGGCGTCGGCGTGATGGTCGGGCCGGTGATCGGTCCGACGCTCGGCGGCTATCTCACCGACGTCTACAACTGGCGCTGGGTGTTCTTCATCAACCTGCCGTTCGGCCTGCTCGGCATTGCCGGCCTGGTCATTTTCCTCAAAGACCGCGGCCGCAACGCGACCTTGCGCTTCGACTGGATCGGCTTCGGCGCGCTCAGCCTGGGGCTGGCGACGCTGCAGCTCGTGCTCGACCGCGGCGAGCTGAAGGATTGGTTCAGCTCGACGGAGATCATTATCGAGGCGGCGCTGGCGCTGCTCGGCCTCTATCTGTTTCTCGTTCATACCGCCACGGCGAAGCGGCCGTTCATCCCACCGCGCATTTTCCGCGACCTCAATTTCACCGCCGGCCTTTTGGTGATGTTCTCCATCGGCATGGTGCTGTTGGCGAGCTCGGCCTTGCTGGCGCCCTACCTGCAGACGCTCGGCACCTATTCGGTCGCCCAGGCCGGGCTACTGATGGCGCCGCGCGGGGTGGGCACCATGGTCGCCATGCTGGCCGCCGGACGCCTGGCCAATCGCATGGATCCGCGGCTGATGATGCTGGTCGGCTTCGTCATGCTGGCGGAATCGGCGCGCGAGATGGTGGGCTGGACGCCGGATATCGACGCCTGGTCGCTGGCCTACACGACCATGCTGCAAGGCGCCGGCCTCGGCCTGGTGTTCACGCCGCTGCAGGTGATCGCGTTCGGCACCCTGCCGGCGGATCTGCGCACCGACGGCACCGCGCTGTTCAGCCTGGTGCGCAACGTCGGCTCTTCCATCGGCGTGTCGGTCGCCGCCTTCCTCTTGGCGCAGAACACCCAGATCGTGCATGCGCAGATTGCCGAGCGGGTGACGCCGTTCAATCACGCGCTGCAAACCGGCGGCGCCTACCTGTTCTGGAACAGCGCCGCCCATGCCGGCTTGAGCCGGCTCAACGACGAGATCACCCGGCAGGCCTCGATCATCGCCTATATGGACGATTTCAAGCTGATGCTGCTGGTCGCGCTGCCGCCGGTGGCCTTGCTGCTGTTGATGCGCAAGCCGCGCACCGCGCCGGCCAGCGATCACGTCGCGGTGGTCGACTGACGCAGAATGGAAACGACAAAGGCGGCCTTGCGGCCGCCTTTGCAAATTTTTCCAGCGGACTTGATTGGCGCGGCTATTCCGCGCCGCCGCCCGCGGCCGCTTCGCGCGGCTGCTCGGCCTCGGCCTTCTGCTTGGCTTCGAGGTCCTCGCCGGTTTCCTGATCGACGACCTTCATCGACAGCCGCACCTTGCCGCGCTCGTCGAAGCCCAAGAGCTTCACCTTGACCTTGTCGCCTTCCTTGACGACGTCGGTGGTCTTCTGCACGCGGCGCGGCGCCAGCTGGCTGATATGGACCAGGCCGTCCTTGGCGCCGAAGAAGTTCACGAAGGCGCCGAAATCCATGACCTTGACCACGGTGCCTTCGTAGATGTGGCCGACCTCGGGCTCCGAGGCGATCGACTTGATCCAATTGATCGCCGCCCTGATCTGCTCGCCGTTGGCGGAGGCCACCTTGACCGTGCCGTCGTCCTCGATGTTGATCTTGGCGCCGGTCTTTTCCACGATCTCGCGGATCACCTTGCCGCCGGTGCCGATCACTTCGCGGATCTTGTCGGTCGGGATCTTGAAGGTCTCGATGCGCGGCGCGTATTCGCCGAGCTCGGCGCGGGCGCTGGTCAAGGCTTTCGACATTTCGCTCAAGATATGCAGGCGGCCGTCTTTGGCTTGGGCCAAAGCGACCTTCATGATCTCCTCGGTGATGCCGGCGATCTTGATGTCCATTTGCAGCGAGGTGACGCCGCCTTCGGTGCCGGCAACCTTGAAGTCCATGTCGCCGAGATGATCCTCATCGCCGAGGATGTCGGACAGCACGGCAAAGCGCTTGTCCTCGAGAATGAGGCCCATGGCGATGCCCGCGGTCGGCCGCTTCAGCGGCACGCCGGCATCCATCAACGCCAGCGAAGAGCCGCACACCGTCGCCATCGATGACGAGCCGTTCGATTCCGTGATCTCGGAGACGATGCGGATGGTGTAGGGGAATTCTTCCTTCGCCGGCAGCATCGGATGGATGGCGCGCCAGGCGAGCTTGCCGTGGCCGATCTCGCGGCGGCCCGGCGCGCCGGTGCGACCGGTTTCGCCGACCGAATAATGCGGAAAGTTGTAGTGCAGCAGGAACGTCTCCTTATACGTTCCTTGCAGCGCGTCGATGAACTGCTCGTCCTCGGAGGTGCCCAGCGTAGCGACCACCAGGGCCTGGGTCTCGCCGCGGGTGAACAGCGCCGAGCCATGGGTTCGCGGCAGCACGCCGACTTCCGCCACGATCTGCCGGACGGTCTTGACGTCGCGGCCGTCGATGCGCTGGCCGGTGTCGAGGATGTTCCAGCGCACGATCTTGGCTTCGAGCTCCTTGAACACGGTGCCGACGTGCTGCTTGTCGTAAGTCGGCTCGACGCCCACCGGGAAGAAGTGATCCATGACCTTTTGCTTGACCGCGGCAACGGCATCCTGGCGATCCTGCTTGCGCACGATCGCGTAGGCCGCGCGCAAATCCTTCTCGGCGATGCCGAGGATTTCCTTTTCCAGCACCTTGTTGTCGGCGACGACGAGCTCGCGCGGCTCCTTGGCGGCTTTCTCGGCGAGCTTGATGATCGCTTCGATCACCGGCTGGAAATGCCGGTGCCCGAACATCACCGCGCCGAGCATGATCTCCTCGGATAGCTCTTTGGCTTCCGATTCCACCATCATCACGGCGTCTTGGGTGCCGGCGATGACGAGATCGAGGTGGCTCTCCTTCATCTCGTCGAGCGTCGGGTTGAGCACGTATTCGTTGTTGATGAAGCCGACGCGGGCACCGCCGATCGGGCCCATGAACGGCGCGCCGGACAGCGTCAGCGCCGCGGACGCCGCCACCATGGCGACGATGTCGGGATCGTTCTCCTGGTCGTGCGACAGCACGGTGATGGTCACCTGCGTATCGCAGCGCCAGCCGTCGGCGAACAGCGGACGGATCGGGCGGTCGATCAGGCGCGAGGTCAGCGTGTCCTTCTCGGTCGGACCGCGCTCGCGCTTGAAATAGCCGCCGGGAATCCGGCCGGCCGCGTAATATTTCTCGGTGTAGTTGACGGTGAGCGGAAGGAAATCGATGCCTTCCTTCGGCTGCTTGGCGGCGACGACGGCAGCGAGCACGCTGGTCTCGCCATACGTGGCGAGCACGGCTCCGTCGGCTTGACGCGCGATCCTGCCGGTTTCCAGCGTTAGGTTGCGGCCACCCCAGTCAAGTTGAACTCGATGTGTATCGAACATTGCGATTGTCTCTCATGGTTTTCGGGATTGCGCGAAAGCCATGAGCAAGACGGCGAGAGGCTGTCGCCCGCAAAAGCTTTGCGAATCGAAACAGCATCCGGCGATCCTGCCATGGCCATCGGGCCTTCCAGTGATGCGGACGGGCATCGGCCCGTCGCTTCTAAATCGGCAGCCCTTGGCTGCCGGGCAAACGGCGGAGGCATTTTGCGATCCGCCACGAAACGCGCAGAGTTCCCGCGCGCAAACTTTTCAGCGGCGAATACCCAGCCGCTCAATCAACTCCTTGTAACGCCCCTCATTGGTGCGTCGCAGATAGTCGAGAATCTGACGCCGCTGCGACACCAGCTTGAGCAAGCCGCGTCGCGAGTGGTTGTCCTTGATGTGCGACTTGAAGTGATCTTGCAGGTTGTTGATCCGCTCCGAAAGCAGCGCAACCTGGACTTCGGGCGAACCGGTGTCATTGGACTTGACGGCGTAAGTCTTAATGACTTCCGCCTTACGCGCGGTCGTAATCGACATCGTCACTAACCTCTTTGTCTTACGGCGCGACCTGTCACGCCGGTTAAATTAAATACGCGTCGGGGAATGATTTCACCGCGATCAACCTCGGCAATGGCCACGAGCTGGCCGCTCGAAGCGACCTGGACCATACCGCGGAAGATGGTGGCATCCCGTCCGCGCAACAAGACGGCTTGGCCTCTTGCGAGCCTTGCCGCGTCTGCCGGGCTTACGGCCAGCGCCGGGATGTCGTCCAGCGCGGTCTCAATCGGCAGGAGCACGTCAGCGAGGTATCCCTCGCCAGCGGCTGCTCTATGGCACAAAGATTCCAGGGGTTCCAGCGAAATCATGTCCGTCTCGCCGAACGGCCCGACCCGGCCGCGGCGCAGCGCCGAGACGTGGCCGAATACGCCGAGAACGCGGCCGAGATCGCGCGCCAGCGAGCGCACATAGGTGCCCTTGCCGCATTCGGCCGAAAACACGCCATGGTCGGCATCGGGCGTTTCGACGAGTTCCAGGCGGTGGATGGATACGGCCCGGGGCGCCAACTCGACGGTTTCGCCGTCGCGCGCCAGATCGTAGGCCCGCTCGCCCTGGATTTTGACCGCGGAAAAGCGCGGCGGGATCTGCTCGATCGTGCCGGTGAAGCGCGGCAGCGCCGCCCTGATCGCGTTCGCCTCGGGCCGGTTGTCGCTGGTGGCGACGACGCGGCCTTCGGCATCGTCGGTGTCGCGTTCCTCGCCCCAGCGCACGGTAAACAGATAGGTTTTGCGGCTGTCGACCACGAACGGCACCGTCTTGGTCGCTTCGCCGAGCGCGATCGGCAGGCAGCCCGAGGCCAGCGGATCGAGCGTGCCGGCGTGACCGGCGCGCTTGGCGGTGAAAAGCCGCTTGATCACCGCCACCGCATGGGTCGAGGTCATGCCGACCGGCTTGTCGAGCACGATCCAGCCATGCACGTCGCGCTTTTTAGATTTTTGCTGCTTCGCCGCCGGGTTGGACGATTCGTCGCCGCCTTGCGGCGACGAAACGCGGAGCGGCGTGAATGTCTCTCCGGGCATTATTCGTCTTTCTCGCCGTCGAGGTCGCGTTGGACCTGAGGCGTTCGCAAAAGCTTCTCGATCCGTTCTGCTTCGTCGAATCGCTCGTCGACGCGGAATCGAATCTCGGGTGCAAATTTTAGGTTAACGCGCCGCGCGATCTCACCGCGCACGAAACGCTTGTTGCGGTCCAGCGCGCCGATCACCGCCTCGACGTCGCGGCCGCCGAGCGGCATCACATAGATCGTCGCCAGCCTTAAGTCGGCGGTCATGCGCACCTCGGGAACCGTGATCATGTGCGCTTGGATCACCGGGTCATGGATGTCGCCGCGCGTGAGCATGTCGGCGAGCTCGTGGCGGATCAGTTCGCCGACGCGCAGCTGGCGCTGCGAGCCGCCGGCGGATTGATCGCGATGCTGTTGGTGACGTGGCATGGCTTTCTATTTCTGCGTGACGCCGGAATTGAACCGCGCGGTCACATTTTGAAAATGTGTTTGCGATCGAAACGTAGGTGGCCGGACCAAGTCCCGCCACGACGGTCACAGCGTCCGCTGCACGGTCTCCACGCGGTAACACTCGATGATGTCGCCGACCTTCATGTCCTGGTAGTTCTCGAACGCCATGCCGCATTCCTGGCCGGCGACGACTTCGCGCGCGTCATCCTTGAAGCGCTTGAGCTGCGACAGCTTGCCTTGATGCACGACCACGCTGTCGCGAATGAGCCGGACATTGGCGCCGCGCTCGACGGTACCGTCGGTGACGCGGCAGCCGGCGACACTGCCGACCTTCGAGACCTTGAAGATTTCGAGGATGACGGCGTTGCCGAGCATGGTCTCGCGCAGCGTCGGCGCCAGTAGCCCCGACATCGCCTTTTTCACGTCGTCGACCAGGGCATAGATGATGTCGTAGTAGCGGATTTCGATGCCGGCCTGCTCGGCGGCCTCGCGCGCTTCCTTGTGGGCGCGAACATTGAAGCCGATGACGGCGGCGCCCGAGGCTTCCGCCAGCGTGATGTCTGACTCGGTGATGCCGCCGACTCCGGAATAGATCACGCGCGCCAGCACTTCATCGGTGGACATTTTATCCAGCGCGCCGACGATGGCTTCGATCGAGCCCTGGACGTCGCCCTTGATCACCAGCGGGAATTCCTTGCGGCCGCTGGTCTTGAGCTGACTCATCATCTGCTCGAGCGAGCCGCGCATGCCGGTCTGCCGCGCCGCCATTTTTTCGCGTTTTTGCCGGACGCGATAATCGGTGATTTCGCGCGCGCGGCCTTCGGTATCGACCACCGCAAGCCGATCGCTGGCTTCGGGCGTCCCGTTGAAGCCCAGCACCTCGACCGGCATCGACGGGCCGGCGGCGACTACGGAATGGCCGGTATCCGACATCAGCGCGCGCACGCGGCCCCATTCGGAGCCGGCGACGACGATGTCGCCGGGCTTGAGCGTGCCGCGCTGCACCAGCACGGTGGCCACCGGGCCGCGGCCGCGGTCGAGCCGCGCCTCGATCACGGTGCCTTCTGCCGGACGGTTCGGATTCGCCTTCAGCTCGAGCACTTCGGCCTGCAGCGCGATCATGTCGAGCAGCTTGTCGAGATTGGTTTTTGCCTTGGCCGAGACCTCGATTTCGAGCGTCTCGCCGCCGAGCGACTCGACCTGGATCTCGTGCTGCAGCAATTCGGTGCGCACGCGCTCGGGCCTGGCGTCGGGTTTGTCGATCTTGTTGATGGCGACAATGATCGGCACCTTCGCCGCTTTGGCGTGATGGATCGCTTCCACCGTTTGCGGCATGACGCCGTCATCGGCCGCAACCACCAGCACGACGATGTCGGTGATCTTGGCGCCGCGGGCGCGCATCGCCGTGAACGCGGCGTGGCCGGGCGTATCGATGAAGGTGATGCGGCCGCCCGACGGCGACGTCACCTGATAGGCGCCGATGTGCTGGGTGATGCCGCCGGCCTCGCCGGCTGCGACTTCGGTCGAGCGGATGGCGTCGAGCAGCGACGTCTTGCCGTGATCGACGTGGCCCATGATGGTGACGACCGGCGCGCGCGGCTGCAGGTTCGCTGCCTCGTCCGGCGTATCGAACATGCCTTCTTCGACGTCGGATTCGGCGACCCGGCGCACGGTGTGGCCGAGTTCCTCGGCGATGAGCTGGGCGGTATCGGCGTCAATCGTGTCGGTGATCTTCGCCATGTGGCCCTGCTGCATCAGGATGCGCACCACGTCGACCGAGCGCTCGGCCATGCGGTTGGCCAATTCCTGGATGGTGATGGTCTCCGGCAGCGTGACTTCGCGGGCGATCTTTTCCTTGGGCTCGCTGTCGCGGTGGCCGCTGATGCGCTGGACGCGGCGGCGGAACGAGGCCACCGAACGCTCGCGCACCTCGTCGGCGGTCAGCGCGGTCACGACCGTCAGCCGGCCGCGGCGTTTTTCGCCACCGCTGCGCGGCGCCTTCGGCGCGGGCGCCGGACGCGCCGCCACGCCGCCACGGCGCGGGCGCGGCGCTTCGTCGTCGTCGGCTTCGAGCGCGGGACGGGCGCCGGGTTTCGTGGCGGTTGTCGCATCGGTGCCGAAGCGCTTCTTGGCGACTTCGTCGGCCTTGCGCTTGGTTTCCTCGTCGTGCTTGCGGCGACTTTCTTCGTTGAGCTTGCGCGCTTCGGACGCGGCGCGCTCGGCGCGCTCGGATTCCTCGCGGGTGCGGCGCGCGCGGGCTTCCTCTTCGGCGCGCTCGCGCTCTTCGTGTTCGCGCAGTTGCGCGCCGGCGAGCGCTTGGGCGCGCGCGCTGCGCTCCTCGTCGGTGAGTGTGCGCAGCACGACGCCGGAGGTTTTCGGCGCGGCCGCGGCCGCAGCCGGAGTTGCCGACGCTGCCGCTTTTGCGGTTGAGGCCGCGGCGCCTTGTCTCGGGGCTGCGCCGCGCTCGGGAGCCGCGGGCTCCGCCTTGGCCTCGCCCGGGCCGGCGACGCGGCGCTTGACCTTTTCGACCACGACGGCCTTGCTGCGGCCATGGCTGAAGCTCTGGCGCACGACGCCTTGCTCGACGCCGCCGCGCTTCAAGGTCAGCGTCTTGGTCGAGCTCACGTGCAGCTTATCGCCACTTTTGGTCGTCTCAGTCATTCGTATCCATTTCTAAACGCGTCGATTTCCCGGGCCGGCTCAAGTTCACGCGCGGCGCATCCGCCGCGGTAGCCGCTTCGCCGGTCCGAAACCGTTCCAGGCGCCGCAAACGCGCCAAAAACGTGTCGCTCGGGGGCCCGGCAAGCAGGGCTGCATGTACCACATTTGGGCGTCCCAATGCCAAATCCAATTGCGCCGAGGTCAAAATGCCGATCGTTACGATCGGGCGGTCCTGGTGCCGCCGCCGCGCCGCTTCGAGCTTGCGGACGCCGTCAGCGGAAGCCTCGGCGGCATGGAGGAGCGCGATAAGCTCCTCCCCGGCCAAGGCGGCCTCGACCCTGGTGAATCCGGTTACGGCCAGCCCGGCTTTGCCGGCCATGGCCAGCGCTTCAAGGACGGCGCGTTCGAGCAGCTGCCCGGTCCGGCCGACCAAGTCCGCCGGCAGGCGGACGTCGCGCTTAAACCCACGGGCGAGCGCCTTGCGCTTGATCGCGTCCGCCAGCACCTCCTGCGTCGCCGTCACCCAGACGCCACGCCCGGGCAGCTTGCGCTTGAGATCGGGTACCGCCTCGCCATCGGGGCCGATGACGAAACGGATCATGTCGGCGACCGGCTTGACGGTGCGCGTCGCCACGCACATCCGTTCGAGCTCAAGCGCTCGCGGTCCGGTGTCGAGCTCGCTATCGGCAGACGCGGCGATCATGCTGGCGTGCGGCTTTCCTTACGGCTGCGCCTCGACGGGTGGCGCTTCGGCAGCAGGCGGCGGCGCCAGATCGGCTTCGCTGATCCAGCCGGCCTTGACCCGCGCCTGCATGATGATGGCTTCGGCTTCCTCGCGGGACAGTTCGAGACCATCGAGGATGCCGGGCTCGCGCTTCGACTCGCCGTCCTTGCGCTCGGTCCAGCCGGCAAGGTCGTCGGTGGCGCAGCCTGCCAGGTCCTCGACCGTCTTGACGCCGTTCTCGCCGAACTTCACCAGCATGGCGGTGGTGACGCCCGGCACGTCCCTGAGCGCGTCTTCGACGCCAAGCTCTATGCGCTTGGCATCGAGCTCGGCCTCGATCTTGGCGAGATATTCCTGGGCGCGATTTTGCAGTTCGCTCGCGGTGTCCTCGTCAAAGCCTTCGATGCCGGCGATCTCCTTGACGTCGACCATGGCCAGCTCTTCGACCGAGTTGAAACCTTCCGACGCCAGCAATTGGCCGATGACCTCGTCGACGTTGAGCGCGTCGATGAACATGCGCGTACGGTTCTCGAATTCGGCTTGGCGGCGCTCGGACTCTTCCTGCTCGGTGAGGATGTCGATGTCCCAGCCGGTGAGCTGCGACGCCAGCCGCACGTTCTGGCCGCGCCGGCCGATGGCCAGCGACAGCTGCTGATCGGGCACCACTACCTCGATGCGCTCGCGCTCTTCGTCGAGCACCACTTTGGCGACTTCGGCGGGCGCCAAGGCGTTGACCACGAAAGTCGCGATGTCGATTGACCACGGAATGATGTCGATCTTCTCGCCCTGCAGCTCGTTGACCACGGCCTGCACGCGCGAACCGCGCATGCCGACGCAGGCGCCGACCGGATCGACCGATGAATCGCGCGACACCACCGCGATCTTGGCGCGCGAGCCCGGATCGCGGGCGACCGCCTTGACCTCGACGATGCCGTCGTAGATTTCCGGCACTTCCTGGGCGAACAGCTTCGACATGAATTGCGGGTGGGTGCGCGAGAGGAAAATCTGCGGCCCGCGCTGCTCGCGCCGCACGTCGTAAATATAGGCGCGGATGCGGTCGCCGTTGCGGAACACTTCGCGCGGCAGCATTTCGTCGCGGCGCACGATGGCTTCGCCGCGGCCGAGATCGACCACCACGTTGCCGTACTCGACGCGCTTGACGATGCCGTTGACGATGTCGCCGATGCGATCCTTGTATTCGTCGTATTGCCGGTCGCGCTCGGCCTCGCGCACCTTCTGCACGATCACTTGCTTGGCCGATTGCGCGGCGATGCGGCCATATTCGAGCGGCGGCAGCGGGTCGGCGATGGTGTCGCCGATCTGGGCTGCGGGATGGCGCCGGCGCGCGTCATCGAGGCTGATATGCATCGCCGGGTTTTCCACGGTCTCGACCACCAGCATGTGGCGCGACAGATGCAATTCGCCGCTCTTCGGATCGATCTCGGCGCGCACTTCGGTCTCGCTGCCGTAGCGCGAGCGGGCGGCCTTGGCGATGGCGTCCTCCATGGCGCCCAGCACGATCTTGCGATCGATGGCCTTTTCGCGGGCGACCGCGTCGGCGATCTGCAGCAGTTCGAGTTTATTGGCGCTTACGGTCGCCATCGGTCAGTCTCCCTTGAATTGGCTTGCAGGCTGGTTTTGCTCCGGCGCTGCATGGCCATGGCGTGTTTGATGTCCAGTGTTTGTTTGGTGTTTAGGTCTTGTTTGGTGGTTATAAACTTTATGCGACGCATGCTTGCCGCTGCCCGACACTTGCGCTTCGCGGTTGCCGTGCTTGCTCCGCCGCAAGGATTCCGAAATCAGCGCGTCGGTCAGCACAAGCTTGGCTTCCATCATATCGTCGATCGGCAGCACGTCGTCGGTGCCGTCCGCCGCGTCGCTGCGGCGGACGCGAACGGCGTCGCCCTCGGTGCCGAGCAACTGGCCGCGGAAGCGCCGCCGACCGTCGATCGGGACGGTCATTTCCACGTGAGCGACATGGCCGGCATAACGGTCGAAATCCGAGCGCCGCACCAGCGGCCGGTCGATGCCGGGCGACGAAATTTCCAGCCGGTACGAGCCCTCGATCGGGTCGGCGACGTCGAGCACCGGCGACAGCGTGCGCGACGCGGCCTCGCAATCCTCGATCGCCATGGTGCCGTCCGGCCGCTCGGCCATGATCTGCACCGTGCAGCCGGCGGAGCCGGAAATGCGCACGCGCACCAGCCGGTAGCCGAGCCCGGCCAACACCGGCTCGGCCAGCGCGGCGACCCGCGCCGCCCGCCCCGGCTCGATGATGAGCCGCGGCTCGTCGGCAAAACTCGTCAGCGCGTCGTTCATGCTCGGCTTGGATTCCTGCAACAAACATGCGTCCGGCAAGTGCACCGCATGGCCTCAGGTAACAAAAAAGAGCGGGCCCCGGGGGAACCCACTCTCAAAACCGTTCGGTTATGAGGTATCCATTACGGACAAATGGCAATATAGCGCTTTATCAGGCCGTTGCAAGGGCCTTTCAGGGATCGGTCTTTCAGGGATCGGTAATCAGTCATCAGGTATCAAGAACGTGCGAAGGCGCTGAATCTTGATGCCTGATTTCTGATTACCGATGCCTGAAATGCTGATCTCCGAGCTTGAAGACGTCATCCGGCGCGGTACGCGCGCCAAGCGTGCCGACGCGCTGCAGCGCATCACCGCGCTCTTTCTTGACGGTGCCGAGAATTATAGCGACGCCCATGTCGAAGTGTTCGACGACGTGTTCGGCCTGCTAATCGCGGAGATCGAGATCAAGGCGCGTGCCGAACTGTCGCGCCACCTCGCTCCGGTCGGTAACGCGCCGGTCAAGGTGCTACGCACGCTCGCCAACGACGACGACATCGCCGTCGCCGGCCCGGTGCTCAAATATGCGCCGCGGCTTGGCGAAACCGACCTCATCGGTGTGGCAAAGACCAAAGGTCAGGCCCATCTGCGGGCCATCTCGGCGCGGTCGGCGCTCGGCGAGGCGGTGACCGATGTGCTGGTGCGGCGCGGCGACGGCGAGGTCGCGCGCAGCGTTGCCGACAATCGCGGCGCGCGGATTTCCCGGAATGGGTTTCTCAGTCTGGTCAAGCGCGCCGAAGGCGACGGCATCCTGGCCGAGAAAGTCGGCCTGCGGCCGGACATTCCCGAGCCGATGTTCCGCGAATTGTTGACCAAGGCCACCGTGGTGGTGCGCGATCGCCTGCTGGCCGTGGCAACCGCCGAAGGCAAGGCGGAGATTTATCGCGTGCTGGCGAAAGTCTCCAAGGAGGTCGGCGCCCGCGTCGGCCCGCGTGACTATGGCGCCGCGCAGCGCGTTGTGCTCGGTCTCGAACGCGCCGGCAAGCTCAACGAGGCGGCGCTGGCCGCGTTCTGTGCCGACAATAAATTCGAAGAGACCGTGGTGGCGCTGGCGATGATGGCCAAGGTGCCGGTCAATGTCGCCGACCGGCTCCTGGGCGGCGACCGACCCGATCCGGTGCTGATCCTGTGCCGGGCGATCGGCCTGAACTGGTCCACGGTGAAGGCGATCATCATGTTGCGGCCCGACGGCAAAAGCGGCTCGCAAGGGCTCGAATCCGCTTTCGCCAATTATGAGCGGCTGTCGAGCTCGACGGCCCGCCGCGTGGTGCGCTTTTGGCAGGTCCGCCAAGCCGGCTAGATTTTGCTGCCGCGTTCAAACTTTGCGGAAAATCAAAAAGCACGACGTGCGCTCCTCGCGTGCGGCCTTGGCGTGGTAGCGCGTGTTGACGAAGCCGGGCCAAGGTTTGCGCCAATCGTCGGCACGCTGCGCCGTCCATTCGAAATCCGCCGAGCGCAACAAGCGCTGCAAGGTCCAGGCGGCATAATCGGCAATGTCTGTGACAAAACGGAATTCGCCGCCCGGACGCAGAATACGGGCAAGCCGCGACACCATCGCGTCCTGCACAAAGCGGCGTTTCCAATGCCGCCGTTTCGGCCACGGATCGGGATGGATCAGATCGATGCGCGCCAGCGAGTTCGGCGGCAGCCACCCAATCAAGTTCACCGCGTCATCGAAATGCAGCCGGATGTTTTGCAGCTTGCCGCTTTCGATTGCTGCGAGCGCCTTGGCCATGCCGTTGACGAATGGTTCGACGCCGATGAAGCCCGAGCGCGGCCGCTCCTGCGCTTGCGCGATCAAATATTCGCCGCCGCCGAAACCGATCTCGAGCTGAATATCGGTGACCGGAACAGGAAACAGCGTGTCGAGCGCGGCGGGAGCAGGGCGGCTGAGATCGATCGCGAGCCGCGGCAACAGCGTCTCGATCAACCGCGCCTGGTGCGGGCGCAGCTTGTGACCCTTGCGCCGGCCGAAGAAGGCGCGATCCCGATGCTGTTCCACACTCATGGGCCGTCATGGCCGCGCCTGTCGCGGCGCCTGCTTTTACCGGTATAGCAAAGACGCGAATGGCCGGCACATAGGCCGGCCATCACGAATCAAACAGCGTGAGCGCAATCAGCGCAGCGCGCGCTTGAGCGAATCCACGAGGTCGGTCCGTTCCCAGGAAAAACCGCCGTCCTTGTCCGGGGCGCGGCCGAAATGGCCATAAGCCGCGGTGCGCTTATAGATCGGCCGATTGAGCTTGAGGGCGCGCCGGATATTGGTCGGCCGCAGCGGGAAGATTTCCTGCAGCGCCTTGGCGAGCTTCTTTTCGTCGGCTTTGCCGGTGCCGTGGGTATCGACATAGAGCGACATCGGATCGGCAACGCCGATCGCATAGGCGACCTGGATGGTGCACTGCTCGGCGAGGCCGGCCGCGACCACGTTCTTGGCGAGATAGCGTGCCGCATAGGCCGCCGAACGATCGACCTTGGTCGGATCCTTGCCGGAAAACGCGCCGCCGCCATGTGGCGCATAGCCGCCATAGGTGTCGACGATGATCTTGCGCCCGGTCAGGCCGCAATCGCCGTCCGGCCCGCCGACCACGAAGTTACCGGTGGGATTGACCAGGAAATCGGCGTCCTTCTTCGGCATCCAGCCTTTCGGCAGCGCCGATGCCACCGCATCACCGATCAAATCCTTAACCATGCCCGGGGTGTATTTCTTGCCGTTGCGGTTCTGCGCATTGTGCTGGGTCGAGACCACGACCTTGGTGCAGCCGATCGGCTTGCCGTCGACATATTGCACCGTCACCTGGCTCTTGGCGTCCGGCTGTAGGTCGAACAATTGCTTGGCGCGGCGCTTGTCCGACAGCACTTTGAGGATTTTGTGGGCGAAATAGATCGGCGCCGGCATGAACGAGCCCTTCTCGTAGACCTCGCTCTCGGTGCAGGCATAGCCGAACATCATGCCCTGGTCGCCGGCCCCTTCGTTTTCCTCGCCCTTCTTTTTCTTGGCATCGACGCCCATGGCGATGTCGGGGGACTGGCCGTGCAGCAGCACTTCGACGTCGGCGCCGTGGTAGGAAAAGCCGCTCTGGTCGTAGCCGATATCCTCCACCACGCCGCGCGCGATCTCGGTGATCAGCTCGCGATCGACCACCGCGGTGCCGTTGACCTTGCGGAACAATTGGCCGCGGCCTTCGCCGGCGACCACGATCTTGTTGGTTGTGCACAGCGTCTCGCAGCCCAGCCGCGTATTGATCAGGCTGTCATCGGCGATGCCGAGCTCGATATCCTTGGCGATAAAGGCGTCGAGAATGGCGTCCGAGATCTGGTCACAGACCTTGTCCGGATGCCCTTCCGACACCGACTCGCTGGTGAACAGGTAATTTGCGCGTCGCACTGCGAACACTCCCCTCGTAAGGCTGCCCCGAACGCCTCGAACCTTATCTGTTTTGACGGTCCGGGCTGCCAAGCACGGGTGCAGTCCCGCGCCGATCCATGGGGGGTTTTTGCAGCGTCCCCCCGCGCGGTCAAGATGTGGGCTGACAGTGGGCGGCGGTGGGCGCCACGCCGCGCCTCGGCGCCGGCAACCGGCTTTCAGCGCTTGTCGTCGGCGATTTGCTCGACAAGATCGACGATGCGCCGCCGCAGCTTGGAATCGCTGATGCGGGTAAACGCCTTGGTCAGCGCCAACCCGTCCGAGGTGGCGAGAAAATCGGAGACATAGGCGGGCGAGGGCGCCTCACCGACGTGGTCATGGCGCCCTGCCAACTGAACGTTGGGCGCGCCCTCGAAGAAGAATGCGACCGGCACCTGAAGGATGTGCGAAATCTGCTGCAGCCGGCTGGCACCGATGCGGTTGGTGCCTTTCTCGTATTTCTGGACTTGTTGAAAGGTCAGGCCGAGAGCGTCGCCGAGCTTCTCCTGGCTCATCGACAGCATCATCCGGCGCATGCGCACGCGGCTACCGACGTGTTTGTCGATGGGGTTCGGCGCCTTTTTGGCGATCATATAGTCCGCTCCTGTATCACCGCTGTTTATAGGGAAGGCCAGCGATAGTAATTCCATTGCAATCGATAGCAACTATTACGCGATACATATCCCGATGGTTCGGCATCAAGTCATGCGCAAATGTGATAAACTTCCCTTCCTGCGTGCTTTCCGGCTGCAACCTGCTCGGGGCGGTTGAGACAAAGGGCCAGTCAAGTGACCCATAACAATAATTTATGGTGCCTGCGGTGTATCTCCGGGCATGGTTTTATCGACAGCCATTAAGCCAATTTTCGCGGGCAAAGGAATTTTACACCTTAGCGGTGCGCGACTCGAAACGGCGGCGCACGACGAGAATGAAGGCGACGGCGACCATGATAATGGCCGGAGCGTCGCCGACGCGGGCGTAGAGCGGCGCCCGGATTGATCGCGGCAGCGGCGAGTCGATCACGCCCTCGCGGCCCAGCGGCAATGAATTGATGATTCGGCCCAGCGGATCGACAACCGCGGAGATGCCGGTATTGGCGGCGCGAACGACCGGCAGGCCTTCCTCGATGGCGCGGATGCGCGCCTGCTGCAGATGTTGATAGGGTCCGGTGCTGATGCCGAACCAGCCGTCATTGGTGACATTGACGATCCAACCGGGCCGCTGGCCGCGCGGCACCACGTCGCCCGGAAAAATGATCTCGTAGCAGATCAGCGGCAGCGCCACCGGCGCGCCGGGTATAGCGAGCGGCCGGCGCCGATCGCCGGCGAGGAAGCCGCCGCGCTGCCTGGTGAGCTCCTGAAAACCGAGACGTTCGAGGACGCGTTCGAACGGCAAATATTCGCCGAACGGCACCAGATGGACTTTGTCGTAGAGCGCGACGATCGAGCCTGAATGGTCGATGGCGTAGATCGAATTATAGACCGCCGGGGCCGTGGGATTGACCGGCTCGGCGACGCGCATCGCGCCGGTGATCAGCACGGCGCCTTGCGGCAACAACTGGGTGATTTGGGCCAGCGCATCGGCTTCATGAGTGAGGAAGAACGGAAACGCCGATTCCGGCCAGATCAGGTGCGTCACGTCTTTCATGCCGGGAGCGTCCGGACCTGACGCGCGATTGGACAAGGCGACGTAGCGGTTCATCACCGCGTGCCTGGCCGCGTAATTGAATTTCACGTCTTGCTGCAGATTGGGCTGCATGATGCGCAAATGCACTTTGTCGACGACCTGCGTCGGCAGGCGCAACAGCCGCAAGCTCCCCCAGCCGCCGAGTCCGGCAAGCACGGCAACGCCGACCAGGAGCGGCAGCCATGGCCGCGGGTTCTCGGCGTGATCGTCGGCCAGCGTAGCGGGGCTCGCGAAGACGACGATGGCGATGAAGGTGAGGCCCCACAGCCCGATAAGCGCCGCGCCTTGCGCTAACGGCAGCGGCGCGGCGAGCGCATAGCCGAATGCGTTCCAGGGAAGACCGGTGAACGCATGGCCGCGCAGCCATTCCGCCGCGGTCAGCGTCACGCCCAGAGCCAGGATGCGCAGCGCGCCGCGCGTCCAAAGCACGCGGGCCAGGGCTGTGCCGATCGCCGTATAGACGGCGAGCAGCGCCGGCAGGCCGATCACCGCGAACGGCAACAGCCAGCCGAATGTCGGGGCATCGACCAAAAAGGCGTAGCCGACCCAATAGAGGCCGGCGACGAAATAGCCGAAGCCGAAACACCAGCCGATCGCGGCCGCCACACCGATCCCGCCCCAACGGCCGACGCCGGCACCGTCGATCAGCCAGACCAGCGCCGGCAATGTCAAAAACAGCACCGGCCAAAAATTGAACGGCGCCATCGCCAGCGCCGACAGCGCGCCGGCCACGAAAGCGATCAAGCCGCGCCGCCAGCCCCAGGCCAGCACGATCGAATTGACCAGCCCCTTGAGCGTCACGGCGTGCGTTGCGCGTTCGTATTCGGCCGATTGGCCTCGTCACGCGGCGGGGACGTCGGGCGCGACACGGGCGGCTTCACCGGCGGTTCGCGCGCCGCGGCCGGCCGGCGGTCCTTGCGGCGATAGATCCTGGCCCGCTTGACCCGGCGCGGATCGGCATCGAGCACTTCGGCCTCGAACGATTCTGGCCCGGGCACCAATTCGCCGCGCACCGGAACATGGCCGGCGCGGATGACCAGATAACCGCCGAGGGTGTCGACTTCCTGGGCGGCGTCGCCGACGTCGAATTCCTCGCCGATCGCGGCGCGGACGTCGTCGAGACTGGCGCGGCCGTTGGCGAGAAACGAGCCGTCGCCTTGCCGCATGACCGCGGGCATCTCGCGCTCGTCATGCTCGTCGGCGATGTCGCCGACGATCAGTTCGACCAGGTCTTCCATCGACACCAATCCGTCGGTGCCGCCATATTCGTCGATGACGAGCGCAAGATGAATGCGCGTCGCCTGCATCTTGGCCAACAGATCGAGCACCGGCATGGATGGCGGGGCGTAGAGGATTTCGCGAACGATCTTCGCCGCCGACAGCGGCATCGCCAGATCGACATTGCCGAAATTGAGATTGGCCCGAGGCGGTTGATCGGGCTCGGGCGCAACGGCGGAACCGGTCGAAGCCCGCGCCGCCATGAACGCAATCAGGTCGCGGATATGGACCATTCCGGTCGGATCATCGAGCGTGTCGTTGAAGACCACGAGCCGCGAATGGGCGGCGACCTCGAATACGCGAACCAGCTCGCCGATGGCGATGTCCTGCTGCACGGCGACGATGTCGGCACGCGGCACCATGACGCTCTCGATCCGGCATTCGCGTAGGCCCAGAATATTCTTGAGCATCGCCGCCTCTTCCGGCGAAAAACCGGACTGCGGCTGCTCGGCGGTGAGAACGTGCTCGAGGTCGGCGCGGGTCGCTGCGGCTTTCCAGCCGAACAGGATGCGCATGACGCGCGTCAGCCAGCCTTCCTGCGGCTCGTCCGGCTGCGCCACCACCATCGGCAGACCGCGGTGCTCGCTGTCGGGCGGCGGCTCGCTGCGCGTCGGGGATTGTGACATGGCTGTAGACTTTGGCTCCGGACTTTGGCTTCAGGCTCGGACTTGGGTCGGAATTCGATTCTAGCGTTTACTTGCAGCCTTTTTCAGGGCCTTGCCCGGAGGCCGATAAGGATCCGGGATGTCGAGGCGCCGCAGGATTTTACGCTCGGTCTGTTCCATAGCGTCCGCGTCGGCGTCTCGGTGATGATCGTAGCCGATGAGGTGCAAAAAACCATGCACCGCAAGATGGGCGAGATGATGAGCGAACGGCTTGCCCTCGGCCTGGGCCTCGCGCGCGATGGTCTCAAAGGCCAGCACGAGGTCGCCGAGATGCGGTGGCTCGTCCGCGGTCTGCTTGCTCGGAAACGACAGCACGTTGGTCGGGGCGTCGATGCCGCGCCAAAGCCGGTTGAGCTGACGGATCGCCGAATCATCGGTCAGAACGATAGCAAGCTCTGTCCCGGTTGTTGACACCGTGGCGGCGGCTGCCGCGACGGCGCGCCGCACGATCGATCGCGCCTTGGCGGGTTCATTCCAGCGGTCGGAATCGACCAGCACGTCGATCTTGAGCTTGGCCCGCGGCGCAGGCGTCATTCCGGCCGCTCGCGCTCGCGCTTGCGCGTCGCGGCTGCGTCATAGGCCTCGACGATGCGCGCGACCAGTTCGTGGCGGATCACGTCGGCGGAGGTGAAGCTGACATGGCCGATGCCTTCGATGCCGTCGAGGAGCCGCACCGCGTCGGCGAGGCCGGAGGTCTGCCCTGACGGCAAATCCACCTGGCTGGGATCGCCGGTCACCACCATGCGGCTGTTCTCGCCGAGCCGGGTGAGCAGCATCTTCATCTGCATCGCGGTGGTGTTCTGCGCCTCGTCGAGGATCACGGCGGCGTTCGACAGCGTGCGGCCGCGCATGAACGCGAGCGGCGCGATCTCGATCTCGCCGCTTTGCAGCGCGCGCTCAACGATGCGCGCATCCATTAGGTCATAGAGCGCGTCGTAGATCGGGCGCAGATATGGATCGACCTTCTCGCGCATGTCGCCGGGCAAGAAGCCGAGCCGCTCGCCGGCCTCGACCGCCGGCCGCGACAGCACGATGCGGTCGACATCCTTGCGCTCGAACAGCTGCACCGCATGAGCGACCGCGAGCCAGGTCTTGCCGGTCCCGGCCGGGCCGGTGGCAAACACCAGCGGGTAGCGCTTGAGTGCCCGCACATAGGCGTCTTGCGCCGGCGTTCGGGCGCGGACGCGGCGCTTGCGCAGATTGATTTCCTCAAAACTATCGCGCGCCGCCGCGGGATCGAAGTCGAACAGCGAGCCCTGCGACAGCGCCAGCCGGACTGCGCCGTCGACGTCGCCCTGCACCAGTTCGTCGCCGCGCTTGAGCCGCTCATAGAGGCTTTCGAGCACGCGCCGCGCCAGCTCGCAGGCTTCGTGGGTGCCTTCGAGCGTGACGTGATTGCCGCGCGAATTGGCGACGACGCCGAGCCGGCGTTCGATCAAGGCGAGGTTCTGGCCGTATTGGCCGAACAAGGTGGAGGCGAGGCGATTGTCGTCGAAGGTGAGCGCGATTTGCGTCGCATTGTTCTGCGCGACGATGACCGATTCGTCCGTTCCAGGTGTTCGCAATTCAGGCTCCTGCGCCGAGCAAGGCCGGCTGTTGCGCGGGCTGATGTTCAGACTTGAGCACGCCGAACAGGCTGTTGCTGGACACTTCGCTGATGGCGACCGGCGCAATGGTGCCGATCAGCCATGACGGCGCTGTGACTTGCACCGGCTGCAGATAAGGCGAGCGGCCGACCAGCTGGCCGGGATGGCGGCCGGCACGCTCGAACAGCACATCCAAGGTGCGGCCGACACAGCTGCGATTGAACGCCGCCTGGCTTTGGTCGATGGCATCCTGCAGTCGCTGCAGCCGACCGGATTTCATCTCCTCCGCCACTTGGTCGTCCATCTCGGCGCCCGGCGTGCCGGGCCGCGGCGAATATTTGAAGGAGAACGCGCCGGCATAGCCGACTTCGTCGACCAGGCGCAGCGTCGCGGCGAAGTCCGCTTCGGTCTCGCCGGGAAAGCCGACGATGAAATCGGAAGTGAGCGCCAGATCCGGCCGCGCAGCGCGCAGCCGATCGATGATGTCCAGATAATCGGCGCGGCTGTGGCGGCGGTTCATGGCGGCGAGCACGCGGTCGGAGCCCGACTGCACCGGCAGATGCAATTGCGGCATCAGCTGCGGTAGATCGCGATGGGCGGCGATGAGATCGTCGTCCATGTCGCGCGGATGGCTGGTGGTGTAGCGCAGCCGGTCGATACCCGGCAGCGCTGCGACCTCTTCGAGCAGCCGCGCCAACGACCACGGCCGCCCGTCGCTCCCTTCGCCGTGATAGGCATTGACGTTCTGGCCGATCAGCGTGACTTCGCGCACGCCGGCGTCTTTAAGCCGCTCGATCTCGGCAACGATCTTGGACACCGGTCGCGAGATTTCCACGCCGCGCGTGTAAGGCACGACACAGAACGTGCAGAACTTGTCGCAGCCTTCCTGCACCGTGACGAAAGCGGACGCGCCGCGGCTGCGGATCGCGCTGCGGCCCGGCGCGGCGAGGTGATTGAATTTGTCGTCGACCGGAAACTCGGTATCGATCGCCTTGCCGTCGCGCGCCGCGCGCGCCAGCAAATCGGGCAGGCGGTGATAGCTTTGCGGCCCGACGACGAGGTCGACCGCCGGCGCGCGGCGCATGATCTCGGCGCCCTCGGCCTGGGCGACGCAGCCGGCCACCGCGATCGTGACATGCCGGCCCGCGGCCGCCGCGGCGTCCTTCATGCGGCGCACGCGGCCGAGCTCGGAATAGACTTTCTCCGCGGCCTTTTCGCGGATGTGGCAGGTGTTGAGGATGACGAGGTCGGCGTCCGCGGCGTCCGCGGTCTCCACATAGCCTTCGGGCGCCAGGGTGTCCGCCATACGTTGCGAGTCGTAGACGTTCATCTGGCAGCCGAACGACTTGACGTAGAGTTTTTTCGCTCCGTTCATGCCGGGTGGTCGGCCTAAGCCCCTATATCAGCTTAACAAATTCCGCCTGGTGGCGACGCCGCCTCCCTGGTCTAGCCGGATTCCCGACAAAAAGGAATTGGCAGTTTTTTGGTGGAGCATGATCTTGTCCGAAAACCGGCATCCACTTTTCGGGATCATGCTCAGTCGATCGGCTGAATATTGGCGTCCTTGATCACTTTCGACCATTTGGCGATTTCCGACTTGATATAGGCATCGAGTTCCTCAGGGCTACTGCCGCCATTGGTCATGCCGAGGTCGGCGAAGCGCTTTTTGGTGTCATCGTTGGCGAGTGCTTTGAGCGCCGCGGCGTTGAGCTTTAACAGAACCGCGTGCGGCGTTCCGGCCGGCGCCACGATGCCCCACCAGGTTTCCGCTTCGAAACCGGGCAGCGCCGATTCCGCCACCGTCGGAATGTCCGGCGCCGATGGCGAGCGGTGCGCGCCGGTGACCGCGAGCGGCCGCAGCGTGCCGGCCTTGAGGTTGCCCATCACGGCCGAGAGGTTGGCGAACATCAGCGGGATTTGCCCGGCGAGCAGATCGTTGATCGCCGGCGCTTCGCCGCGATAGGCGACGTGCACCATCTTGATGCCGGCGGTGTACTCGAACAGCTCGGCCGTCATATGCGGCGTGGTACCGAGCCCGCCGGTGCCGAAATTGATCTTGCCCGGATCGGCTTTGGCCAAGGCAATGACGTCTTTGACCGAATGGGCGGCAAACGAAGGATTGACCACCAGCACCAGCGGTGAGGCGCCGGTCAGCGCCACGCCGGCGAAATCCTTCGCCGGATCGAGCGTCACCTTGCGATAAAGGTTCGGCGCCACCGCAAAGGTGGTCTGGCTGCCCATCATCAGCGTGTAACCGTCGGGCCCCGACTTGGCTTCGTCTTCGGCGGCGATCATGCCGCTGGCGCCGGTGCGGTTCTCGACCACGATCGACTGGCCGAGAATTTCCGACATTTTCTGCGCCATGATGCGGGCGGCGATGTCGGTGCCGCCGCCGGCGCCGAAGCCGACCAGCATCTTGATCGGCCGGTTGGGATAGGCCGCGTCCTGGGCATGGGCGGCGATTTGGCTGAAGCCCAATGCCAGCGTGGCCGCGAGCGCGACCCGCAGCGATCGCGTGGCCTTCATGACATTCCCTCCATGGCGTCCGGAGCGCCGGACGCTTTTTTTAATCGTCCGCATGCATCAGCCGAGATCACGACGTAGTACCAGCGCCGAAGCGCCGCTTTGATAATAGCTCTGGCGCCGCCCGACGTCGCGGAAGCCGGCGCGGCGATACAGCGCACGCGCCGGGGCGTTGTTCTCATCGACTTCGAGAAACACGGCGCGGGTGCCGAGCCCGGCGAGGCGCCGCATGTGCAGATCGAGCAGCGGTCGGGCAAAGCCGCGCCCACGCTGGCGCGGCGCGATGGCGATGGAAAGGATTTCGGCTTCGCCCGCTGCCATGCGCGACAGGATGAAGCCGCTCATGGTCGTGCCGCTCATGGCGCGGTGGGCCACCACGGTTTTTTCGATCAGCAGCCGGTAGACCTCGTCCTCGCCCCAGCCGCGCTGGAACGACGCCGTGTGCAGGCTTGCGATCGCCGCGGCATCATTCGGCCGCACTTCGGACAGAGTCGGCGGCGACCGGCCGAGCAAACGAGAAATGAAATTCATCATCGGCGCGGCAGTTGCGCGGCATTTTGCGGCTGCGCATCGGGGGCGCGCAGATATTGCGGTTTTGGCGGCGATTGGCCTTCCGGCAGCGCGGCGCCCATCCGCGCCACCCAGTCGATCTCGGGCGCGCCGGCGCCGTCGACGTGGAGCGGCATTGCATCGGTTACGGCCAATCCGTCGGCGACCATTTGCGCGGCCGAGCCGACGATGCGCGCCGGCGCCGCGGCGGCCGCGCGCACCGCTTCGCTCAACGGCGCCAGTCTTGGACCCGTGACGGTGCGGCCGCCCGCCGCAAAAACTTGGAGATAGACGTGGTTGTGCCGGGCATCGATGGCGACCACCACCGGCGCATTGTCGTCGTCGGCAAGATAGGGCGCGGCATAAGCCGACAGCGTCGACAGGCCCACGGCCGTCTTGCCGATCGCCAGCGCGATGCCGCGCGCCGCGGCAATGCCGACTCGCAAGCCGGTAAAGCTGCCGGGTCCCGTCGTCACCACCACCCGGTCGACATCGCGAAAGGCGGTGCCCGCTTCGGTCATGATCCGGCCGATGAGCGGCATCAGCGCCTCGGCATGGCCGCGCAGTATCGGCAGGCTTTCGCTTGCGATGATGCCGCCGTTGCTGGTGTCGAGAATGGCCGCAGAGCAGGCCGCCAGCGCCGTATCGATGGCGAGTACGCGCATGGCCCCCCTAGTCGTCGTCGCGTGCGGCGACGCCGATCACATCGGGCGGACTTCGGTGACGTCGGGGATGAAATGGCGCAGCAGGTTCTGGATGCCGTGGCGCAAGGTTGCCGTCGACGACGGGCAGCCCGAGCAGGCGCCCTTCATGTTGAGATAGACGACGCCGTCCTTGAAGCCCTTGAACGTGATGTCGCCGCCGTCGTTGGCCACCGCCGGCCGCACCCGGGTTTCGATCAGATCCTTGATCGTCGCCACGGTGTCGGCATCGGCTGCGTCGAAGAACTCCTCGCCGTCGCCCGGCGAAGTGCCGCCGCCGCTGTTGAGTAGAGGCGCACCCGACATGAAATGTTCCATGATGGCGCCAAGGATCATCGGCTTGAGCTGCTGCCACTCGCCGGCGCTCTTGGTCACAGTGATGAAATCGGAACCGAAGAACACGCCGCTGACGCCCGCGATGCCGAACAACCGCTCCGCGAGCGGCGACTGCGCCGCCGCCTGCTCGGCGTCACGCAGATCGAGGGTTGAACCTTCGAGCACCGCCCGTCCGGGCAGGAATTTCAGGGTCGCCGGGTTCGGCGTCGCTTCGGTCTGGATGAACATGGTCGTTTGTCCTTTCGCCACTTTGCTGCGGCCGCGTCCGGCCGCGCCGTGACTTGACGTCAACTTACACCAATAGGTGGCGAATTGCCTAGGAAGTTCAAGGGCAGGCGTCAGCGGCCTCGCCGGACTAAGAGCGCACAAAACCGACGATATCCTTGACAGCGTTCATCGTTTCGCCTGCGAGTCTTTGCGCTCGCGCGGCACCGTCCGTCAGTATGGCGTCGATTGAAGCGGGGTCCCTCTGGAGTTGCTTCATTTTCGTCGTGATCGGCTCAAGCTGGGCGACGGCGAGTTCGGTCAACGCACTCTTAAATGTTGAAAACTGCGCATTGCCAAATTCCTTGAGTACGCCAGCGCGGTTTGTGCCGGCCAACGCCGCGTAGATGCTAACCAGATTGTCAGCCTCAGCTCGTCCCTCGAGCCCTGCCTCTTCGCTTGGCAGTGGTGCGGGATCTGTCGTTGCTCTACGGATTTTCTGCGCGATCGCATCGGCGTCATCGGTGAGATTAATGCGCGAAGCGTCAGACGCCTCGGACTTAGACATTTTCCTTGTACCGTCGCGCAGCGACATGACCCGCGTCGCTACGCCGGTGATCAGTGGTTCGGGTTGCGGGAAGAACGTATCGCCAAAACCATTCGCGCGAATCGAGTCGCCGAAGTCATGGTTGAATTTCTGCGCGATGTCGCGCGACAGTTCGAGGTGCTGCTTCTGATCCTCGCCGACCGGCACATGGGTGGCGCGATAGACCAGAATGTCGGCCGCCATCAGGGTCGGATAGGCGTAGAGGCCGACCGAGGCGTTCTCGCGGTCCTTGCCGGCTTTCTCCTTGAACTGGGTCATTCGATTGAGCCAGCCGAGGCGGGCAACGCAGTTGAATACCCAGGCCAGCTCGGCGTGCTCGGCGACCTGGCTCTGGTTGAACACGATGTTCTTCTTGGGATCGATCCCACAGGCGATGAAGGCCGCGGTCACTTCGCGGATCGCCTTCGGCAATTCGTTGGGATCCTGCCACACTGTGATCGCGTGCAGATCGACGACGCAGTAGATGCAGTCGTAGCGGTCCTGCAGCTCGACGAAGCGCTTGATGGCGCCGAGATAATTGCCGAGATGCAGATTGCCGGTCGGCTGCACGCCTGAAAAAACCAGTTCTTTAAACGCCATGCGCGGTCTCCGGGGCGACGCTTTTCGTCCAATGCCACGGCGGCGGCTTGCCCCGCAAGGGCCGGCCGCTATAGTGCGCCGCCTTCGGCGCCGATTTGCAACGCGAGTTCTTCCATGGCCTCAGCCCGTTACGACGTTCTCGGCATCGGCAATGCGATCGTCGATGTGATCGCCCGCACCGAGGAAGATTTTCTGCTCAAACAGAGCATGAACAAAGGCACCATGGCGCTGATCGACGAGGCGCGCGCCGAAGAGATTTACGACGCCATGGGGCCGGCGGTCGAAATCTCCGGCGGCTCGGCGGCCAATACCATCGTCGGGCTTTCGAGCCTGGGCGGGCGCGGCGCTTTCGTCGGCAAGGTCAAGGACGACGAGCTCGGCCGCGTTTTCAGCCACGATATCCGCGCCGCCGGCGTCACCTTCGCGACGCCGCCGGCGTCCGACGGCGCCTCGACCGGACGCTGCTACGTGCTGGTGACGCCCGACGGCGAGCGCACCATGAACACGTTTCTCGGCGCCGCCCAGGACCTGCATCCCACCGATATCGATGTCGACATGATCGCGGCGAGCCGCATCGTCTATCTCGAAGGCTATCTGTGGGATCCGCAGCACGCCAAGGATGCGTTCCTGAAGGCGGCGAAGATCGCGCACGGGGCGGGGCGCACCGTGGCGCTATCGCTGTCGGATGCGTTCTGCGTCGACCGCTGGCGCGACGAGTTTTTGGCATTGATGCGCTCGAATACCGTCGATCTCATCTTCGCCAACGAGGCCGAGCTGCAGAGCCTCTACCAAACCGCGGATTTCGATACCGCGGTCAAGGCGCTGCGCGCCGACATCGATACCGCGGTGGTGACGCGCAGCGAGAAGGGCTGTTGGGTGATCGGTCCCGACGGCATCGAGGCGGTGCCGGCTTTTCCGGTCGACCGTGTCGTCGATACCACAGGCGCCGGCGATCTTTTCGCGGCTGGCTTCCTGTCCGGCCTCGCCCGCGGCGCCGACGATCGCACCTGCGGCCGCCTCGGCGCGCTCGCCGCCGGCGAGGTGATCCAGCATATCGGCGCGCGTCCGGAGACGTCGCTCAAGGAACTGGCTAGCGACAGCGGCTTGACGGAGTGACGGCCGCTCATGGCGGCGCGGCGGCCCGCGGTAACCAATTGCTAACCATAATTCGTTAACGACGGATCAACCGCGAGGCGGAGGATCCGATATGGGCGAACGCGCCGACGAACCCGACAAGATCGAAAAGCCAGAGGCGTCGAATTCGCCTGCCGGCGAGTCGTCCGCGGCTCCGAGCGGCTCGACCGAGAACAAACTGCCTGTCATCTGGTCGCCGAAGCTCGATGCCGGGGGCGGCATCGAGGATGAATTTTTTGATGCTGCCGCTGCACCGCCGCCGCCGGACGACGAAGCGGCGTACGGCGAAGCGGCAAAGGAAGAGCCGAGCCCAACCGCCGCTGCCGCCGCGCCACCGCGCTCATGGCGGTTTGCGCTACTCGCGGCAACGATCGCGCTTGCCGCCGCCATCGGCTCGCTCGTCGGCTCGTTGACCGGCGCCGGCGTCGGGCGGCTCATGCCCGAAGCGGCGCCGAGCACGAATACCGCGGATGCGGCCGGCATTCTGCGCGCGCTGAAATCGCAAGTTGCCGAGCTCTCCGCCATGAAATCCAATCTCGACGGCTCGATCCGCAACGCCAATACTCAATTCGTCGCGATTGCGGAGCGGCTCGACCGGGTCGAGCGAGCGGCGACCAATCCGGCGGCGCAGCTCGCCCACATCGCCGACGCCATCGATCGGCTCAACAAGGTCAACGCCGCGCCCGAGACCACCGGGTCGATCGCGCCCATGACGGCACCGCCGGCCGGGACGAAGATCGTCGACCGCATCGTCGAAGACTGGGTGGTGCAGGACGTGCGCGGCGACCGCGCGCTGGTCGAAGGCCGCAACGGCAGCCTGTTCGAAGTCGGCGCCGGCAGCATCCTGCCCGGCGTCGGCCGGGTCGAAGCCGTGAAGCGGCAGGACGGCCAATGGGTCGTCGTCACCGCGCGCGGCGTGATCACCTCGGGCCGTTGATTTCTCGCCGTAGATCTTGGGCCGCTCCCCGCCAAGCGTCATAGTTTGACGCCAAATTTCGTGGCAAATTCTCCCATCTGACCGCGCTACGGCCGCGCCGTGGATGGGGAGTCGTTGCAGTGATGCGCTTGAGTGTTCTTGCCGGCCTCCGGGGCGCCGTTGCCGCGCTTATCGTCCTCGCATTTCCCGCTATCGCCTTCGCGCAGGCGGCGGACCAGCCGGCGCCGAAACCGGCGCCAGCGGACGTGGCGCAGAATTGCCCCGGTCTGGTCGCGCAGCAGCGGCCGCCGGTCATTCCCGCCGCCTTCAATCTCGCCGCGCTCAACGCCGACCAGGTGCGGCTCACTTTCATCGGCCACGCCACCTTCCTGATCGAGAGCCCGCAGCTGGTGCGGATCGCCACCGACTACAACGACTATGTGCGGCCGCCGGTGCTGCCCGACATCATCACCATGAACCACGCCCACGGCACCCATTTCACCGACCGTCCCGATCCGGCGATCAAATACGTGCTGCGCGGCTGGGGGCCGAGCGAGACCGAGCCGGCGATCTGGGACATCAAATATCGCGACGTGCGCGTGCGCAACGTGCCGACCAATATCCGCGGCTTTGGCGGCGCCACCGAGCGCTACGGCAATTCGATCTTCGTGTTCGAGATCGCCAATCTGTGCATCGCCCATCTCGGCCATCTGCACCACACGCTGACGCAAGCGCAGCTCAACGAGATCGGCCGGGTCGACGTGGTGATGGCGCCGGTCGACGGCAGCTATACGCTTGATCTCGACGGCATGATGGAGGTGCTGGCCGCGCTCAAGGCGCCGCTCATCATCCCGATGCACTTTTTCAGCCAGTACACGCTGGCGCGCTTTCTCGACCGCGCCCGCCAGCAATGGCCGGTCGAGCAGGCCGATATCCCCTCCATCGTGCTGTCGAAGACGACGCTGCCGGAGAGCCCGAAGGTCTTGGTGCTGCCGGGGCATTGAAGCTAGGATTGGCAAAACAACGAGGCGATTGCCAATGCTGAGCGCGGAACAGAACGATCTCATCACCCGCACCGCGTCCGGCACCGCGGCCGGCAATCTCATGCGTCGTTACTGGCAGCCCGCGGCGCTGGTCGACGAGTTTGCCGGCAACCGGCCCGTCAAACCGGTGCGGCTCCTCGGCGAGGACCTGGTCGCCTTCAAGGACGACAAGGGCCGCTACGGCCTGATCGGCCGGCATTGCCCGCATCGCGGCACTGATCTCGCCTATGGACGCCTGGAAGACGGCGGTTTGCGTTGCGCCTTTCACGGCTGGCTGTTCGACGTCAACGGCAAATGCCTGCAGACGCCGGCCGAGCCGGACAACAGCAATCTGTGCGCCAACATCAAGCAGAAATCCTATTCCGTCGTGGAGAAGAGCGGCATCCTCTGGGCCTATCTCGGCCCGGGCGAGCCGCCGGCATTTCCGCACTTCGACTGCTTCGTCGCGCCGTCGACGCACACTTTCGCGTTCAAAGGCATGATCGACTGCAACTGGCTGCAGTCGCTCGAAGTCGGCATCGATCCGGTGCACACCTCGTTCCTGCACCGCTTCTTCGAGGACGAGGATCCGGACAAGGGCTACGGCCGCATGTTCCGCGACACCTCCAAAGACTCCGACATGCCGATGACCAAAATCATGCGCGAGTTTCCGCGGCCGCGCATCGAGATCGAGCCGACCGATTACGGTTTTCGCCTGATCACGCTGCGCCAGATTTCGGACGCCAACGCCCATGTGCGCGTGACCAACCTGATTTTCCCCAACGCCTTCATCATACCGATGAGCCGCGAGATGACGATCTCGCAATGGCACGTGCCGATCGACGACGTGCGGCATTATTGGTACGCGATCTTCACCTCGTTCGGCTCAGCCGTGAACAAGGACGAGATGCGCCGCCAGCGCCTCGAGCTCTACGAATTGCCCGATTACGTGCCGCGCAAGAACAAGAACAACGATTACGGGTTTGACGCCCACGAGCAGGAGCACGCGACCTTTACCGGCATGGGCGCCGACATCAACGTGCACGACCAATGGGCCTGCGAATCCATGGGCGCGATCCAAGACCGCACCGCCGAGCATCTCGGCACCTCCGACAAGGCGATCAGCGCCTATCGGCGGCTGTTGCGCCAGGCGCTCGATCAATCCGGCGACGGCGGCAAGCCGATGATGGTGCTCGATGCCGCGGCGGCGCAAAAAATCACCGGCCCGGCCTGCGTCGACGGCATCGGCCCGGCCGGCGATTGGCAGGGCTATTGGCGGCGTACCGAAGCGACGCGGCGCGAAAGCATGTCTTGGGCGAATGGAGGATAGCGAATGGCGAATAGCGAGTAGCGAATAGGGGCAAGCAACATTTTGAAAACCCCATTCGCCATTCGCCACTCGCCATTCGCGTAATCGCGATGTCCTCCCGTAACCGACAGCCCATCAGCTTCGTCGAGCGGCACGGCCTGTGGACCGGCGAGCAGGCGCGCGCCGCCAAGGCGGCGGCGCAGGCGATCAAGAAGCACAAGCTCGAACTGGTGCGCTTCTCGTTCGCCGACCAGCACGGCGTGCTGCGCGGCAAGACGGTGCTGGCCGGGGACGCGCCGGGACTGATGCAAGCCGGCGTCACCATGACGACGACGCTGTTGGCCAAGGACACCGCGCACAAGACCGCTTTTCCGGTGTTCACGCCCGGCGGCGGTTTCGACATGGCGGAGATGCAGGGCGCCGGCGATTTCGTCATGGTGCCCGACCCGGCAACGTTCCGGGTTTTGCCGTGGGCGCCGAATACCGGCTGGTTCCTGTGCGATATGTTTTTCCCAAACGGCAAGCCGGTGCCGTTCTCGACGCGGCAGATTCTTCGCGACGCGCTTGCGCGGCTCAAGACCGCCGGCTTCGATTACCTCGCCGGCCTCGAAGTCGAATTTCATCTGTTCAAGCTGGAAAATCCGCGGCTCACGCCCGAGGACGCCACCTGGCCGCCGCGCGCGCCCGAGGTGAGCCTGCTCAACCAGGGCTACCAATATCTCACCGAGAGCCGCTTCGATCAGATCGACGCGGCGCTGGAGCCGATCCGCCGCGGCGTGACCGCACTCGGCATGCCGCTGCGCTCGGTGGAAGTCGAGCTCGGCCCGAGCCAGTGCGAATTCACCTTCCGCCCGCAGACGGGCCTCGACGCCGCCGACACGATGATTTTGTTCCGCGCCGCCACCAAACAGATCGCGCGGCGCCACGGCCTTCTGGCAAGCTTCATGTGTCGCCCGGCGCAGCCGAATCTGTTCTCCTCGGGCTGGCACCTGCACCAGTCGCTGCTCGACCGTAGACGCGGGCTCAGTGCCTTTGCGGGCAACGCGCGCGACGGGCTGTCCGCGACGGGCTTAAACTTCCTCGCCGGCCTGTTGACCCACGCCCACGCCGCCGCGGCGTTCTCCACGCCGACCATCAACGGCTACAAGCGCTACCGCGCCTACACGCTCGCCCCCGACCGCGCCATCTGGGCGCGCGACAATCGCGGCGTCATGGTGCGCATCCTCGGCCAGCCTGGCGATCCGTCAACGCACCTGGAAAACCGCATCGGCGAGCCCGCGGCGAACCCGTATCTCTACATGACGTCGCAGATTTACGCGGGGCTGGACGGCATGGCGCAAAAGCGCGATCCCGGTCCCTCGGCGGATACGCCGTACGAGACCAAGGCGCCGCTATTGCCGAAGGACCTGGGTGAAGCGCTCGCGGCGTTGCGGGCGAGCGAGGTGTTTGGAAAAGCTTTCGGCAAAGCCTTCGTGGACTATTACGCCCATATCAAAGAAGCCGAGCTTGCGCGCTTCAAGGCCGAGGCTACTGGCGGTAGCGAAGTGACGGCCTGGGAGCAGAACGAATATTTCGATTTGTTTTGACTTCTCCCTCCCCCTTGTGGGGAGGGAGGGGTGGGGGTCGGGAGGTCATTCACCAGCGCGGACGGAAGCAGAACGCGCGTCCACGATTTAGCGCCGCCTCGCGACCCCCACCCCTACCCCTCCCCACAAGGGGGAGGGGAAGTTTGCCGCCGCGGCACGTTGTGCTTGAATGCTCGCGGCCTAGAAACAACCGGTATCTACTTGCGCATCTTCATCTCCGCAGTCACGAGCGAGTTCGGAAAAGCGCGCGATGCGGTCGCCAGTGATTTGCGCGCGCGCGGTCACGAGGTGACCGTTCAAAGCGATTTCAAGCAAAGTCCTGACAGCGAGACGCTGCTGGGCAACCTCGCCGACTATATCCGCGACTGCCACGCGGTGGTCTGCATTGTCGGCAAGCGCTGTGGTGCTTGCCCGCCCGCCCGCGCTGCCAAACGGCTCACGGTCGTGCTGCCTGAAGACATCAAAGAAGCGAGTTATACGCAGTGGGAATTTTTCCTCGCCCGCTACTTCAAGCGCCGGCCGTATTTGTATATCGCGAGCGATAGTCACAGGCCGGATCAAGATACGGCCGAAGGCGATCACGCCGATTTGCAAAACACATATGTGGAATTCCTCAAGGCTGATGGCGTTCACTACACGGGATTTTCGGACGTCAACGAGCTTCGGATTGCCGTGCTTCGCGATGAACCGAAGATCGTAGGGCCGCGACGAGTTCATGCAGCGACTGCATGAGAGCCTCACGCGGGCTCCCGGCGGCCGAATGGCAATCATCAGTCTCTTTGGGCTTGGCGGCGTCGGCAAGACCCGCGTTGCAGTGGAATATGCGCGGTCGCATGTGGAGGAGTACACGGCATTGCTATTCGCCGTCGCCGAGACGCCGGAAGCGCTGCGGCGCAATCTCGCCGCCCTGGCCGGTACGTTGGTGCCGCAAATCGACGCGACCGATGATGAAGTGCGCCGCGCGGCGGTACTCGATTGGCTCAATGCTAATCCCGGCTGGTTCCTCATCCTCGACAACGTTGACAGCAAGCTGGCGCTGGCCGAGGTCGAGAAACTGTTGGGCGCACTTTCCGGCGGGCATGTGGTCGTCACCAGCAGGCTCGCGAATTTTTCCGCCAACTTCCAACCGCTCGAACTCGACGTGCTCGCGGTCGAGGACGCGGCGGCATTTCTCCTGGCGCGCACCGAGGGGCGAATGCGCGCAGCACTCGACGACGCAGCCAAGGCGCGCGAGGTTGCCGAAGAACTTGGCGGTCTCGCAATCATGCTAGAGCAGGCAGGAGCCTTCATCGCCAAGCGCCGGCTGACCTTTGCGCAATATCTGGAGCAATGGCGCTCGAAGCGCGACGAAGTCCTGGCGTGGTTCGATGCGACAGTGACAGGCTATCCCCGCGCGGTAGCCGTCACCTGGCAAACGTCGGCCGCGCAGTTGAGTGAAGGCGCCCGGCGGCTTCTTGAACGGCTCGCCTGGCTCGCGCCGGAGAAGGTGCCTGAATCGCTTTTGGATGTGCCGACCCCCGGCGCCGAAGCCGAGAGCCTACGTGACGCTTACGACGATCTTGCGGCCTATTCATTGGTGACGCGCGACGCCGAGGGGCCGTTCTTTCTCGTCCACCGCCTCGTGCAGGACGTGACGCGCCTAAGCCTTTCGGGCGAGTCGCGGCAACGCGGTCTGATCGAGGCGCTGGATTGGGTCAACGCGGCGTTTACAGGGAGTGCCGACGATGTCCGCAATTGGCCGACACTCAATCCCCTGGCACCCCATGCGCGCACGGTGACGGCACATGCGGACGCTGCAGCTATTGTGGAGCCGACAGCGCGGCTCATGAACCAGCTCGGCTTGTTGCTTAACGCAAAAGCGTTGCACGCCGAAGCTGAGCCGTTACTGCGCCGCACTCTTGCCATTCACGAAAAAAATTTCGGGGCGGACCATCCCGACGTTGCGACATGTCTCAACAACCTCGCCCAATTGCTTAAAGCCACTAACCGGCTTATCGAGGCCGAGGCGCTGATGCGCCGCGCGGTTGCGATCGATGAAAAGACCCTCCCGCCGGATCACCCCAACGTTGTAACCCACCTGAGCAACCTCGCCGCATTGCTCTTTACCACAAACCGTTTTGACGAAGCCGAGCCACTTATGTGTCGCGCGCTCGACATCGACGAAAAGAACTTTGGCCCGGATCATCCCAACATTGGGCTGCGGCTCAATAATCTGGCCCAACTGCTTGTAGCCACCAACCGGCTCGTCGAAGCCGAGCCGCTAATGTGGCGTTCACTCACGATTGACGAAAAAAGCTTCGGGCCGGACCATCCCAACGTCGCGACTCGTCTCAACAACCTTGTCGGATTGCTGCGAGCAACCAACCGGCTTAAGGAGGCCGAGCCGCTGATGCGCCAAGCCCTTGCGATTGACGAAAAGTGCTTCGGGCCAAATCATCCTGAAGTGGGTACGGACCTTCACAACATCGCACAGGTATTGTGGAGCATGCGTCGGCCTGTCGAGGCCGAGCCGCTCATGCGCCGTAGTCTAACAATCTTTGTGAATTTCACGCGCAGGACAGGTCATCGCCATCCACATCTCGACGCGACGTTTTCGAACTACGCTGGGCTGCTCGCAGCTATGGGCAAAAGCCGACATGAAATCGACGCCGCATGTGAAGAGATGAGGAGGCCGATTTCCTGAAGTGATACACGTAGATCGCCATAGCCAGAATTGTTTCGGCCATCTCGACTAGTCATTTAACTCGAATTTAAGTCGTGGATACCCATGACGAACGCGGGCATGACACGCCTACACATCCACACTCGCCACCAGCGCATTGGCCTCGATAAACACCCGCCGTGGCTCGACCTTGTCGCCCATTAGCTCGTCGAAGATCGTATTGGCCTCGTCGATCTCCTTGACGTTGACCTGCAGCATGGTGCGGGCGTTGGTGTCGAGCGTGGTTTCCCACAATTGTTGCGGGTTCATCTCGCCGAGGCCTTTGTAGCGCTGCAGCGCGATGCCTTTGCGGCCGGCCGCCATCACCGCTTCGAACAGGCTGACCGGGCCGTGGATGGCGGTTTCCTCGTCCTTCCTGCGCAGCATGGCGGGCGGGGTCGGGCGCGGGAAGACTTTTTGCAGCGACGGCGCAAATTCGTCGAGCTTGCGCGCGTCGGCGGAGCCGAGCAGCGCCTGGTCGATGACGGCGACCTCTTTGACGCCGCGCACGGTGCGCTCGAACTGAAAGCCTTCGCCTTCGGTGAATTGGCCTTGCCAGCCGCGTTCGGTTTCCTCCGCCAGCGCGTCGAGACGCTTGGCGATATAGGGCACCGCATCCGTGGCCTTCCGTGGATCGCCAAAAATGTCGCGATTGAGCACGCTCATGATCGCCGCCTGTTCGACGACCTGGCGATTGTACCGGCTGTGCAGGCCGCGCAGCAGATTGCGGATCACGCGCGCGTCTTCGACGAGCTGGCGCAGATCGTTGCCGGCGCGCACTTCGCCCGATGACAGCCGCAGCGCGGTGTCTTCGAGGCCGGTGTCGATCAGGTAATCTTCGAGCGCGCGCTCGTCCTTGAGATATTGCTCGGACTTGCCGCGCGAGACTTTGTAGAGCGGCGGCTGGGCGATGTAGAGATGGCCGCGGTCGATGATCTCGCGCATCTGCCGGTAGAAGAACGTCAGCAGCAAGGTGCGGATATGGGCGCCGTCGACGTCGGCGTCGGTCATGATGATGATCTTGTGGTAGCGCAGCTTGTCGGCGGTGAATTCGTCAGCACCGATGCCGGTGCCGAGCGCCGTGATCAAGGTGCCGATCTGCTCGGACGACAGCATCTTGTCCATGCGCGCGCGTTCGACGTTGAGGATCTTTCCGCGCAACGGCAGCACCGCCTGGAATTCGCGGTTGCGGCCCTGCTTGGCACTGCCGCCGGCAGAGTCGCCCTCGACGATGAACAGCTCGGATTTGGCCGGATCGCGTTCCTGGCAGTCGGCAAGTTTTCCGGGGAGCGAAGTGATGCCGAGCGCGCTCTTGCGCGTCATCTCGCGCGCTTTTCGCGCGGCTTCGCGCGCTGCCGCCGCCTGGATCACCTTGCCGACGACGGTCTTGGCCTCGCTCGGGTGCTCCTCGAGCCACGCCTTGAGCATGTCATTGATGGCGCCCTCGACCGCGGGACGCACCTCGGAGGACACAAGCTTGTCCTTGGTCTGCGACGAGAATTTCGGATCCGCCACCTTGATGGAGAGCACCGCCGTCAAGCCTTCCCGGCAATCGTCGCCGGTGAGCGCGACCTTCTCCTTGCGCGCGGCGCCGCCGGACTCGGCATAGCCGGTGATCTGCCGCGTCAGCGCGCCGCGGAAGCCGGCCAGATGCGTGCCGCCGTCGCGCTGCGGGATGTTGTTGGTGAAGCACAGCACGCTCTCGTGGTAGCCGTCGTTCCACCACAGCGCGCAGTCGATGGCGACGCCGTCGCGCTCGGCCTTGATGACGACCGGTTCCGGAATGAGCGGCGTCTTGTTGCGATCGAGATATTTGACGAAGGCTTCGACGCCGCCTTCGTAGCGCATGGTCTCGCGCTTCTCGACCGCATGGCGCATGTCGGACAGCACGATGGTGACGCCGGAATTGAGGAACGCGAGCTCGCGCAGCCGGTGCTCCAACGTGGCGAAGTCGAACTCCGTCATGGTGAAGGTTTTTTTCGACGGCAGAAACGTCACTTCGGTACCGCGCTTGTCGAAGGCGGCGCCGACCACGGCGAGCGGCGCGACCGCCTCGCCGTCGTGGAATTCCATGAAATGCGCCTTGCCGTCGCGCCAGATGGTGAGCTTGAGCCAGCTCGACAGCGCGTTGACCACCGAAACGCCGACGCCGTGCAGGCCGCCGGAAACCTTGTACGAGTTCTGGTCGAATTTTCCGCCGGCGTGCAGCTGGGTCATGATGACCTCGGCCGCCGACACGCCTTCGCCTTTGTGGATGTCGACCGGGATGCCGCGGCCGTCGTCGCGCACCGTGCACGAGCCGTCGGGATTGAGCGTGACCACGACGTCCTTGGCGAAGCCGGCGAGCGCTTCGTCGATGGCGTTATCGACGACCTCGTAGACCATGTGGTGCAGGCCGGAGCCGTCGTCGGTGTCGCCGATATACATGCCCGGCCGTTTGCGCACGGCATCGAGACCCTTGAGCACCTTGATCGATTCGGCGTCGTAATCGGAGGGCGCGGCAGCGGTCGATTTGCGGACGGGTTCGGCCATGGGCTTTCGGATGAGCTTTCGAATGAGCTTTGGAACGCTTGCGAAAAGCACGGAAGAATCGCTTTTCGTTGTACACGAAAACGGGGTTCCGTACATCACAAAGTGGGTGCCCGTAAGATATTGTCAAATCGCCATTTTTCAAGGATTCCGCAGGGCGATTTCAAGGCGCGAATCGGGGTCTGAAAACAGCCGCCGCGATGGCAGCGAAAATGGTGCTGCCGGACACTGTTCTTAAGCCATAAATAAGCACGGCAGTCGGTCCGATTTGCGCTCACGCGCGCGCGTCGCGGCGGACCGGCAAAAGATATCGCTCACTCGGCTGGTAATCGGGGACCGGTCGCTGAAAGCAGCTCAGCGCCGCCGTCCAAAGTTCCACGCGATCCAAATCCTTTTGCAGGCGCTCCAGCGCCTCGGCGAGATTGCGCACGATCTGGTCTTCCGCCGGCTCCGGCATGGGGCTATCTCGCCATCGACACGGTTCTGCCCCCTGTGAGGTTAAGAGCCTCCTCGCAGTCTGGTTCCAGTGCCGCCATTGGCGCATGCCAGCTTGGAAAATGAAGGCTGGCTTGGAACCCGGCGCCTGGCCCCAAATGCCCGGCATTAATTGTTTTGCCGTCTCGGTTCCAACCGGCCGCCGGCCACGTCGACCGTCATCGCGTCATCGGCGGCCTCGACAAAGAGCGCCGGATCGGCGCCGGTCATCCAGACCTGGGCGCCAAGTTGCGCGAGCTCGCCATGCAGCGCAGCGCGCCGGGCGGGATCGAGATGGGCGACGACTTCGTCGAGCAGGAGGATCGGTGCCAAACCGGTCATCTCGGCGATCAGGCGGCCATGAGCGAGGACAAGGCCGATGAGCAACGCCTTCTGCTCGCCGGTCGACGCATCGGCGGCGGCGATGCCCTTGTCCGCATAGGTTACTTTGAGATCGGTCAGATGCGGGCCGTCGCAGGTTCGCCCGGCGGCGGCGTCGCGGGCGCGATTGTCGCGCAGCACCGCGCGATAGCGCTCCTCGATCTCGATGGCCGGGTGCTCCGGAATCAGCTTTTCCATCCAGCCGTCCAGCGCGATCTCCGACGGCGGAAATGCAAAACCCTTGCGGCTTGCCAGCACGCCGTCGAGCCGGAGCACGGTCTCGACGCGCTGTCCGGCGACCGCGACGGCGAGTTCCGCGGTCTCGTGCTCGACGGCGTCCAACCAATGGGTATCGGGCCGCGCTTCCTCGAGCAGCCGGTTGCGCGAACGCAGCGAGCGCTCGAGCGCGTTGACCCGGCTGCCATGCTCGGCATCGACCGCGAGCGCGAGCCGGTCGACAAAGCGGCGGCGCTCGGACGGCGCGCCGACAAACAGCGTGTCCATGGCCGGCACCAGCCACACCACGCGCAGATGGTCGGCGAAGGCGGCGGCGGAGCCGACCGGTTCGCGGTCGATCCGGTATTTGCGCAAGATCGTTGCGCCGTCTTCGGGCGGCCGCTCGATGCCGGTGCCGAGCGTAGCCAGGCCGAGCGCCCCTTCGATCTCGGCTGCGACCGCCCACGCGCCGTCGCCTTCGCTGAACGCCACCTCGTCGAGATTGGCGCGGCGCAGGCCGCGCCCCGGCGCGAGGAAGGAAATCGCCTCGATCAAATTGGTCTTGCCGGCGCCGTTCGGTCCGACCAGCACGACGGTGTTCGCGCCGGTCTCCAGCGAAGCCGCGTGATAGTTGCGGAAATTGGTCAGCGTCAGGCGGCGAACGGGCATCGGGAATCAGCAATCAGGGATCAAGACAGCGCTTGATACCTGACGACTGATACCTGATCCCTGTCAAACCCGCATCGGCATCAGCACATACAGCGCGCCGTGCGGATCCTTGTCCTGGATCAGGGTCGGCGAGCCCGGATCGGCGAGCTTGAGCACCGCGGCCTCGCTCTCGATCTGCGCAGCGATGTCGAGCAGGTAGCGCGAGTTGAAGCCGATATCGATCGGGTCGGACTCGTATTCGACTTCGAGCTCCTCGTTGGCGCTGCCGGAATCCGGGTTGGTCACGGATAGCAGCAGCTTGCCGCCGGTGATCGACAGCTTCACCGCGCGGCCGCGCTCGCTCGAAACCGTGGAAACGCGATCGACCGCGGCTTCGAATTCCTTCTTGTCGACCACCAGTTCCTTGTCATTGGCCAGCGGAATGACGCGAGCATAGTCGGGGAACGTGCCGTCGATCAGTTTTGAGGTCAGGACGGCATCGCCGATGGTGAAGCGGATTTTTCCCGACGACAGCTCGATCGCCACCTCGGCTTCATTGTCCTCCATCAGGCGCTGTACTTCGCTGACCGTCTTGCGCGGCACGATGATGCCGGGCATGCCGGCGGCGCCTTTCGGCAAGTCGAGCTCCATCTGCGCCAGCCGATGGCCGTCGGTCGCCACTGCGCGCAAGGTTTGTGCCTTGTTGGAGCCGGCGGCGTGCAGATAGATGCCGTTGAGGTAGTAGCGCGTCTCCTCGGTCGAGATGGCGAACTGGGTCTTGTCGATCAGCCGCTTGAGGTCGGCGGCCTTGAGCGTGAATTTGTGCGTCATCTCGCCCGGCGCCAGATCGGGAAAATCGCTCTCCGGCAGCGTCTGCAAGGTGAAGCGCGAGCGGCCGGCGCGGATTGCCAGCGCGGCGCGGTCGCCTGAGGATTCCAGGACCACCTGCGCCCCCTCGGGCAGCTTGCGCACAATCTCGAAGAACATGTGGGCCGGCACCGTGGTCGATCCGCCGGGGCCGACCTCGGCCGCAATCGTGTCGGTGACTTCGACGTCGAGGTCGGTGGCTTTGAGGCTCAGCTTGGAACGGTCGGCGCGCAACAGCACGTTGGCGAGGATCGGAATAGTGTTGCGGCGCTCAACCACGCGGTGGACGTGGCCCAGCGACTTCAACAGTTCGGAACGCTCAACGGTGATCTTCATCGCGAAATCCGTTCACGCGGCGGATGACTGGCGGATGCCGAAAGTGGCCCGGCGAACGGCGTTGCGCAAGGCCGGGCCGTCCCCGACGCGGCCTTTTCCCTGCCTTTCACCGTTTTTCGTCGGGAATTCCCATCAATCCTGCAGCTGGCGTTTGAGCCCCTCGATCTCTTCGGCAAAGGCGGTGTCGTTGCCGGCGAGCGCCTCGATCTTGCGCACGGCATGCAGCACGGTGGTGTGGTCGCGGCCGCCGAACCGGCGCCCGATCTCGGGCAGCGAGCGTAGCGTCAGGATTTTCGCCAGATACATCGCCACCTGCCGCGGACGCACGACATTGGCGGTGCGCCTGGACGACAACAGATCGGCGCGGCTGACATTGTATTGGCGGGCGACGACGCGCTGGATGTCTTCGATCCGCACCCGCTTTGGCTCCTGCGGGCGGATCAGGTCGCGCATCTCGCGCTCGGCCATTTCAAGGGTCACCGGCTGGCCGGAGAGCTTGTTGTGGGCGAGCAGCCGATTGACGGCGCCTTCGAGGTCGCGGCCGTTATTGGTCACCGCCTTGGCGATGTAGGCAAGCACCGGCGCCGGCACTTCGAAGCCGGGATGATAAAGCCGGGCGGCGGCGATCCGGCTCTTGAGGATTTCGAACCGCAATTCTTCGCCGAGCGAACCGATCTCCACCACCAGCCCGCCGGCGAGCCGGGAACGGACGCGGTCGTCGAGGCTTTCCAGGTCCGACGGCGGACGGTCGCTGGCGATCACCACCTGGCGGCCGGCGTCGATCAGCGCATTGAGCGTGTGGCAGAACTCGGCCTGGGTCGAGCGGCCTTGCAGGAACTGCACATCGTCGATCACCAGCACGTCGATGGCGCGCACGGCTTCCTTGAACGCCAGCGTCGTCTGCGTCTTCAGCGCCGAGACGAAGCCGTACATGAAGCGCTCGGCGGTCAGATAGAGCACCTTGCGGTCGGCGCCGTTGCCGGCCCAGGTGATCGCCTGCAGCAGGTGGGTTTTGCCCAAGCCCACGGCGGCGTGGATGTAGAGCGGGTTGAACATCAGCTGTTCGCCGCGCCGGCTGGTCGCGACCTGTTTGGCTGCGGCATGGGCCAGCGTGTTCGAACGGCCGACGATGAAGGTCTCGAAGGTCAGGCGCGGATCGAGCGGCGAGCCGCCGAGTGCCTCGTGCACGCTCATGAATGGCACGCTGGCGCGGGTCTCGACGCCGTCCACTTCGCGCAGGTCGCGCGAAAACGCCGCCGGCTCCGCGGTCGGTTTGGGCTTCGCCACCGGCGGGCGGATCGCCGCCGAGCGAACGCTCAGCTCCAGGCGACTGATGGTCGCATCCTCGGCTTGCCATTTGGCGAGCACATGCTCGCTGTAATGCGCCTGGATCCAGGTCCGCAGGAAACGCGTCGGCACCGACAGCCGCACCATGCCATTGTCGGCGGCGTCGAGTTCCATGCGCCCGAACCAGCTGGTGAAGACGTCCTCGCCGAGTTGTTTACGGAGCTGCTCCTTGACCCGCTGCCAGCGCTCCCGGTCCGTGCTCGTCATTTTGGCCTGCTAATTTCTTCTTCGGAGGTCAGGGTTCAACCGAGCAACTCAGGGGAGGCAGGCCCCACCATGCCCGACATGGCAAACGCAACTCACAGAGCGATAAGGGTGGTGCTGGAGCGGGTGCGGATCGATCGGTCACAGCCGCCGATCGGTGCAGAGGCGGATTCAGCCGCTGGGCTTGGTGGTGCCGGGCTGAAACGTGAATACAAAAGGCCAATAGACTCTGGGCGAAGACGTGCCCGCCGCTATGCTCAATGACCGGATTGTCGTCATCATGCCCCCACCTCCACCGCTCCCAGTTCGATGGCTGTCACTGACTGCGGCTCCGGAAGTTTGCGCCGCCGTCAGACGCTCCCCTGCGTGTTTCGCCTGCTTCACAACGTCCATAAGCAGGCTTTCTCGTTGAGCATTCTCGACTATGGTGACGGCAGAGCCCACGCAGTTAGACACAACTCTCCCGCACCCATTTGTTCGATGAGTTTCCGCTCGACCCGTTTGTGATAACCCTCGAAACCGAAGGGAAGAAAAACGTAGCACGCAGTTTGCGGCTCGCAACAGGAAAAACCGCGCCAACATTGGACTTCTTGCCAAAGCGCGGCAGGGCGGCGCTGCCGATGACTCCCACAAGACATTGACTCAACGGGCTGATTACAGCTGGATGACAGGCAAAACCCGGCCAAAAATGAGCTCGACCAAACAACGGACCAAATAAAACCCGACTCGGCGGATTCGGGGATGACTCCAACCCCCGAAATTCATTTGGCCAATAAGCCTTTCATCATACAACAATTCTTGTTTTCGAATTTTCAGGGTAACCCCCGCTGCAAGGACGCGGAGCAAATAAAAAACGACGCGGCAGACGCGCGCCAAAAGCGAACATGGCTTTTGCCCGCATTTTCACGGACTTAAGTGACGATTCTGCAACAGTTTAATGGCGATCCACGGCAAATTGCGCGCAAATCGCGAATGATCGCTGTCCATAATGCCTTAAGGCTGTCGGACGCCAAGCGCTGACCCGTCGATGGATCGTCGTCCGACGCGGCGCCTCGAGCGCCGCGCACGCTGACCCGATCACTGTGCGGCTATTTGCCGAGCTTGGCAATGCGGTGGACGAGCCGCGAGACTTTCCGTTGCGCGGCGTTGCGGTGGACGATGCCGGTGCGCGCGGCGCGGACGAGCGCCGGCTCCGCTTCGGCCATGGCGGCGACGGCCGCGGCGCGGTCGCCGGCCGAAATCGCCTCCTCGACCTTGCGCACGGCGCTGCGCACGCGGGTGCGCCGCGCCTTGTTGATCACGGTGCGGCGGGCAATCTGACGAGCGGCCTTTTTGGCGGACTTGGTATTAGCCATGGGGTATCGGGCGAGACCTGTTGAACGATCTTATGGTGAGGATGCGCAGGCCAAATGCCTGACGCCTTGGGCCGCGCTTATAGGGGGACGGGGCGGCGGCGTCAACGCAGGGCCGGTTCCTTCGCTATGCCACGCGCTTGGCGCGTACCGCCTCGTAGCCGGCAATGACGGCGACGCGGTCGGCCGCCGGGAACGCCGCGAGCGGCGGCGCCGTGCGCGCCCATTGCGGCTCGTCGTGAATGTGGGCGACCAGCGCCTTGATGCCGGACACCAGCGCCTTGCCGTCGAACAGCTTGCGGATCGCCACCGCTTCGTTGAGCGCCGCGGCATCGCCCGAGCGATAGGCGCGAGCGCACAGATCGGCATTGAGATTGGCGGTCGCCGAGATGCAGCCGGCGAACGGGCCGGAACGGGCTTCCGGCAGCGCCGCCTCGGTCGAGGGAAAGACCTTGAAGCGTGGCGAGACGCTCGCCGCCTCGCGGGCATATGCCATGTCGCCGGAGGAATCCTTCAAGCCGACGATGCGCTCGCCAAAACCGTCGAGCAGGCGCCGGATCAAGGCGACATGCCAGTGCAGGCCCGACTGCGCCGGGAAATGATAGAGATAGATCGGGATCGGCCGCGCCGCGGTCGCGGCCACGATGGCGTCGATATAGGCCACCAGGCCGTCGTCGGGCACGCCTTTGTAATAGAACGGCGGCAGCACCAGCGCGCCGGCAAAGCCGAGCTCGGCGGCATGCCGGGTCAGCGCGACGGCGTCGGCCAGAGCGGCTGCGCCGGTGCCGACCATCATGCGATCGAGCGGCAGCCCGCTTGCCGCGTAAGCGCTCATGACGCGCTTGCGCTGATCCAGCGAGAACGAGGTGGCTTCGCCGGTGGTGCCCAGCACGTTGAGCCCGTCGCAGCCGTTGCCGAGCAGGAAGCGGGCCAGCGCGGTCGAGCGCGCGCTGTCGGGCTCGCCGTTACCGTCGATCGCGGTGGTGATGGCGGCGATCACGCCGCCGAGCGTCTTTGTCGTCGTCATGGCTGCTCCATACCCCGCCTTTTTAACGGTCGCGGTCGTTTCGGTCGATAGACAATCGGCTTATGATCGCCGGTCGGTGTCGCGAAAGTTTTGGCCGGTCGGGAGTTGAAAATGCACGAGGTCACCAGCGATCATTGGCACGAACCCGAAGGGCTCAAGAATGCCGGCGTCGGCGCCTGGCAGCGGCCCAACACGCCTTATGACAACTTCATGGAGGCGCAAGGCATCCCGATCTTCCGCGGTATCGGCGTGCGCCGCGTGCAGGACATGCCGCTCAAGCCATGGCCGCGCATGGGCGGCCGCGGCACCTTCATCCAACTCTACGGTACCGAAGGGAAATGGGGCTGCTACGTGGTCGAGGTGCCCGGCGCCGGCGCGCTCAACCCTGAAAAGCACATGTATGAAGAGATCATGGTGGTGGTCGAAGGCCGCGGCACAACCGAGATCTGGGCCGACGGTCAAGCCAAGCCGCACACATTCGAATGGCAGCGCGGCTCGATGTTCTCGATCCCGCTCAACACCAATCACCGCGTCGTCAACGCAGCATCGTCGCCGGCGCTCATCCTGGTCGCGAGCTCCGCGCCCAACGTGATGAATATCTTTCGTGATACCGACTGGATTTTCAATTGCCCGGTCGCCTTTCCATCGCGTTTCGACGGCAGCCAGGACTTCTTCAAGCCGAAGGACGACATCGTGCCCGATCCGCTGCGCGGCCTGGCGCTGCGCAAAAGCAATTTGATTCCCGACATCATGAATGCCGATCTCTACCTCGATAATCGCCGCTCGCCCGGCTATACGCGGGTCGAGCCGCACATGGCGAACAACGTGTTCTACGGCTTTGTCGGCGAGCACCGCACCGGACGCTATTCGAAGGCGCATGCCCATATGTCGGCAGCGGTGCTGGTCTGCCTCAAGGGCAAGGGCTACACCTATACGTGGCCGCGTGGCGACGGCATGACGCCGTGGCAGGACGGCAAGACGCAAAACATCTACCGGCAGGATTACGAGCCGGTTGGCCTGGTCACCGCCGCGCCTTACGGCGGCGACTGGTTCCACGCCCATTTCGGTATCAGCAAGGAGCCGTTGCGCCTGATCGGTTGGTACGGTCCCAACAATCATCGCAAGGACAGGCCCGGCGTGCCCGGCGAGAAGGATACCGACGAGGGGGCGATCGACGTCACCGAGGGCGGCACCGCCATTCCGTATTGGCTCGAAGACCCATTCCTGCGCCGGGAATATGAGGAGACGCTCAAGAAAGAAGGCGTCACATCGCAAATGGGCGAAGAGCTGTACCGCCCGCCCGCCGGCCATCGCGCGGCGGCCGTTGCGTGATGGCGCGGCTAGTGCACCACGATCGTGGTGCGGCTCATGCCTTCGCGCCCAACCAGCTCGAACAGGATCGCGGCGTGGTCCGGATCGAGCCGCACGCAGCCGTGCGAGGCCGGGCCGCCCAGCCGCGAGATTTCGTAGGTGCCGTGAATGGCATAGCCGCCATGGAAGAAAATCGAATACGGCATTGGTGAATTGTAATACAGCCGCGAGAACCAGCGCCGCGCCATCATTTGCGGGTGATAGGTGCCGGGCGGCGTGATGTAGCCGTGCCGCGCGGTCGAGACCCGCCAGTTATAGCGCGGCATGCCGTCGACGCTGACCTCCATGGTCTGGCTCGAGCGGTCGATATTGACGACGACCGAGGCCTCGGCACGCTCGCAGCAAAGCCCGCAAATCAAAAACCATGCGGCGACGGCAGTCGCACAAAGCAACCGGCGCATTGCAACCCCCCGGCGGATTCCACATCGACAGCGGGTAGCATTGTAGCGCCGCCGGAACTTGCAAAAAAGCCGACCCGACACCGACGGTTAATCATCTGCCATGCCATGAAACTGCCGGGGCTTTTCGCTAGACTTTCCACGATGTCATCGTTCGATCTGTTCAGCATTGGCCATTCGAATATCCCGGCCGAGCGCTTCATTGGGCTATTGCGCCATGCCGGCGTAAACGCCATTGCCGACGTTCGCTCGACGCCGTTCTCGCGCCGCTTCCCGTGGTTCTCCGGTAAAAATCTGGCACCGACACTGGCGCAGCACGGCATGGCCTATCTCGCCTACGGCGAAGCGCTCGGCGGTCGTCCGCGCGACGCCGCGCTCTATCGCGACGGCGTCGCCGACTATGAGGCGATGGCACGGCAGCGGGACTTTCAAATCGCACTCGATCGGCTGGTCGCGCAGGGGGCACAGCATTGCGTCTGTCTGATGTGCGCGGAACGCGAGCCGCTCGATTGTCATCGTTGCCTCTTGGTGGCGCGCTCGCTCGCCGAACGCGGGCTTACCATCGGTCACATCCTGCACGACGGCACGGTCGAGCCACATGCGGCGACGGAACAGAGGCTTTTGGCGCTGACCGGCGCAAGCGATGACTTGTTCGTAACTGGACAGGACGAACGACTCGCGGCAGCGTATCGCCGCCGCGCCCGTGCGGCGGCGTACCGGGCGAAGGCGGGGGCGAAGTCCGTCGCGGAGATGAAATGATGCTCGCTCCGGTACGCGCGCTCGCCGTGCTGCTCTTGCTCGGCGCCGGTTCGGCGCTGGCCCAAGACCTTGGCAAAGACACCGGCACGCAGAACCGAGCAGCCAGCACCGTCGATAAAACACCGCCAGGTACGCTCGAGAAGGTGACGCTGCCGCCGCTTGCCAATCCCGACGCCCCGAACATCCCGGCGAAAGAATTGTTCGCCCGCAAGCTGACACCCTTCGCCGGCCCCGCCCGCTCCATCGGCGGCTACGCCAAGGGCTGCATGGCCGGCGCCGAGGAGCTGCCGATCACGGGCCCGACCTGGCAGGTGATGCGGCTGTCGCGCAATCGAAATTGGGGCAACCCGAAGCTGATCGATTTCATCAGGCGGTTTGGTGCGAACGCCAAGAAGGTCGGATGGAACGGACTTTTGATCGGCGATATGGCGCAGCCGCGCGGCGGTCCGATGCTCAGCGGCCATGCCAGCCACCAGATCGGGCTCGATGCCGATGTCTGGTTCAGCCCGATGCCCGACCACGTGCTCAGCCGCGAGGAGCGCGAGATGAACGGCGCCGTCAACATGGTGGCGCCGAGTGGTCTCGACGTCGATCACAGCCTCTGGACGCCCGTTCACACCGCGCTGGTAAAGGCCGCTGCCGAGGATCCCGAGATCGCGCGCATTTTTGTCAATGCAGCGATCAAGAAGGCAATGTGCAGCGAGGCCGGTTCCGATCGCGACTGGCTTGCCAAAGTGCGGCCGTGGTGGGGGCATGCCGAGCACTTCCACGTTCGGCTCAACTGCCCGCCCGACAGCCCGCGATGCGAGTCGCAGCCGCCGGTGCCGTCCGGCGACGGCTGCGGCCATGCGCTCGATTTCTGGTTTACGGCTGGCGTGCTGCATCCGAAGCCGCCGGAAAAGCCGCCCGGACCGCGCACCGGACCGATGCTCGCCGCGTTGCCGGCGGCCTGTAAGCAGGTCGTGAAGGCGCCGTAAGGTCGATTGTCCGCGCTAAAGACCCGCGGTGTGGAACACGGCGCGTTGCATGGCGGCGGCGAACAGCGTCAGCGCGCCGGCGCAAACCACGATCACCACGGCATAGCCGTAAGCTTTCGGCGCCGGCGATTTCATCAGTCGCGGCAGGCCCAGTGCCAGCACATAGGCGCCGTAAAGGCCGGTGAGGGTCAGAAAGCGCAGTCCCGGCAGCAAGAGAAAAATCCCGGTGAGCCACACCGGCGTATAGGAATAGACCGCAAGCTTGAACGCGTTGTCGAAATCTTTCTTGCCGCCGAACAACGGCGCCAGGAGATCGATAATCAGCGCCAGCACCAGCACGATGCCGAAGGCAAGTGCGTAGCCGAAGATCGCGCCAAAGCCGCCGTCGAACAGTGACGCGCGCAGCAGCCCCGCTCCGGGAACGACCATGCCGACGACGCTTGCGCCGATGAAGCCGAATACGGCGGGAATGAGCGCGAGCACAGCCACGTAGCGGCTCAACAGATAGGCTGGATCGCCCGACTCCCGCTCGATCACCGTCCACTCGGCCGACGGATCGAGCAGCATCGCCTTGGCGCGCCATGCCGCCTTCATGCGGTTGCGCCTTTGGCGTCGGCGCGGATCATGGCGGCGCCTTTCTCGGCGATCATCATGGTCGGCGCGTTGGTGTTGCCCGAGGTGATCGTCGGCATGACCGAGGCGTCGACGACGCGCAGCCGCTCGATGCCGGCGACGCGCAGGCGGTCATCGACCACCGTCATCGGATCGCTCGCAAGCCCCATCTTGGCGGTGCCGACGGGATGGAAGATGGTGGTGCCGATGTCGCCCGCGGCTTTGATCAAGGCTTGCTCGTCGTCATCGTGCAACTGCGGCCCGGGCAAATATTCATCGGGATGGAAATCTTGCAGCGCCGGTTGCTTCACGATCCGCCGCGTCAACCTGATCGCGTTCACGGCGATGCGGCGATCCTCGTCGGTGGCGAGATAATTCGGTTTTATGCGCGGTGCATCGACTGGATCGCGCGAGCGCAGCCGCAGCGCACCGCGGCTGGTCGGCCGCACATTGCACACGCTCGCGGTGAAGGCAGGGAACGTGTGCAGCGGCTCGCCGAAGCGGTCGAGCGACAGCGGCTGAACGTGATACTGCAGATTGGCGCGTTCCTGGTCGCGGTCGGAGCGGGTGAACAGGCCGAGTTGCGATGGCGCCATGGTCAGCGGGCCGCGCCGCAGCAGCGCATATTCGGCGAGCATGCGCGCCATGCCGAATCGCGCGTGATAGCGCTCGTTGAGCGTGGTGATGCCGTCGACCTTGTAGATCATGCGTAGCTGCAAATGATCCTGCAGATTGGCGCCGACGCCGGGCCGGTCGAGCACGACCGGAATGCCAAGCTCCTGCAATTGCTGCGCCGGGCCGACGCCGGACAACAGCATGATCTGCGGCGAGCCGATCGAGCCGGCGGCGAGGATGACTTCGCCGCGACAGCGCGCCATGCGCGCTTGTCCGCCCTGGGTCCAGCGCACGCCGGCGGCGCGCCGGCCCTCGAACACGATGTTTTCGACCAGGCAGCCGGTCTCGAGCCGCAAATTTGCGCGCTTGAGCGCGGGCTTGAGGAAGGCGCTCGCCGCCGACCAGCGCCGGCCGCGCTTCTGGTTGACGTGGAAGGCGCAGATGCCTTCGTTGTCGCCGCAGTTGAAGTCGGGGATGGATTTGATGCCGGCCTGTTCGGCGGCGGCGCGAAAGGCATCGAGCAGGTCCCAGCGCACCCGCGGCGCCGCGACGTGCCACTCGCCGCCGACCGCATGCGTTTCGCTTTCGCCGAGGAAATGATTTTCGTGGCGCTTGAAATACGGCAGCACGTCGTCCCAGCCCCAGCCGGAAAGGCCGAGCTGGCGCCAGTGATCGTAATCGGCGGCCTGGCCGCGCATATAGATCATGGCGTTGATCGACGACGAGCCGCCGATCACCTTGCCGCGCGGATAATTCAGGCTGCGGCCGTTGAGGCCTTCTTCGGGCTCGGTCTTGAAACACCAGTCGGAGCGCGGATTGCCGATGGCGAACAGGTAGCCGACCGGAATGTGAAACCAGATCCAGTTGTCGCGCCCGCCGGCTTCGAGAACGAGCACGCGCTTGTCGGCGTCGGCGGAGAGCCGGTTGGCGAGAATGCAGCCGGCCGAGCCGGCGCCGGCGATGACGTAGTCGTATTCACCTTCGATTGGCGTTGGCCCGGTCATCGGTCCACTCCTGCAGCGCCAAGGATAGCATGGCTCCCGACGGTGACCACTTGGCGCAGCAAGCCCGCTTGTCCGGCCAAGGCCTTCAGCCTATTGTCCGTCCGCGACCGACGGTGCGCTGGGCGCGCGCCGTCAATGCCCGGAACGACGGTTCCCCGAGGCGGTCGTGCTTATCTCACGGGTCCTGTGATCCGGCGCGCGAAGCTGGCGCGCACGAAAAACTGTTGGAGAACCGTCGTGCTCACGAGAACAGCCATCCTGGCGGCCATGGCCGCGGCGTTCGCTATTGCTGCGGCGCCGGCCTCCGCGCGGGCGGAGGAAAAAACCATCACCGTTTTTGCCGCTGCGTCGATGAAGAACGCGCTCGACGACGTCGACGCCGCCTTCACCAGGCAAAGCAGCATAAAAGTCGTCGCCAGCTTTGACGCCAGCTCGGCGCTGATGAAGCAGATCGAAGGCGGCGCGCCGGCCGACGTGTTCGTCTCCGCCGACCTGAAGTGGATGGACTACGGCGCGCGGAAGAAGCTCATCCAGGATGACACCCGGATCAACTTGCTCGGCAACACGCTGGTGCTGATCGCGCCCAAAGTTTCCAAGATCGAACATGTGACGATCGCGCCGGGTTTCGATCTCGCCAAGCTCGCCGGCGATGGTCGGATCGCGACCGGCGACGTCACAGCCGTACCGGTCGGTATCTATGCCAAGGCGGCGCTGGAAAAGCTCGGCGTCTGGCCGTCCGTCGAGCCCAAGATGGCGATGACCGCGAATGTCCGCGCTGCGCTGGTGCTGGTCGCCCGCGGCGAGGCGCCGCTCGGCATCGTTTATTCGACCGACGCCAAGGTCGAACCGGGCGTGAAAGTCGTCGGCATGTTTCCCGAGGACTCCCACGACCCGATCGTCTATCCGGTCGCGGCGACGGCGGGCGCCAAGCCCGAGGCGAAGGTGTATCTGGCGTTCCTGCGCTCGCAGGCGGCGAAGTCGATATTCGAAGCTTACGGCTTCGCCGTCCTGATGAAGCCGACGTCGTGAACGATAACGCCGATCAGGCACGCCGTGCTCGACCTTACTCCCGCTGAATGGACCGCGGTCGCGCTGTCGTTGCGCATCGCCGTGGTGGCGACCGCCTGCGCGCTGCCGTTCGGCATCGCCATCGGCTGGCTGCTTGCCCGCACAAACTTTTGGGGCAAGAGCGTGCTCGACGGGATCGTGTTCTTGCCTTTGGTGATGCCGCCGGTCGTCACCGGCTATCTCCTGCTCATCTGGTTCGGCCGCAAGGCGCCGATCGGCGCCTTTCTGGACAGTCATTTCGGCATCGTCTTTTCGTTCCGCTGGACCGGCGCGGCGCTGGCCTGCGGCGTCATGGGATTTCCGTTGATGGTGCGGCCGATCCGGCTGGCGTTGGAGGCGATCGATCGCAAGCTCGAAGACGCCGCCGCCACGCTCGGCGCCAACCGGCGTTGGGTGTTCCTCACCGTGACCTTGCCGCTGGCCTTGCCGGGCGTCATCGCCGGCGTGGTGCTGTGCTTTGCCCGCGCGCTGGGCGAGTTCGGCGCGACGATCACCTTCGTGTCGAATATCCCCGGCGAGACGCAGACCATTTCGTCGCTGATCTACACCTTGACCCAGGTGCCCGGCGGTGACGCGGCCGCCGGCCGGCTGGTCTTGATCGCGATCGTATTGGCATTTGCGGCGCTGTTCGCCTCGGAATGGCTCGCCCGGCGCGCCAGCGTCCGCTTCCACGGGGAGTGATTGAGCGTGCTCGCCGTCGACGTGGAGAAGCAACTCGGTGCGCTGAAGCTTGCCGTGCGTTTCGAAGCGGCGGGCGGCGCGACGGCTTTGTTCGGGCCGTCGGGGTCGGGAAAGACGTCGGTCGTCAACATGATCGCCGGCCTGCTCACGCCGGACCGCGGGTCGCTGGTCATCGACGGCACGGCGCTGTTCGACGCCGCCCGCGGCATCGACGTGCCGCCGCATCGGCGCCGCATCGGCTATGTGTTCCAGGAGGGCCGGCTGTTCCCGCATCTGAACGTTCGGCAGAATCTCGACTACGGCCGGCGCATGAGCGGCCGGCCGCGCGATGCCAAGGATTTCCAGCGCATCGTCGCGCTGCTCGATATCGGTCATCTGCTCGATCGCCGGCCGCGCATGCTGTCGGGCGGCGAGCGCCAGCGCGTCGCCGTCGGCCGTGCGCTGCTGATGCGGCCGCGCCTGTTGTTGCTCGACGAGCCGCTGGCCTCGCTCGATGCCGCGCACAAGCGCGAAATTCTGCCCTATCTGGTGCGCCTGCGCGACGATGCCGCGATCCCGATGGTCTATGTCAGCCACACCGCCGCCGAACTGCGCCGCATCGCCACCACCGTGGTGCGGCTCGATGCCGGACATGTGGTGGCGGTGGGCGGGCTCGATCTGCTCGACGATGCCGACGTCGATGGCTTGGGGTGAAATGGACTTCGCGTTGGACGAAGCCGGCTTCAAATTTTGCTGCGCTGTTCTCCAAAACCGCAACCGACTATGCTTTGCGGCTGAATGACCCTTGCTCCGTCCTCGCCGGCAAAGCACGCGACAACGCTGGGCGTGTTGTACGGCGCCGGCTCGGCCTTGTTCTGGTCCTTCGGCTTCGTCGCCGCGCGCCACGGCATCCTCGTCGGGCTGTCGCCGTTGGTGCTGTCGCTGCATCGGTTCGTCTGGCCCGGCCTGGTGCTGCTCCCGTTCATCGCGGCCGGTGGCGTCCGCGATCTCGGCGGTGTCGGCTGGCGGCGCGGCATTCTATTGACCGCGTTCGGCGGCCTGCCGCTCGCGCTGTGGAGCTATTCTGGCTACGTGTTCGTGCCGCTCGGCCACGGCGCCATCATTCAACCGTCCTGCGCCGCGGTCGGCGGATTGATCCTGGCGCGGATCGTGCTCAAGGAGGCCTTGCCCTGGCGCCGCGTCGCCGGGGCGCTGACCATCGTGCTCGGGCTTTGCGTCATCGGCGTCGAAGCGCTGAGCACAATGGGCGCGCAAGGCATTACCGGCGACCTGCTGTTCGTGGCCGCGGGGACCTCATTTGCGATCTTCGGCATGCTGCTGCGACGCTTCCGCATTGCGCCGATGCGGGCGGCCGGCGTCACCAGCGTGCTGTCGCTGGTCGGCCTGCCGCTCTTGCTGTTGTGCTTCGACAACATGGTGGCGGCCGGATTTTGGGAAAATTTCATGCAGGCCGTCGTGCAGGGCTTTTTTGCCGGCGCCGGCGGCATTTATCTGTTCACCCGCGCGGTGGAGCTGCTCGGCGTCAGCCGCGCGTCGCTGTATCCGTCGCTGGTGCCGGTGTTTGCGCTCGTGGTCGGCGCCGTCACGGTCGGCGAACTGCCGAGCCTGTGGCAGCTCATCGGCCTTGCCATTGTCATCGTCGGCTTCCGGCTGACGCAGAGGGCGTGAACTCACACATAGGCCCGGCAAGGATCCGATAGGCGATCCCGCTACTCGGCCGTGATATGCGCAGCCTGGATCAGCTTGCGCCATTGCGGCTCTTCGGTGCGAACGCGCTCGCTCAGTTCCTGTGGCGAACCGGCAATCGATTCGAAATATTGCGCGTCGAGAAACGTTTTCTGAACGGCCGGATCGGCGAAGGTCTTGCGCACCTCGCCGTTGATCTTGGCGACAACGTCGGGTGGAATGCCGGCCGATCCGAACAGCGCGAACCACGACACTGCCGTAAAGCCCGGATAGCCGGCTTCGGCGATGGTCGGCACGTCCGGCAACAGCGCCATGCGCTTCGGCGCGCCGATGCCGATGAATTTGACCGCGCCGGCTTTCGATTGCGGCACGGCGTTGCCGACGCTGATGAACATCAATTGGATGTGGCCGGCGATCACGTCCTGCATTGCCGGTGCTGCGCCCTTGTAGTGCACGGCGACCAGGTCGGTGCCGGTGACGGTCTTGAACATTTCCATATTGAGATGGCCGCTCGAGCCGGCGCCGTAAGTGCCGTAATTCAACTGGCCGGGCTTGGCCTTGGCGAGCGCGACCAGTTCCCTGACGCTGTTCGCCGGCACCGACGGATGGAGGATCAGCCCATGATTGATCTGCACGAGACCGGCGATCGGGGTGAAATCGGTGAGCTTGTAACGTAGGTCGGGATAAAGCGTGGGATTGACGATGAAGGTGGTTTCCGGGGCGATGAACAGCGTGTAGCCGTCGCCCGGCTGGTGCATTACATATTCCGCGGCAACCTGGTTATTGGCGCCCGGCTTGTTCTCGACCACGGTTTGGGCGCCCCAGTCGGCGTTGAAGTGCTGCGCCAGGATGCGCGCGAGCATGTCGGTCACGCCGCCCGGCGACGCCGGCACGATGATGGTGATCGGCTTCGACGGATAAGTCTGCGCGTAGGCGCTCGGTGCCGCGGCAAGACACGCGGATAGCGCCGCCATGCGAAGCCATGATTTCATCGCCGTTCCTCCACTTGCGGACTATTTCTTTTTCGCGTCGGTGCAAGTCCTGACATACTGCACTGGGCGCTTTGCGCGTCAATGAGCCGCGTCTTTAGTTTTCCGGCCCGGCATATTTGCCGGCGGTGTGCGGAAACATCGATTTGACGATCTTGAACCGCGAAATGTCGACGGTGGCGTCCATGTGCAGAAAGATCGCGGCGTCGCGGAAAATCTTCTCGACGCCGAAATCGAGCATGACGCCGTTGCCGCCGTGCAGCTCGAGTGCATGCTGGGCGACTTTGAGGATTTCCTCCGAGGCGAACACTTTTGCCATGTTGCACAAGGTGTCGGCATCGGGAGCGTTGTCGTCGACGGCCCTCGATGCGCGCTCAAGCAGCGCGCGCACGGCTTCAATCCGCGTCGCCATGTCGGCGAGCCGCAGCGCCACCGCCTGATGCTTGATCAGGATGCGGCCGCCCTGCACGTAATTCTGCGTGTAATCGGCGGCAAGCTCGAAGGCGCGGACGCCGACGCCGAGATTTTTCGCCGCCTGGATGATTTTGCCGGGCCGGAAATAGACCGCGGCCTTGCCCAGCGCGTCGCCCTCGACCAACAGATGGTCCGCCGGCACCCGCATGTCCTCGAACACCAGTTCGCCGTTGTTCATGAAGCGGCAGCCGACGGTCTCGTTGCAGCGCGCGATGGTCAGCCCCGGCGTGCCGCGCGGTACCAGAAAGCTCGACGTGCCCTGCAGCATGCCGACCTGCGGATTGGTGTTGGCGTAGACCACGAACAGGCCGGCGTCGTAGCCGTTGGAGATGAATTGTTTACGGCCGTTGATCACCCATTCGCCGTTCTGCTTCACAGCGCGGGTCTGCATCGCGGCCTCCGGTACATTGTAGGGCAGCCAGCGGTCGGAGGCGCCGCGCGGCTCGGTCAGGCAATGAGCGAGCAAAAATTTCGGGTCGGCCATGAGCCGCTCGAACCACTTTTCCTGCAGGTGCCGCGGCGCCAGATTGCGCAACAGCACCGACACTTTCCAGTTCTGCACCAGCTTGTCGGCAAGGCCCGAATCGCCGCGCGCGATCTCTTCGGCGATCAGCGCAAAGGTCTGCACCTCGCTCGCCGGGTCGAGCTCGATGCCGCCGAACTCTTCGGGCACGCCGAGCGTGCGGATGCCGACCTTCTCGGCGCCTTGCAGGATTTCCGGCGGCAGCCGGTCCTCCGGCGTCATCGACCATTCGCGCTGCCAATTGCCGCGGATGAAGGGGATGATGACGTCGTCGACGAAGTCGCGGCAGCTCTGCCGCATCAGTCGCTGTTCTTCGGAAAATTCGCGTTCGCCCATTGTGCTCGCTCCGGCCGATCCGAAGACTGTACGGTATCGAGGCGGCGGCACAAAAGGCCGCCCGACGCGTTATCTCATACGGGCCAACCGGCCGTTGTGAGCCGCGCCGGGAGCGACGCCGGGATCGCATGGACACTCTCAACAAAGTGCTCGGTGATCTGACCGACGCAGCGAACGACCTGCTGACGCGGGCGATGACGATCTGGCTGCCGATCCAGGTCGGCATCCTGGTGCTCTGCCTGGCTCTCGCAGGCGGCATTGCAGCATTGACCCGCCGCCGGACCAACCTTGTCGAAATGACGATGGGCTGGCCGCTGCTGTTGCGGGCGATGGCGCGGGCGGTGGTGAACAATCTCGGGACGATCATCTTCATCGCCGCGACCGGCCTCATTCGCCTGTTGCTGGAACGCGTGACCGATCCGGCGAACGGCTATGTTCTCGAAGTCGCGGTCAAGCTCGCCACCGCCTGGGTGGTGATCGCGATATTGGCCGGCATCATCCACAATCGGTTCGTCAAACGGGCGGTGGCGGTCACCGCCTGGACGATTGCGGCGCTCAGCATCCTTGGCCTGCTCGATGAGGTGACCAGCACGCTGAGCGCAGTGGCGATCACCATCGGCGGAATGCACGTCACGCTCCTGCTGATCTTGAAGGCGACCATCTTCTTGGCGCTGGCGCTGTGGTTGGCATTCGTCATCAGCGGGATGCTGGAAAAGAGATTGGAAGGCACGACCGACCTCACGCCGTCGGTCCAGGTCCTTGCCGGCAAGCTGATCCGCTTGGCGCTCGTGGTGATTGCGATCGTGGTGGTAGCGAGCGCGATCGGCATCGACCTCTCCGCACTCGCGTTGTTCTCCGGCGCCGTCGGCGTCGGCGTGGGCCTCGGACTGCAGAAAATCGTGGCGAATTTCGTCAGCGGCGTCATCTTGCTGATCGACAAATCCGTCAAGCCGGGCGATGTCATTTCGGTGGACGACAGTTTCGGCCGGGTCGTGTCGATGGGCACGCGCTATCTGGTCGTGACGCGGCGCGACGGGCGGGAGGTTTTGATCCCGAACGAGGATCTGATCACCCACAAGGTGATCAACTGGTCTTACAGCAAGAACGAGATTCGCCTCGACATCCCCTTTCCGGTCGACGTCGGCAGCGATCCACACCACGTGCGGCGCGTCGCGCTGGAAGCCGCCGCCAGCGTCGCCCGCGTGCTGGCCGATCCCTCACCGGTGTGTCACTTCGTCAACTTCAGCAATCAGTCGCTCGATTTTTTGCTGCGGGTGTGGATAAAGGATCCGGAAAGCGGCATCACCAACATGAAATCGGCGCTGCTGCTGGCGCTATGGGACGGCATGGCGCGCGAGCAGATCATGATTCCGTCGCCGATCGCCGACATGCGGTTGCGCGGGACGGCCAAACTCGCAGTGCAGCCGCTCGACGATCTGCCGTCCGAGAAGCTGCCGTCGCGGCGCGAGCAGATCCCGTGATCGGCCGCTCGGCTCACGCCGCCTTGCGGCTGGCCAGAAATTCGCCCATCCGGTCGAGCGCCTTGAGGATGTTCTCCGTCGAGTTGGCGTAGGACACGCGCATATAGCCTTCACCGAGTACGCCAAAATCAGGGCCGCCGATCAGCGCGACGCCGGCGTCTTCGAGCAGCGCATTGGCGAGCGGTTTTGCCTTCCAGCCGGTGCGCTTGATGTTGGGGAAGGCATAGAACGCGCCCTTCGGCGTGGCGCACGACGTGCCGGGAAGCTTGTTGAGGCCGGCGACCACGATCTTGCGGCGGCGATCGAACTCGGCGACCATTTTCGCCACTTCGTCCTGCGGCCCGGTGAGCGCGGCAAGGCCGGCATATTGCGCCGAGGCATTGACGCAGGAATGCAGATTGACCGCGAGCTTTCTCGCGTAGTCGTAGAGTTTGCCCGGCCATATGGCATAGCCGAGGCGCCAGCCGGTCATGGCGTAGGTCTTCGACCAGCCGTTGAGCAGGATCAGCCGGTTGCGGATCGACGGATAGGACAGCAGGCAGACATGGGTCTCGCCGTCATAGACCATGTGGTCGTAGATCTCGTCCGACATGATGGCGACGTCGGGATGGCGCTCGAGGCCGGCGACCAGCTTGTCGACTTCGGATTTCGGCGTCACGCCGCCGGTCGGATTGGCCGGCGAATTGACGATGAGAAGCCGCGTCTGCGGCGTAATCAGACTTAAGGTCTCTTCCGCGGAGAAGGCGAAATTATTCTCTTCGCGGATCGGCACCGGGATCGGCCGCGCGCCGGTATATTCGATCATCGAGCGATAGATCGGAAAGCCGGGATCTGGATAAAGAATATCGACGCCCGGCTCGCCGAACATCAGGATCGACATGAACATGGTGGGCTTGCCGCCCGGCATGATCATCACTTCGTCGGGCGACACACGTACCTTGAAGCGGTTGCCGAGGTCTGCAGCCACCGCTTCGCGTAATGCCGCAATGCCGACCGCCGGCGTATAGCCGTGATGGCCGTCGCGCAACGCCTTGATCGCCGCCTCGACGATGAAATCCGGGGTACGAAAATCGGGCTGGCCGATGCCGAGATTGATGATGTCGCGGCCCTGCGACATCAGCTGCATGGCCCGCGCCAGCACGGCAAAGGCATTTTCCTCGCCGATCCGATCGAAGGCTGCGATTGTATTCAGCATGGTATTCCCCAGCCCCCACCCTACCCTCCCCCGCGAGCGGGGGAGGGTAGGGTGGGGGCTGGCAGTTCAACAAAATCGACCGTCAAATGCAAACGCGACGGTGGTGGACGCAAAAGCAAGAGCCCCGGACGAGGTCCGGGGCTCTCGGCGTTTCGAGCAAACGCGGCAATGAATTCAGCGGATCAGGTTGTCCTGGGCGCCGGACTCCCGCGAATAGGCGCTGCCGCTTTTGGTCGCGCCGTTCGGATACGTGCCGACATCGCTCGGCGCGGTGATGGCCGAGTTTTGCAGGTCCTGATAGGACGCCGGATGGCGCTTCGCCGCAAAAGCCGGCGTCGCGAGCAACGCAACGCCCAGCGCGGACAGAATCAGCTTGGTGCTGAGGGATTTCATTTTGCCTTCTCCAATTACGGTCACCCTTGCCAGCCTACATACTCTAAATGTGGCATCGCACAAGGCTGTCACCGTCACTCGCTTGTCACGATATTGTTAATGGAAACCATAGAGTTACGCGGAATACTCGGGAAGAACATAGCCTGTTTATATTGCAGTGCAATATGGGCAAAATGAGACCGACGAAATCGTGAATCGGCACAAAGGATTGGGCGCGAAGAGATCGCCTCTGCCTTTATGTGCGGCGCCCAACGCTCGCGACGGCGTAAAATCGCTATATCTATCGAATGGCAAGATCCTGATTTGCGGAAATCGCATTGCAGGCATTTGTGCTGCCCAAGGGAATAAATCGCGGAGACGGTGATGGCAAAAAACGGCAAACCACACGAACAACAATCGCGCCGTCTGCGCTCGCAATTGTGGTTCGACAATCCGGACAATCCGGGCATGACCGCGCTCTATCTCGAGCGCTATCTCAACTACGGCCTCACCCGCGCGGAGCTGACGTCGGGCAAGCCGATCATCGGCATCGCACAGACCGGGTCCGATCTCAGTCCGTGCAACCGCCATCATCTGCAGCTTGCCGAACGCGTGCGCGAAGGCATTCGCACCGCGGGCGGCCTCGCCATGGAATTTCCGGTGCATCCCATCCAGGAGACCGGCAAGCGTCCGACCGCCGCGCTCGACCGCAACCTCGCTTATCTCGGCCTGGTCGAGGTGCTGTACGGCTATCCGCTGGACGGCGTGGTGCTGATGACCGGCTGCGACAAGACCACGCCGGCGTGTTTGATGGCGGTGGCGACCGTCAATACGCCGGCGATCGTGCTGTCCGGCGGGCCGATGCTCGACGGCTACCACAATGGCAAACTGGCCGGTTCCGGGACCGTGCTGTGGCAAGCGCGCCAGGATGTTGCGGCCGGCAAGATCGACTACAACGAATTCATCGATATCGCCGCCTCGTCGGCGCCCTCCATCGGCCACTGCAACACCATGGGGACCGCGTCGACCATGAACGCCATGGCGGAAGCGCTCGGCATGTCGCTGCCCGGCTGCGCTGCGATCCCGGCGCCGTACCGGGAGCGCGCCCGCATCGCCTATGAGACCGGCGTGCGCGCGGTGGAAATCGTACGCGAGGATTTGAAGCCATCGGACATCTTGACCCGCGCCGCCTTCGAGAACGCCATCGTCGCCTGCTCGGCGATCGGCGGCTCGACCAATGCGCCGATCCATCTCAATGCCATCGCCCGGCATGTCGGCGTCAAACTGGCCATCGAGGATTGGGAAAAGGTCGGCTACGACGTGCCGCTATTGGTCAACATGCAGCCGGCCGGCGAATATCTCGGCGAGGATTATTTCCGCGCCGGCGGACTGCCGGCGGTGATGCTCGAATTGCTGCAGGCCAAGCGGCTGCATGGCGACGCGCTCACCATCAACGGCAAGACCTTCGCCGAGAACGTCGCCAAGGCAAAATCCAGCAATGCTGATGTCATCCTGCCTTACGGCAAGCCGCTGAAGCCGCATGCCGGCTTCAAAGTGCTGCACGGCAATCTGTTCGATTCCGCGATCATGAAGACGAGCGTGATCTCAGATGAATTCCGCAAGCGCTATCTGAGCAATGGCAAAGATCCGGATGCGTTCGAAGGCCGCGCCGTGGTGTTCGATGGCCCCGAGGATTATCACCGCCGCATCGACGATCCGACGCTGGGCATCGACGAGCACAGCATTCTGTTCATGCGCGGCACCGGCGCCATCGGTTATCCGGGTTCGGCCGAGGTGGTGAACATGCAGCCGCCGGCGGCGCTGATCAAAAAGGGTATTACGTCGCTCGCCTGCATCGGCGACGGCCGGCAGTCCGGCACATCGGGCTCGCCGTCGATCCTCAACGCCTCGCCGGAGGCGGCGGCGGGCGGCGGGCTGGCGTTGCTCAAGACCGGCGACCGGGTGCGCATCGATCTCAACAAGGGCACCGCGAATATCCTGGTTTCCGACGCGGAACTGACGGCGCGCCGCGCGGCGCTGGATAAAGCCGGCGGCTATCACTATCCGGCGAGCCAGACGCCGTGGCAGGAGATCCAGCGCGACATGGTCGATCAACTCGCCGACGGCATGGTTTTGCGGCCGGCGGTGAAGTATCACCGCGTGGCGCAGAAATTCATACCGCGGGACAATCACTAATCCGGTATCCAGGGAGGGCAGGGCATGAGCAGGCTTTACGGTCCCAACCATCGCGCATTGCAGGACCGCTTCGACATGCGCAGGCTCGCCGACAATGTCGAGAAGCGCGTGCTGGTGACCGAGATCACGGCCGAGCACAAGGCGTTCATCGACAGCCGCGACATGTTCTGGCTCGCCACCATCGATCACGAGGGCCGGCCGACCGTCTCCTACAAAGGCGGCGAACCGGGTTTTGTGCGGGTGCTCGACGGCAAGACGCTGGCGTTCCCGTGCTACGACGGCAACGGCATGTTCTATTCGATGGGCAATCTGGTCGGTAACGGCAAGGTCGGCCTGCTGTTCATCAATTTCGAACACCCGCATCGCATCCGCGTGCAGGGGATCGCGAGCGTCGTCGACAACGACCCGCTGCTGGCCGACTACGCCGAAGCGCAGTTGGTCGTGCGCGTCGCGGTGACCGAAATCTTCCGCAACTGTCCGCGTTACGTCCATCGCTACCGCAAGATCGCCGAATCCGAATACGTGCCGCATCCGGGATCGCATGCGCCGCTGGCGGCGTGGAAAAAGGTCGACGACGTGCAAGCCGCGCTGTCGAAAGCCGACCAAAAGCGCGTCGCGCGCGAAGGCGGCCTGATCACGCGCGCGGAATATGAGAAATACCTTACGCACGTCGCCGACAGCGACGGAACCTGATCGATCGGAAATGCGCTGTTTTCCGCCGCGCCGCCGTGGCAGGCTCGGCCGGTTGCGATCGTAGAGGAGTTTTTCATGCCGGGTTCTCGTCCATCCACCGCCGACAAGCGCAAAATCTTCCGCAAGCTCCACGAGGCCGGCTGCTTCGTCATTCCCAATCCGTGGAACGTCGGCAGCGCACGCTATCTACAAGGCCTTGGCTTCAAGGCCTTGGCGACGACCAGCGCCGGCCACGCCCATGCGCAGGGGTTTGCCGACGGCGCGCAGAGCCGCGATGACGTGCTCGCACATTACAGCGAACTGGCGGCGGTGACCGACATTCCGCTCAATGCCGATTTCGAGAACGGCTTTGCCGACGATCCAGCCGGCGTGGCCGACAGTGTGACGCGCTGCATCTCAACCGGCGTCGCCGGGCTGTCGATCGAGGATTCGCCGAATAATTCCACCACGCCGCTCTACGACTTCGATCTCTCCGTGGCGCGCGTCAAAGCGGCGCGCGCAGCAGTCGATCGCGCCGGCGGCGAGGTGGTGTTCACGGCGCGGGCGGAAAATTTCATCCGCGGCGTGCCCGATCTCGACGACGCCATCCGCCGCCTCAAGGCCTATGCGGCGGCCGGCGCCGATTGCCTCTATGCGCCGGGCATCAAGATCCGCGAGCAGATCGAGGCCGTGGTCAAAGCGGTGGCGCCGAAACCGGTCAATTTCCTCAACAGCGGCGCGTTCGGCTTCACGGTCGACGACATTGCGGCCATGGGCGTGCGCCGCATCAGTGTCGGCGGCTCGCTCGCCCGCGTGGCGATGCACGCCTTCATCCGCGTCGCCACCGAGATCGCCAAGGACGGCAAATTCGACGGTTTCGCCGGGCTGATTTCCAATCCCGAGCTGAACAAGTTTTTCCGCGAGGATCGCAAGAAGCTTACGTCATGACCGCTTCGGAGCCGCATCCGCAAACCGGCCAGCCCGTCGGATTGCCGGTCGACCCGACGCCGGCGCCGCGGCCCGGCCCGGTGACGCTGAAGGGCCGCTATGGCCGCATCGAGAAGCTTACGGCCGATCACGCTGGCGATCTATGGAAGGTCTTTGCCGGGCAAGATCAGGTCTGGACTTACATCGCTACCAGCGGTCCGTTCGCGGGCTTCGACGAGTTTGCGCCGTTCATCGCGATGCGCGCGGGGGCGGCTGACCCTTACGCTTACGCGATCGTCGATGCCTCCGATCATGCGATCGGCTATTTCACGCTGATGCGGATCGAGCCGGAAATGCGAGTCATCGAAGTCGGCCACGTGCTCTATTCGCCACGGCTGCAGCGCACGCCGCTCGGCACCGAAGCGCAGTATTTGCTCGCCCGCTATGCGTTCGAGACGCTTCGCTATCGGCGCTACGAATGGAAATGCGACGCGCTGAACGCGGCCTCGCGGCGTGCAGCGCTGCGCTACGGCTTCATCTACGAGGGCACGTTCCGCCAAAACATCATCGCCAAGGGGCGCAATCGCGACAACGCCTGGTTTTCCATGCTCGACAGCGAATGGCCGGCGCGCAAGCGGAACTTTGAACGCTGGCTGGCATCGGAAAATTTTGACGGCGAAGGGCGGCAAAAATTCAGCCTCACGGCGTTGAACAAGGAAGGGTGAGGGCGAGAAACGCGAGACGAGCATGAGTAGTCGATTGCAGAATAAAGTCGCGCTGGTGACTGCCGCCGGCCAAGGCATTGGCCGCGCCATCGCTGAAGCTTTCATCGAGCAGGGTGCCGCCGTCATCGCCACCGATGTTGCCGAGGACAAGCTTAATGGTTTGAAGGCCAAGAAAGCCATCAAGCTCGATGTGCTCTCGCAGGGCAATATCGACGCGCTGGCGGCCGACATCAAACGCGAATTCGGCGCGCTCGATATCCTGGTCAATTGCGCCGGCTATGTGCACCAGGGCACGATCTTCGATTGCTCGGACAAGGACTGGGATTTTTCATTCGATCTCAACGTCAAATCCATGCACCGCATGATCAAGGCGTTCCTGCCGGCAATGCTGGAGAAGAAGAGATACGGCTCGATCGTCAATATCTCGTCGGCGGTGTCGTCGATCCGCGGCGTGCCCAACCGCTACGCCTACGGCGCGACCAAGGCGGCGGTAATCGGGCTGACCAAGGCGGTCGCCGCCGATTTCATCCGGCAAGGCATCCGTTGCAACGCCATCTGCCCCGGCACCATCGAATCGCCGTCGCTCGACGAGCGTGTCGCGGCGCTGTCGAAGCAGACGGGAAAGTCATCGGACGTGGTGCGGCAGGCCTTCGTCGATCGCCAGCCGATGGGTCGGCTCGGCACCGCCAAGGAGGTCGCCTTGCTCGCCCTCTTTCTTGCCAGCGACGAGGCAAGCTACATTACCGGCCAGACCCATCTCGTCGACGGCGGGATGGCGCTTTAGGGTAACGGGGCAGGGGGCGGCCGGTAACCCATGCATATTCTCATCACCGGCGCCGCCGGAATGATCGGGCGCAAGCTCGTGGCGCGGCTGGTCGCTTCCGGTACGCTCAACGGCACGCCGATCGAAAAGCTCACGCTGATCGACGTCAGCGCTCCGCAAAAGCCGCCAGGTTTTACCGGCAGCGTCGTAACCAGCGCCGCCGATATCGCCGATGCCTCCGCGGCGCGTGCCGCCGTCGCCGGCCGGCCCGACGTCATCTTCCATCTGGCCGCAGTGGTGTCCGGCGAAGCCGAGCTCGATTTCGAAAAAGGCGTCCACGTCAATCTCGACGGCTCGCGCGCGCTCATCGAAGCGGTTCGCGCCGTCGGCGAGAGCTATCGGCCCCGCGTGGTCTTTACCTCGTCGATCGCGGTGTTCGGCGCGCCGTTCCCGGAAGCCATCGCCGATGATTTTCACTCAACGCCGCTGACGTCCTACGGCACCCAGAAGGCGATCGTCGAATTGCTGCTCGCCGATTACAGCCGTCGCGGCTTTTTGGACGCCATCGGCATCCGGCTGCCGACCATCGTGGTGCGGCCGGGCCGGCCGAACAAGGCGGCATCCGGTTTCTTCTCTTCGATCATCCGCGAGCCGCTCAACGGCGAGGAAGCGGTGTTGCCGGTCGAGGACAGCGTGCTGCACTGGCACGCGAGCCCGCGCGCGGCGGTCGGATTTCTCGTTCACGCCGCCGGCGTCGACCGCGAAAAGCTCGGCCCCCGCGTCAACCTCACCATGCCCGGCGTGTGCTGCACGGTGGCCGATCAGATCGCCGCGCTGCGCCGCATTGCCGGCGACAAGGTTGCCGCCCGCATCCGCCGCGAACCGGACCCGCTGGTGGCGCGGATCGTCGCCGGCTGGCCGCGGCGGTTCGATCCCCGCCGGGCGCTGGCGCTGGGGTTCAAGGCGGAAGCCTCGTTCGACGACATCATCCGCGTCCATATCGAGGACGAATTGGGCGGCAAGATCGCGTCTTGACGCCCCGCGCGCAAAACCCTTCCCACGGCTCGGCGGGACGGCTTATTGGTGCGGCCATGCGTTTTCCCTCCACGCTGATCCCGGCCACGCTGGCCCGCCGCTACAAGCGGTTCCTCGCCGACGTGGTGCTCGAGAACGGCGACATGCTCACCGTCCATGTCGCCAATCCGGGCGCCATGACCGGCCTCGACCGGCCGTTTTCGCGGGTCTGGCTGTCCAATTCGGAAAATCCGATGCGCAAGCTGCCCTTTAACTGGGAGCTTGTCGAAGCCGATTTCGGCAACGGCCCGGAGCTCGTCGGCGTCAATACCAGCCACCCCAACGTGCTGGTCGCCGAGGTCATCGAGAGCGGATTGATCCCGCAACTGCGCGGCTACGCGTCGGTCCGGCGCGAAGTGAAATATGGCTTGAATTCGCGGTTCGATTTTCTGCTCGAAGACCCCGGCCGGCCGCCGTGCTACCTGGAGGTCAAGAACGTCCATCTCATGCGTAAGCCGGGCTTGGCCGAGTTTCCCGATTGCGTGACCGCCCGCGGCGCCAAGCATCTCGACGAGCTGGCGGCGGCGGTGAGGGGTGGGGCGCGCGCCGTGCTGCTCTTTGTCATCCAGATTCCATCGGCCGAACGTTTCGCCGTCGCCCGTGATATCGATCCGGCCTATGCGGCCGCGTTCGACCGGGCCCGGGCCGCGGGCGTCGAGACGCTGGCGTGGCGCTGTGCAATCACGGTCGACGGTATCGAAATCGCCGAGCCGGTTCCGGTCGTGACCGGCTAGAGGCGGCCGCAGATTGCTTGCGTTGGCCGCGCCTATGCTTACATTGCGGACAAATATCCACGGGCATTCCCTCCCATTCGGCCATGACTTATGTCGACGCGGCCTGCGCGCCGCTCCGCAAGACCGGACAGATCAAGATCCACGGCGCCGACGCGTTCGCCGGCATGCGCAAGGCCGGCCGGCTGGCGGCCGAGTGCCTCGACATGCTGGTGGGCGAGATCAAACCCGGCGTCTCGACCGAGCGCGTCGACCGGCTGGTCTACGAATTCGGCCGGGATCACGGCGCCATGCCGGCGACGCTGATGTATCGCGGCTACCGCAAGGCGACCTGCACCTCGGTCAATCACGTGGTCTGCCATGGCATTCCGGGCGAGAAGCCGCTGCGCGAAGGCGACATCGTCAACGTCGACGTGACCTTGATCCTCAATCATTGGCACGGCGATTCCAGCCGCATGTATGCGGTCGGCGAAATTCCCCGCCGCGCCGAGCGGCTGATCGAGGTTACCTACGAGGGCATGATGCGCGGCATCGCCGCGATCAAGCCCGGCGGCACCACCGGCGATGTCGGTCACGCCATCCAGACCTATGTCGAAGCCCAGCACATGAGCGTGGTGCGCGACTTCTGCGGCCACGGCCTGGGCCGGCTGTTCCACGACGAGCCGAATATCGTCCACGTCGGCCGGCCGGGCGAGGGCATCGTGCTCAAGCCGGGCATGTTCTTTACCGTCGAGCCGATGATCAATCTCGGCCGCCCCCACGTCAAAGTGCTGTCCGACGGCTGGACCGCGGTGACCCGCGATCGCTCGCTGTCGGCGCAGTTCGAGCACTCGGTCGGCGTCACCGACACCGGGGTGGAGATTTTCACGCTGTCGCCCAAGGGCTTTGACAAGCCGCCATACCGGGCCTGAATCCGCCGTCGCCGGGCGATTGCAAAAAATCCTGATCCAGTCATCCTAGGCACCCACGGCCGTGCAAATGCGGACGGGGCGGGACGGAAGTTACGTCCAAAATCCCATGCTGGAAAAGAAGCGCGACAGCAAAGCCGGTGCCGCCACGGCCACGCCGCACTATCACGGCCATCGCGAGCGGCTGCGCGACCGCTTCCGCCAAGCCGGCGCCGAGGCTTTGTCGGATTACGAGCTTCTGGAACTGTTGCTGTTCCGCGCCCTGCCGCGGCGCGACGTCAAGCCGTTGGCGAAATCGTTGTTGGAGAAATTCGGCTCTTTCGCGGAAGTCGTGTCCGCGCCGGCGGCGCGGCTGCGCGAAGTGAAGGGCCTCGGCGAAGCCGGCATCGTCGAGCTCAAGGTCGTGCAGGCGGCGGCGAGCCGGTTCCTGCGCGACAACGTGAAAAAGCGGCCCGTGCTGTCATCCTGGTCGAGCGTGCTGGATTACTGCCGCACCGCGCAGGCCTTCGCCGACCGCGAGCAGTTCCGCGTGCTGTTTCTCGACAAGCGCAATCAGCTCATCGCCGACGAAGTGCAGCAGACTGGCACCGTCGACCACGCCCCGGTCTATCCGCGCGAAGTGGTCAAGCGCGCGCTGGAATTGTCAGCCACCGCCATCGTGCTGGTGCACAATCACCCCTCCGGCGATCCGACGCCCTCGCACGCCGATGTGGCGATGACGCAGCAGATCATCGCCGTGGCTCAGCCGCTCGGCGTCGCCGTGCACGATCACATCATCGTCGGCAAGGCGGGACACGCCAGCTTGAAGGGGTTGAAATTGATTTGAGCAGGCCGGAATCGGCTTGCTTTAGGACGCATCGCGCGGAGAACAGGTCGCTTTTATGACGCCGCTGCCGGCGGCTCGCCATTGGCGGCACTGTGGCCGGCGCCGTTGCCGTTCTTTGATGGGCGCGCCTCTTTCACCTGGTCAGCGGCGAGCGTCTCCTCCGGCGCGGCGCTGCGCCGGCGCAGCGAGCGCTCGGCCGCGATCTCGTGCTGCAGCCGGGCGTAGTCGGAGCGGGTCGCTTCGAGGGCGCCTTCAGCGACGGCGCGCTCGGCACGCTCGCGCTCGATCGCCGAGTTGAGCTGCTCGATGCGCTTTTCTGCCTTGGCCTGGTTGGCCGCGGCTTCGGTCTTGAGCAATTCGGCCCGATCGGTCAGCGACTTGATCTTGTCCTGGGCCTGGGCGAGCGTGTTGTCGCGCGCCTTGACGGTTTCCGACAGCACCTTGGCGCGGTCGGTCAGCGACAGCCGCGTCTGCTCGAGTTTTTTGTTCTGACGGTCATGGGCTTCGTTGGCGGCGGTCAGCTGCTCGGCCTTCTTTTCCGCGCCGCTGCGCCCGAGCACCGCCTCGACCAGTTTGGCTTCGGTCGCCCTGATCTCCTCGGTGCGCGCCACCAGGCTTTGGCGCATTTCGGCAAGCAGCTTTTCCGCCGCGGTTGACCGCGAGCGCATGGCATCGAGCTTCAAGGTCAGCGCATAGACTTCCGATTGCCGCCGCTCGTTGGCTTCGTCGCAGGCGGCGGACAGCTTTTTGCGCTCGTCTTCGACCGCGGCCAGGCTGCCTTCCATCTGCTGCAGGCGGGCGCGCGCTTCCGACAGCGCATTCTCGATCTCGGCGAGGCGGCGCGAGGTTCGCGACGACTGGGCCAGGGTCTGGTCGAGCGCCGTCTGCAGGGACTCCCTTTCATTTTCCAGCAGCGACAGCTTTTCGCGCGCCAGATTGGCCGCCGCCTCCGATTCGAGAATCCGCTTCTCGGCGGTGTCAGTGCGTTCCAGCAAAAGCCGCTTCTCGTCGCCAAGCGTGCGGCCATTGCTGGCCTCTTCGCCCAGCTGCTTCTCGAGATTGGCCAAGGCGACGCGCATCGTCGCGATTTCGCCGGTCAATTTGACCCTGTCGCCTTCCAGTTCCTGCGTGGACTGCTGCGCCGACGTCAATTCGCGGCTCAGGCGTTGGTTGTCGCCGTTCAGTTCGGACGACTTCTTTTCCAGCCCCTCGAATTCGCCGCGCAAGGTCTCGTGGCTGGTGCGTAGCTCGCTCAGCGCGCCGCGCAAGCTCGCATTGTCGAATTTCGCTTGTTCCAGGGTGCTGAGCAGATTGTGCAGCGGGTCGACCAGCTTGCCGAAAGTTTCCTTCAATTCGTCGAGCGCGCTGAACTGCAGCCCGGTGTCGAGCAGCAAATGCCGCAGCGCTTCGTTGTCTTCGCCGATGCGCTCGCCGATATGGGCGAAAGTCGACTTGCCGTTGTCGTCGGGACGGTTTGCGTTTTGCGGCTTGCCGCTCAGGGCCGCGAGCGTCTCAGGAGACGACGAGACGCCGGCGCGCGAAAGGAAGTCGGAGACTCTACGCATCGACCCACCCCAATACTTTACGCGATTATTTGTTGACCATAGCGGCAATTGCATCCTGCCACAACCGGCATGGCGTCCAACGGACCGATGATCGCGCGCGATTATTAATGACGGGCCGGGTCGGCTGCGCTTATTTGTTTCAGTGCGACAGTTTCAAGTAATCGAATGCCACCAACGAGATAGCCGGCGTTGGAACTTTTAGGGACGCGGCCGGCCGCCGGCCTGTGGCTACGCGTGGCCGACGGCTTTGCGGAGAATTGCCGCCGCGTCGGCCGGCGCGCCGGCCGAAGACCAGGCGATGTAACGGTCTGGGCGAACCAGGATCAAACTTGCCTCATAGGCCTTACGACCGTTGCTGTAGCTGTCGCGAACGATCTTCAGCGGAACATTGAGCGCTTGAGCCGCGGCGGCGAATGCCCGCACGGTGCCGTCCTCGGCATCGAATGCAAGCAAAGTGAAATCCGGGCCCAGCTCTTCGAACACGTTGCGGCCGGAACTCAAAAGCTGCGGCGGCAGGTGGTGGCCGGCGCGCGCCGTGAAGGTGTGCGAGCCATGGGCGCTGCTCGCGCCGCCCGGCGGCCCGAATACGATCGGCGAACCTTCGTAATGCGGCTCATAGGTCAGGACCCGCGGCGCCGCGGCGTTGGCGTGGTCTTTCCAGGCGTGCTCGAATTCGGCGCGATTGCGGTCGGGGCTATAGCGGCCGAGAAATTCCTTGTCTCTTTGGATGCCGGCCTCGATGAAATCTTCCGCCGTCTCCTTGAAGATCGGGCGTCGTTCTTCGGTGTAGGTCTGCAGCAATGCGTCGCTGCCCCAGCCTTTGAGCTTTGCTGCGATCTTCCAGCCGAGATTGACCACGTCGTCGAGGCCGTTGTTGAGGCCGTAGGCGCCGTAAGGCGGATGCGAGTGGGCGGCATCGCCGGCGATGAAGACGCGGCCGACTTGATATTTCTCGGCAACCGCGATGCGCAGATCCCAGAAGCCGACATAATCGAAGTCGCAGGCGAACGGGAAGCCGGCGACTTTCTGCAGGAGGCCGTGGAAGTCGTAATTGTCCCGCGTGGTACTGGCCGGCACCGGCGAGTGGAAGAACCAGCTCTCGCCGACGTCGACCCGGCCGAAGAACTGCCAATAGCCGTGCAAATCAGGATCGAGGACGCGATAGGTCGAGCGCGGCGGAAAGCGTTTGAGCTTCTCATGCAGCTCGCGCGACCGGAACAGCGCCAGCACCATCAGCTCGTTGAAATCGGCGCCGCCGCGTTCGATGCCGATCTGCTGGCGCACGGTGGAATGACCGCCGTCGCAGCCGACGACGTAGTCCGCCTCCAGAACCTCGCGCTCGACGCCGCCGTCTTTGGCGATGGTCACGCGCACGCCACGCGCATCCTGCTCGATGGTTTCCGCGACCCAGCCAAAACGCGCATCGACGTTTTGCAGCTGCGCCATTCGCTTGCGCAAGACGGATTCGCCCAGGTACTGTGGCAGCCGTTCGTTGTTCTGGAAGTAATAGGAATTGACGATCTCGCGCAGCGGCGGCGCGTACCAATATTCGCTGCTGAGATCGCGGTAGGCGACGATGCCGGACATGGGAAATTCCGGCGGCAAGAGGCGCGCGGCGCGCAACTCTTCGGCGACGCCCCAAAAATAGAAATGCTCGACCGAGCGCTGGGTCAGATTCTGCCCCTTGGGGATGCGCTGCGGTTCGCGGCGGCGCTCGACCACGACGCAATCGATGCCGCGCTGGCCGAGCTCGACCCCAAGCGCGATACCCACGGGGCCTCCGCCGACAATGACGACCTGATGCCGTTTGCTCATGCGCTGATCTGATAATGGTTGAAGTTTTGTTTGTTACTGCCGCACCAGCAATATCGGATCGGCGCTTTCCGGCAGGCGCTGCCAGGTATTGGTGTCGTTCTCCTCGAAGCGCCACGTCTGGCCGCGCGCCGATTGCAGCACCAGATCGCCATTGTCCATGTGCCAGGACGTCGGGCCGAAACGGGTGATCAGCACATCGCAGCCGGGCTTGAGCTTGAGCGCCAGATTGTCCGAGCCGGCTGCGGCGGCGGTGTTGGCCAGCGTGAGCGTGCAGATCGGCTTGCCCGTACTGCGTGCGATTCCCCAATCGCCGATCATGTCGTCGGCTGAGTGGATCGGCGCCGCCGCCGCGGACTGCATGACATAGCGGCCTTCTTCCGGTGTGAAACCGTCGTACATGCCGCTCTCGACCTCGGTCAGCTCGATCACCGCCTCGCCTTGGGCATTGAGCAGCCGCAAGCTGCCGTAATTGTCGACCGCCCAGGCGATGATGTCCTTGGTCGAGGGAAAAACGTTTGGGCAGTTCTTGTCGACGTCGATTTTATAACCGCCCGCGGTGGCGTCGGCGCGGAAATTGAGGCGGCAGGTCTTGTCGCGGTCGGCGTTGGACAGTTCCCAGGCGCCGACCACCGCGGTGACCGGGTCGGATGGTGCATTTTGCGGCTGCTGGGCAGGTTGTTGCGCTGGCTGCTGAGTATCTTGCGCCAGCGCGGCACCGCCAAAAAAGCTCGCCGCGATGGCCACGACAACGATACGACTCATGTCGAAACTGCTCACGCTCACATTTGCAGGCTAGCACGCGCGTCGGGTGCCGTCATACCGGGGCCGGGCATGGCACTGATGCAATCTATTGTCGAAGATCCGGCTAGCCCTTGTTCCAGGACCGCCACGGTGTCTCCGCGACCGGCGTCAGCGGCGGCTTGCCCGCGGCCCAGGCGGCGATGTTGTCGACCATGAGCTGATCCATTTTCTCGCGGGTATAGACCGACGCCGAGCCGAGATGCGGGAACAGCACCACGTTGTCCATGGCGATCAATTCCTGCGGCACGTCGGGCTCCTTGGCGAAGACGTCGAGACCCGCCGCCATGATGCGCTTGTCCTGCAGCGCCTTGATCAGCGCCGGCTCGTCGACCACCGAACCGCGCGCCATGTTGATCAAAATACCCTCGGGGCCGAGCGCGTCGAGCACTTCGGTATTGATCAGCTTCGCCGTGCCCGCGCCGCCCGGCACGATGACCATGAGAATATCGACCGCGCGCGCCATTTCGATCAGGCTCGGGCAATGCAGATAGCTGACGTCGCGCCGCGGCGTGCGGGTGTGATAGACCACCGGCACGCCGAAGGCGGCAAGCCGCCGCGCGATCGCCTGGCCGATGGCGCCCATGCCGACCATGCCGACGGTGCGGTTGCGCAATGTCGCCTTGGTGAGCGGATATTCGCGCTCGAGCCATTTGCCGGCCCGCAAATACCGCTCGGCCTGGGAAAATTCGCGCACCGCGCACAACAGCAATCCGAGCGCTGTATCGGCCACCTCTTCGGTCAGCACGCCCGGCGTATTGGTCAAGATCACATTGTGCGCGGCGGCCCATTTGACGTCCATGTGGTCGTAGCCGACGCCGAAGCTCGAGACGATTTCGAGCTTGGGGAAGCGTTCCATCAGGCTGCCGGGAATCAATTCCCGCGTGTCGCTGCAGGCGATGGCGCGCACGTGCGAATGTCCGGCGATGAAGGCGTCGCGGTCTTGCGCCGCGGCGGCCTTATGGACCGTGCAGATCGCGTCGAGGCCCTTCACGACGACCGGCTTGAGCGGGCCGATCAGCATTACCTCGGGCTTGTCGGTGGTCATACTTTATCCTCTCGTCACACCAGCATGGTCACCGGCATTTCCACAAAAGCCTTGAACGCGGCCAAAAGCTCGGCGCCGACGGCGCCGTCGAGCACGCGATGGTCGCAAGACAGCGTGACGGCAAGGACACTCGCGAAGGCAACGCCGCCGTCCGGCTTCTCGACCGCCTGCCGGCGCGCCGCGCCGACCGCGAGGATCGTGGCGTGCGGTGGATTGATGATGGCCGAGAACTCGCGCACGCCGTACATGCCGAGATTGGAGATCGCCGCGGAACCGCCCTGGTAATCCGCCGGCTTGAGCTTTTTGTTGCGCGCGCGGGCGGCCAGCTCCTTCATCTCCGCCGAAATGGCGCTGACCGATTTGGTCTCGGCGCTGCGGATCACCGGCGTGATCAGGCCGCCGTCGAGCGCGACCGCGACGCCGATGTCGGCATGCTTGAAGCGCAGGATGCGATCGCCGGCCCAGGCAGCATTCGCCGCCGGCACGCGTTGCAACGCCAGCGCCAGCGCGCGGATGATGAAATCGTTGAGCGACAGCTTGAATGCGGGATTGCCGTCCTTGTCCTTGGGCGCGCCGAGATTGGCTTCTTCGCGCAACTTGATCAGGCGATCGATCTCCACGTCGGCGGTGAGATAAAAATGCGGGATGGTCTGGATCGCCTGCGTCAGCCGCGCCGCGATGGTGCGGCGCATGCCGTCGAGCGGCACTTCTTCGTAAGCGCCGGGCGCGAACAGCGCCTTGACCTCATCGGCGCTGGGGCCCTCGGCCTTCGCCGCGAGCGGCACGCGGCCCGGCCGCGGCGCGGTTGCAACGTCGTGCGCGATGATGCGGCCATGCGGGCCGGAGCCGGTGAGGCGCGACAGATCGATCCCGGATTCGGCGGCCAGCCGACGCGCCAGCGGCGTGACCGTGACGCCGCCGGACAGCCGCGCCGGGCCGAAATTGCGCTCGGGTGTGCGCACCTCGAAGAACGGGTCGAGGTTGATCGGGCGCGCGTCCGGAACTGCCGGTGCGGGTTGGGCGGTGGCAACTATTGGCGCAGCGGCCGGTTTTGCTGCGGGTGCTTTTGCCGGCGCGGCTGATTGGCTCGGCGGCGCGCCCGAGCCATCCGCAATCACGGCGACGACGGCACCGACAGGAGCGATGTCGCCAGCCGGCACGCGGATTTCCGCGAGCACGCCGGTTGTGGTCGAAGGCACTTCCATCGAAACCTTGTCGGTCTCGATTTCGAACAGATTGTCACCCGGTTTGACCTGCTCGCCGGCCGACTTGAACCATTTGGTGATCTTGCCTTCGGCGACGGTTTCGCCGAGTTGCGGCATCAGCACGTCCATGGGCGTGTTTCCGGGTGCCGCCTCACTTGATCCGTTCCCACATCACTTCGGTCGCGGTGCCAAGGGGTTTTAAGATCAGCCGGTCGCCGACGAATTCGTAGCCGCGCACCAGGTCGCCTTTGTCGCCGGGCTGCACGCTGCCCTGACGATGGTGGGTGACGGTACGGGCGCCCTCGTCGACCGAATATTTGCCGAAATAGGCGACGTGGCCGTCGAGCGCGGCCTTGGCCTCGTCGCCGGTCGGCTTGTCGCCGGCCTTGGTGACGTCGCGGTCGGGCGCAACATGGCAGGCCATGTAGCCGTGCGCGTCGTAGATGATGATGCCCCGGGGGTTCGCGCCCTGGCCCGGCCGCGGCTTGCCGTCGACCGTCGAGCCGATATGGCGCCACGAGCCGATCAGGCGCTCTTTGTCCGATTGTCCGTTCACGTGCTGCGGTCCCAAATTACTTTATGCGTTCCCATGTGACTTCCATGGTCGAATTCGGCGGCCTTAAGGTCAGGCGATCGCCGACGAATTCGTAACGGCGCACCAGATCGCCGCCCTCGCCCGGCTGCAAATTGTCGTGGCGGTGATGGGTCACGGTGCCGGCTGTCTCGTCGACCGTGTAGGTGCCGAAATAGGCGATGTAATCCTTCAGGGCGATGAAGGCTTCTTCCGGCGTCATCGCCGCGCCGGCGCGTTTGCGCGCGACGTCGGGAGCAATCTGGACCGCCATCTCGCCGTGCGGACCGTAATAGATCATGCCCTTCGGGTTCTTGCCGCGATCCCAGTTGCCGCCGTGGATGCGCGTGCCGACATAGCGCCACGCGCCGATCAGGCGCTGCGCGGCGGATTGCGAGTCTCCGCTCACCACGTCACCGAGATGTATTGCGTTTCGAGAAATTCCAGCATGCCTTCGTGCGCGCCTTCGCGGCCGAGCCCGCTCTGCTTGGTGCCGCCGAACGGCGCGGCCGGATCGGAGACGAGACCGCGATTGAGCCCGATCATGCCGAAGTCGAGCTGCTCGGAGACGCGCATGCCGCGGCTCAGATCCTTGGTGTAGAGATAGGCGACGAGGCCGTATTCGGTGTCGTTGGCGCGGCCGATCACTTCGTCCTCGGACTTGAAGGTCTGGATCGACGCAACCGGGCCAAAAATCTCCTCGTTGAGCATTTTTGCATCGTTGGACACGTTGTCGAGGACAGTCGCCGGATAGAAATAACCCGGTCCATCCGATGTTTTGCCGCCAGTGAGGATCTTCGCGCCCTTCTGCACCGCGTCTTTGACCAGCTCGATGACCTTGTCGCGGCCTTCCTTGTTGACCAGCGGGCCGAGCGCCACGCCGTCGTCGAGGCCGTTGCCCATTTTGAGGCCGGACATCTTGGCGGTGAGTTTTTTGGCGAACTCCTCGTGCACTTTCTCGTGCACATAGAAGCGATTGGCCGCGGTGCAGGCTTCGCCCATGTTGCGCATTTTGGCGATCATGGCGCCCTCGATCGCCGAATCGATATCGGCGTCCTCGAAGACGATGAAGGGTGCGTTGCCGCCGAGCTCCATCGCCGGCTTGACCACGCAATCGGCGGCCTCGTGCAAAAGCTTGCGGCCGACTTCGGTCGAGCCGGTGAACGACACCACCCTGACGCGGGGATCATGCAGCATCGTGCTCACGACCTTGCCCGAGGAGCGCGACGGAATGACGTTGACGACACCCGCCGGCACGCCGGCTTCTTCCAGGATCGGCATCAGCGCCAGCATGGTGAGCGGCGTATCGGAGGCTGGCTTGAGCACGACCGGACAGCCGGCGGCGAGCGCCGGGCCGATTTTTCGGGTCGCCATAGCGGCCGGGAAATTCCACGGCGTCACCAGGACGGCAATGCCGGCCGGCTTGTGCTGGACGAAGATGCGCGCGCCGGAGGAGGGGGCGCGCGAGTTCTGGCCGACATTGCGCACCGCCTCTTCGGCGTACCAGCGGAAGAACTCGGCGGCGTAAGCGACTTCGCCGCGCGAGTCCGACAGCGCCTTGCCGTTCTCGATGGTGATCAGCTTCGCCAGCCGCTCGGCGTCGCGCATGATCAGGTCGTAGGCTTTGCGCAAAATCTCGGCGCGCTCGCGCGGCTTCTTGGCGGCCCAGCCGGGGAACGCGGCGCTCGCCGCATCGACCGCGGCCTTGGCGTCCTCGACCGTCGCGCTAGCGACCGACGCGACTTTGTTCTCGGTCGCCGGGTCGATCACGTCGAAGCGGCCGCCGTCGGAGGATTTGCGCCATTTGCCGCCGATCCACAGATCGGTCGGAACATTGGCGAGAAGATTGTCGTACATGGCCATGATGCACCTTCTTTCTCGTCATTGCCGGGCTTGACCCGGCAATCCATGCAGCGGCAAGACCACCTGGATGCCCGGGTCAAGCCCGGGCATGACGCTCACGATTGTAACGACTTCCGCACGCGATTGGCGATGCGATCGGCGGTCGGTAGCGCGATGTCTTCCAGAATGTCGGCGGCCGGCAGCGGGATATGCGGCGTCGTGATCCGCACCGGCGGTCCGTCGAGCTCATAGAACGCCTCGTCGGCGACGATGGAAACGATCTCGGCGCCCCAGCCGCACAGCCGCGGATTTTCCTCCACGGTGAACAGGCGATTGGTGCGCGCCACCGAGCCGAGAATGGTTTGCGTATCGAGCGGCACCAGCGAGCGCACGTCGACGACTTCGCAGTCGATGCCGTGCTCGCTTTTCAGCTTGTCGGCCGCTGCCAGCGCCCGCGGCACCATCAAGGCGAGCGCCAGAATGGTGGCGTCCTTGCCGGGCCGCACGATCTTCGCGGTGCCGAGCGTGTCGACGATCTCGCCGTCGGGCACCTCGCCTTTGGTCGGATAGAGCGATTTATGCTCGAAGAAGATCACCGGGTCGGGATCGCGCACCGCCGCCGCCATCAAGCCGATGACGTCGCGCGGGCTCGACGGCGCCACGACCTTCAGGCCGGGAATCATCATGCACCAGTTCTCGACGCTCTGCGAGTGCTGGGCGCCGAAGCGGGAGCCCGCGCCGTTGCCGGTGCGCACCACCAGCGGGCATTTGAGCTGGCCGTTCGACATGTAACGGCTCTTGGCGAATTCGTTGGCGATGTAGTCGAAGCAGACGGCGAAAAAATCCGAGAACATGATCTCGGCGATGGGTTTCAGGCCGGTCATCGCCGCGCCCATGGCGGCGCCGAGAATGGCCTGCTCGGAGATCGGCGTGTCGCGCACCCGCAGCGGCCCGAATTGCTCGAACAGCCCGACGGTCGCCTTGAACACGCCGCCGGCTTTGGCGACGTCTTCGCCCAAGAACACGACATCCGGATCGCGTGTCATTTCCTGGGCGATGCCGCGGGCGACGGCGTCGCGATAAGTCAGTTCCGCCATGCCCAGCCTCCATCCGCATAGACGTCGGTGGTCAGGATATCGAGCGGCGGCATCGGTGCCGCCTTGCACTTCTCTGTCGCGTCGTCGACTTGTTGCTTCACCTCGGCGTCGATGCCGGCGATGACGCTGTCGGCAATGCCGAATTGCTTGAGCCGCTCGCGATAGATTTTGATCGGATCGCGCTCCTTCCATTTTTCCAACTCGCCCTCGGGGCGATACTTGGCCGGATCGGCGCGCGAATGGCCGCTGTGGCGGTAAGTCATGCACTCGATCAGCGATGGGCCGTTGCCGGCGCGCGCCTTTTCGTAGGCCGCGGCGGCGGCGCGATAAACCTCATCGGCGTCGTTGCCGTCGACGACGATGCGCGGCAGGCCGTAAGCCGCGGCGCGATCGGCGGCCGGGTGCTGCACCGCGGTGACGTCGCCGATCGGCGTATATTCCATGTATAGGTTGTTCTCGCAGACGAAGATCACCGGCAGCTTCCACACCGCGGCGAAATTCAGCGCTTCGTGGAAAGCGCCGATATTGGTCGTGCCGTCGCCGAAGAAACACACCGCGACGTCCTTGGCGCCCTTGTATTGGGCGCGCCAGGCGGCGCCGCAGGCGATCGGCAGATGCGCGCCGATGATGGCGTAGGAGCCCATGACGCCGTGATCGGTCGAAGTCAGATGCATCGAGCCGCCTTTGCCGCGCATCAACCCGTTGTCGCGCTGCATCAGCTCGCCCAACACCTTCTCGACCGGCACGCCGCGCGCCAGCGTATGGGCGTGGCCGCGATAGGTGCAGAACGACAGGTCGCCGGGCTTCATGGCGACGGCAAAGCCGGCGGCGACTGCTTCCTGGCCAAGCGACAGGTGGCTCGTGCCCTTGACCAGGTTTTGCAAAAACAGATCGAACGCGCGCTGCTCGGCCTCGCGGATCTCGACCTGGGTGCGATAGAGGCGAAGCCGCGTCTGTTCGCCGATATCGTCATTGAGGCTCGTGTTCGACGCAAGCGCGCGATCCTCGACCTTGGCCATGGAAGTTCCTCGGCATGCCCGAAACAGGGATTGCCCAAATAGCTCTGGGCCGGGCGCAACTTAGCGCCACTTGCGAAGGCGAGGCAATGTCGGAAGGTGATGCAATGTCATCGTTAGGCGGCTTGCGCGGGACCGGATAAGTTCCTAATTGAACCCAGCGGGAGACTGCGATGAGCCAACAATCCCTGGAATCCCGGAAATCGGACTTCGTTCATCGGTTGTTCGGCGGGCCGCCGCTGGCGGTGATCGGCCGCTTGATCCTGCTGTCGATTCTGGTCGGCGTCATCCTGGCGGCGATTGGGCTCGACCCGTGGAATATCGTCGACTCGGTCCGCCGGTTGATCCTGCACATCTGGAATATGGGCTTCGATGCGGTGCGTTGGCTCTGGCAGTATTTCCTGCTCGGCGCCGTGATCGTGCTGCCGATCTGGTTTCTGGTGCGGCTCGCCAAGGCACCACGCGGCAGCTAAGCTGCCCTTTCGTCATTCCGGGGCGCCGTGAAATGGCGAACCCGGAATCCATAACCACAGTCGGTGCAGAAACTGCTCCAACCGTGGTTATGGATTCCGGGCTCCTCGCTAGCGCTCGGCCCCGGAATGACGGGTCGTTATTCTTCGATCTGGGGGTCGCCAGGCGACATCGGTGCGTCGCCCTCACCGGACATGGAATGGTCGCGCGGCCCGCGATGACGCCGGCGCCGGCGATGCAGCGGGAAGCGGTCCGGCGAGCCGTCGTAGCCGTTCGGGCTGTTTTGGTTGTTCTGCCCGTTCGGACCGCTAGGCCCATTAGGCCCTTGCCCCTGTTGCGGCGCCGGCTGTGGCTGGCCGCCGGTGATAAAGGACGGCAGCCGCTCGACGTCTTCGTCATTGGTCGGCTGGAAATGTTGCTGCCGGGGCTGATACTGCGGCTGCTGATGCGGTTGCTGGTATTGCTGCGGCTGTTGGTGGTGCTGCGGCTGCTGATGGTGTTGCGGCTGGTTCTGCTGCGGCTGCTGTTGCTCGCGCTGATAGTAGGGCTGCTGCTGCGGCGCGAACGGCTCGCCACTGATGGGCGGCTGGTCGTTGTCGCCGTCGTCAAACGAGTCGTCGGAGTAATTGCCGCCCTGCTGCGGTTGCTGCTGGTAGAAAGACGGCTGGGTCTGCCGCAGGTGTTCCTGCGCGGCGGCGATCAGGCGGAAATAATGCTCGGCGTGCTGGTAGTAGTTTTCGGCGGCGATCGGGTCGCCGGAGCTTTGCGCATCGCGGGCCAGCTGCAGGTATTTCTCGGCAATGTGCGAGGCATTGCCCCTGATCTTCACGTCCGGTCCGTTGGACTCGTACATGCGCGATAATGGATTTTGGTGGTGGTGATGGTGATGACCGCCACCTTTACCGCGGTTGCGACCCCGCATGCGCTTGTTCTGACCGTTTCTCATGACTTGCTGTTCCGCCAACCCCCGTTTGCGGCGGCGCTGATGCCGCCGTTTCTTTTCACCGGTTTACCGTTCTCACCATGCGTGACCAACGCTGCCGGCTCACCGCCGTCGTTCGGCGCGTAAGTGAACCGCCGGCAATCGCATCTGCCTGACACTCAACGTACCTCAGTAATTGCTGCCCTCACCCTCGGTCAGACCGTGGTGTTGCAAACCCCTCGCTATGCGCGCGACTGTTCCGAACAAATGCGCGCCGACCGATGAACGTCTCGGTATGAATGGTGGCGATCCCGTCTGCCGTCTGTTCCGGCTTTCGCTTTCCGGCTTTCGCTCTTTGCTGGGCCTGCGCTGCCAACCTCTGGGAGCCGAACTCTTAAAAAGCTTGCTCCGGGCATTCGAGGCGGCGCGGCGCCATCATCTCGGGCCGATTCCGTGCCCGCAAGCTAGTCGGTTCCGGCCGATATTCCAAGTGCTTTTTTGCCGGGGGCAAAGCGCTTTTTTGCCGGGGTCCAATGCTGCACGCTCATGCCCTTTTTCGTGCAACGAGGGCGCGTGGCACACCGTTAAGATCGGGGTGCGGCCGCGACGGCGCAAGCCCGGCCGCGGCAAATAAATGCGCGACCGGTTCCGCCTGGGCGATGCCGAGTTCGACGATCAAAGTGCCGCCGCGGGTGAGCAGCGGCGGCGCCGTCGCGGCGATCGCGCGATAGCAGTCGAGCCCATCGGGCCCGCCATCAAGCGCCAAGCGCGGGTCGAAATCGCGCACGTCCGGGGCGAGCGTAGCGATGTCGCCGGAGGCGACGTAAGGCGGATTGGACACGATGACCTCGAATGGTCCGCGCAGCGCCGCCGCCATGTTGCAGGCGATGAACCTCGCCCGTGTCAGGGCAAGGCGGCGGCCATTGTCGCGCGCCACCGTAAGCGCCTGGAGACTTACGTCAGTACCGATGCCGAAGGCGCTCGGCAGTTCGGATAGCAGCGCCAGAATGAGCGCGCCGCTACCGGTGCCGAGATCGGCGATGCGCAGTTTTCTTGCGCGCGGGCCGTCCGCATCGATAGCCGCGAGCGCAGCCTCGACGACCGTTTCCGTCTCCGGCCTTGGCACCAGCGTCGCGGCATCGACGCGCAGCGGCAAGCTCCAGAATTCCTTGATGCCGAGAATGCGCGCGACCGGCTCGCCGGCGAGGCGCCGCATAGCCAAAGCAGCGATGGCGCTGTCCTCATCAGCACCAAGACTGTGAGTGGCCGCCGCGGCGAGCGCCGCATGATCGAGGCCAAGGGCGTGGCCGACCAGAATACGGGCATCGAGGTCCGGCGTGTCGAGCCCGCCGGCGCGGAATTTCGCCGCCAGCGCACGGCGCGCCTCGGCAATGGTGCGCGTAGCCGTGCCGTCGGGCTTTGCAAGCGTGGCAGCGTCGGCGCGCGGCATCAATTTGCCTCTTCGGCCGCGAGCAGCGCCGCCTGGTTCTCGGTGACCAGCGCGTTGATGATGTCGCCCAGCGCTTCGCCTTCGAGAATCTGCGGCAGCTTGTGCAGCGTGAGATTGATGCGATGGTCCGAGACGCGGCCTTGCGGATAATTGTAGGTGCGGATGCGCTCGGAGCGATCGCCGGTGCCGACCTGGCCGCGGCGTTGAGCGGCGCGCGCGGCGTCCTGCTTCTGGCGCTCGAAATCGTACAGCCGCGTCCTCAGCACCGCCATCGCCTTGGCGCGGTTGCGATGCTGCGAGCGGTCCTCCTGCATGGTCACCACGATGCCCGACGGAATGTGCGTCACCCGCACCGCCGATTCGGTCTTGTTGACGTGCTGGCCGCCGGCGCCGCTCGAGCGCAGCGTGTCGATCTTGAGATCGGCGTCGTTGATGGCGATGTCGAGGTCCTGCGCCTCGGGCAAGACCGCGACGGTCGCAGTCGAGGTGTGGATGCGGCCGGAGGCTTCGGTGTCGGGCACGCGCTGCACGCGGTGCACGCCGGATTCATATTTGAGCTTGGCGAAGGCGCCGCGGCCGCGGATTTCGGCGATGATTTCCTTGTAGCCACCCATCGAGCCTTCGCTCGCGGTCACGATCTCGACCTTCCAGCGCTGGTTGGTGGCGTAGCGCTCGTACATGCGGAACAGATCGCCGGCGAACAGCGACGCCTCGTCGCCGCCGGTGCCGGCGCGGATTTCCAGGATGACGTTGCGTTCGTCCATCGCGTCTTTGGGGATGAGCGCCAGCCGCAGCTCCTGTTCGAGCGCGGTGCGGCGCGCCTCGAGCTCGGGCCGTTCCTGTTCGGCGATGGCGCGCATTTCGGCGTCGGTCGACGCATCCTCGATCAGGCTTGCCAGCCCGTCGAGCTCGCGCTGCGCGTCGCGATAGGCCTTCACCGCCTCGACCACTGGCGCAAGCTCGGCGAACTCGCGCGACATCTTCACAAAGGTCTCCGGCGGCTGCGGCGCGGCAAGATCGCGTTCGAGCGCGGCATGGCGGGTGACGAGGGCCGTGAGTTTCTGATCAGGCAGCATGTTTAGAATTTTTGTTTGAGCATGATCTTATCCGAAAACCGGTTTCCACTTTTCGGGATCATGCTCTAGATCTGCAGCGCTTCACGGGCGGCGAAAGCTTTCAGCTGTTCGCGGATCGGTGCACCGCCATTTTGCTTGTCGATGAGGGGGCGAAGAAACGCCGCCGCCTTGCGGCAGTCAAGGTCGAGCAGCATCGCCTTGACCGGGCCCACCGCAGACGGCGTCAGCGACAGCGAGCGATAGCCGATGGCCGCGAGCGCCAGCGCGCCGATCGGCTGCGAGGCCAGCTCGCCGCAGAGCGTCACCGGTTTTTTGTGTTGATGGCACTTGTCGGCGATGTCCTTGAGCGCGCGCAACAGCGGCGCCGACAGCGGGTCGAACCGGCCGGAAACCCGCGGATTGCCGCGGTCGACGGCATAGAGGAATTGCGCCAAATCGTTCGAGCCGACCGAGAGGAAGTCGACCCGCTCGAGCAATTCGTCGAGCTGATAGAGTAGCGACGGCACCTCGACCATGCTGCCGACCTCGACCTCGTCGGGCAGCTTGTGGCCGTGGCGGCGCAGATGCGTAAGCTCGCGCTCGACCAGTTCCTTGGCCTGGTCGAATTCGCCCACCGTGGCGATCATCGGGAACATGATCTTCAGCGCGCGGCTGCCGGCGGCGCGCAACAGCGCGCGAATCTGGGTCCGCAACAGCCCCGGCCGGTCGAGCCCGAGCCTAATGGCACGCCAGCCGAGCGCCGGGTTTTCTTCCTCGACGTTGCGCATATAGGGCAGCACCTTGTCGCCGCCGATGTCGAGGGTGCGGAACGTCACCGGCTTGTCGCCTGCGGCTTCGAGCACGGTACGGTACAGCGTGTATTGCTCGCTGGTGCGCGGAAAATTCGGCGCCACCATGAATTGCAGCTCGGTGCGGAACAGGCCGATGCCCGCCGCGCCGGTGTCGGCGATATGCGGCAGGTCGACGCTCAAGCCGGCATTGATGAGCAAGGTCACCTCTTGGCCGTCCTTGGTGACGCAAGGCTTGTCGCGCAGCGCCAGATATTGCTGCTGCCGCCGCGCGCCGAGCCGCACCCGCTCCGCATAGGCCGCTTCCATGTCCGGCAACGGCCGCACGTGCAGATCGCCGACCGTGCCGTCGACGATGATGGCGTCGCCCGGATCGACGATGCCGGTGGCGTTGTCGACCTCGCCCACCGCCGGGATGTTGAGCGCGCGCGCGACGATGGCGACATGGGAGTGCGGGCCGCCTTCCTCCAGCACCAGGCCGCGCAGCCGCTTGCGGTCGTAGTCGAGCAGGGCCGCCGGGCCCATCGAGCGGGCCACCAGGATCGCATTCTCCGGCAGGCTTTCCCGCGACGGCGCATGGTCGCGGCCGGTGAGCTGGCGCATCAGCCGATTGGCGAGGTCGTCGAGATCGTGCAGCCGCTCGCGCAGGAACGGATCGGTCTGGCGCAGCATGCGGGCGCGGGTGTCGGACTGCACGCGCTCGACCGCGGCCTCGGCGGTGAGGCCCGTCATCACCGCTTCTTCGAGCTTGTGCACCCAGCCGCGGTCATAGGCGAACATGCGATAGGCTTCGAGAATGTCGCGGTGCTCGCCGCCTTCGACCACGTCGCCGTGCTCGAGCAGCTCGTCGAGATTGGCACGCAAGGTCTCGACCGCGGCCTGCAGATGCTTCAATTCCTTCGGAATGTCGTCGGCGATGAAATTGGTGACGACGACGCGCGGCTCGTGCAGCACGACGTGGCCGAGCGCGATGCCGTCGCTCAAACCGGAGCCCTTGACGTGGACCGAACGCCGCGCCGCCGGCTCGGCGCCGGGCATCGCCAGCGCCGACAGCTCGCCCGAGGCGATCATCTCGGCCAGCACCATGGCGGTGGTCTGCAGCGCTTCGACTTCTTCTTCCGAATAGGTGCGCCGGGCGCGGTTCTGCACCACCAGCACGCCGAGCGTGTTGCCGGCGCGCAGCACCGGCACGCCGAGGAACGAGTGATAGATTTCTTCGCCGGTCTCCGGCCGATAGGAGAAGGCCGGATGCGCCTGCGCGTTGGACAGATTGATGGCGCTGGCCTGGCTCGCCACCAGGCCGACCAGGCCCTCGTCGGAGCGCAGCACCGTCTGGTGCACGGCGTCGCGCTTCAGGCCTTCGGTGGCGTACAGTTCGAGCGTGGAATCGACGCGCAGCACATAGACGGAGCACACCTCCGCAACCATGTTGGCGGCGATCAGCACCACGATCTTGTCAAGGCGTTCCTGCGCGCTGACCGGCTCCGCCATCACTTCGCGAAGCCGGCGCAACAGCACGCGCGGACCGCCGAGTGCGCCACGCATGGGTCCCTCGGGCTATGCTTTGACCGAACGCAGCCTGCGTCGCGCCGGCCCTATTCAAAGAGAAGTCCGCCCGGGTCCCAGTCCCGCGGCGACCATCCTCTCGCCTATATCGAATGCGGTATGCAAACCGCAAGCCAGAGACAGCGCTATGACGGCGGCTAAAATTGTGCGCCGCAACGAAATGGCGAAAAAGGCCCTTTACGGCGCCGCTTTGTCGAGGCCGTAGAGCGAATGCAGCGTGCGCACCGCGAGTTCGGTGAAGGCGGCGTCGATCAGCAGCGAAAACTTGATCTCGGAGGTGGTGATGGCGCGGATATTGATCGAGCGCTCGGCCAGCGCGCTGAATGCCTGCGCGGCGACGCCGGCATGGCTGCGCATGCCGATGCCGATGACGGAGATCTTGGCCACGTCGGTGGCGCCGTCGAGCCGCGCATAGCCGATCGCCCCTTTGGCCCTGGCGATGGTGTCCAGCGAGCGCTGATAGTCCGCCGCCGGCACCGTGAAAGTCAGGTCGGTGGTCTTGTCGTCCGCCGAGACGTTCTGGACGATCATGTCGACGTTGATATTGGCTTCCGCCAGCGGGCCGAAGATCGCCGCGGCCACGCCCGGCTTGTCCTGCACCTGACGGATCGAGATTTGCGCCTCATCGCGGGAGAAGGCGATGCCGGTGACGGTTTGCTGTTCCACGATCTCGTCCTCTTCGCAGATGAGGGTTCCGGGCGGATTCTTGTGCGGGTCGATGTCCTCGGGCCGGTCAAAACTCGAGCGCACGAAGATGCGCACGTTGTGCACCATGCCGAGCTCCACCGAGCGCACCTGCATCACCTTGGCGCCGAGCGAAGCGAGCTCCAGCATTTCCTCGTAAGCGATCTTGTCGAGCCGTTGCGCCCGCGGCACGACTCGTGGATCGGTGGTGTAGACGCCGTCGACGTCGGTGTAGATGTCGCAGCGGTCGGCGCGGATCGCGGCCGCAATCGCAACAGCCGACGTATCCGAGCCGCCGCGGCCGAGCGTGGTGATGCGATGCGTCTCCTTGTGCAGGCCCTGGAAGCCGGCGATGACCGCGACCTCCTTGCGCTCCTTGAAACGCTGGATCAGTTCAGCGCCGTTGACGTCGATGATGCGCGCGGAGGCATGCGCGTTCGTGGTCAGGATCGGCAGCTGCCAGCCCTGCCAGGATCGGGCGTTGACGTCGAGGTCTTGCAGCGCGATGGCGAGCAGGCCGGCGGTCACCTCTTCGCCGGTGGCGACCACGGCGTCATATTCCCGCGCGTCGAAAATGTGACGCTCCTTCAGCGCCTCCTCGCACCAGGCGATAAGCTGATTGGTGGTGCCCGACATGGCCGAGACTACGACGGCGACCTCATGGCCGGCGTCGACCTCGCGCTTGACGTGGCGCGCCACGTTGCGGATGCGGTCGATATCGGCGACCGACGTTCCGCCGAATTTCATCACCAGACGGGCCATAGCTTCGGTTCGCAGCCTACAACGATCGCCGCACCGGCAGGGCCGGCGCGAAACGGCGCGTATACATACCGGCGGGGTCAGGTGGCTGCAACCTAACCCCGGTTTTCGCTTTCCGGGGGCGGATTGCTAGTTCTTGACGAACTTCTTCACGTCCATCGACCCGGTGAAGCCGCCGAATACGTTGCCGTCTTTGTCGACAGCGACGCCTTCCGCCATTTCCATCTTAGGATCCGGCGCGGAGATGAAGGCCGTCACTTTGCCGTCCTTGACGCTGCCGATGCGGATGCCCTGCCGGAACGGCGCGTTGACTTTGTCGCTCGATTGCGAGTCGGCGGCATAGAGGATGTCGTCGCGGATATAGACGCCACTCGGCCGGCCGAACCCCTTCCATTCGCCCAGGAAAGTCCCATTCGGATCGAAGATCTGAATCCGGCTGTTGGCTCGGTCGGCGACAAAGAGGCGGCCCATCGAATCCATGGCGAGCCCATGCGGCACGTCGAATTCACCCGGCTCCGCGCCGTGGTTGCCCCACGCCGTGATGAATTTTCCGTCGGGCGAATATTTGACGATGCGGTCGTTGGTCTTCTCGCCATGACCGTCGGCGATGTAGATGTCGCCGTTTGGCGCCACCAGAACGTCGGAGGGACCGTTGAGCTCGTCGTGACCGTTGCCGGCAACGCCCGGCTTGCCGAGCGTCATCAGCACGCGGCCGTCCGGGCTGAATTTGATGGCGGTCTGGCCCCGGCCATTGCCGGCGCGGCCATCGGTGACCCAGACGTTGCCGTCGCGGTCGACGCCAAGACCATGCGGCCAGTTGATCAAACCCGCCCCGAAGCTCGCGACCAATTTGCCGCTGGCATCGAATTTCTGAATCGGGGCGATCTGAGAACCTTCGCAGGTCTTCGCGCCGCAGCGGTCGTAGACCCACACACTGGTGCCGTCGCGATCGACCTCGACGCCGATCGCTTGGCCCCACGCGCGGCCTTCGGGCAGCTTCGCCCAATGCTCGACGACGTGATACGGATTGGGCGCGCTGTTCGGATCGTCGGCCTGGACCTGCCCGCCGGCGAGGGCGAGGGTACCAATAATGGCGGCGCCAAAAAGGGCCGCGCACAGCGATAGTCTCGCGCGTTCACGCATGGCGATTTCCTCCCTGCAAATGTCGGCGCTGTACTTGCGACAGCTCAACGTAAGGGTGCGCCGTTTTGCGCAGCGCCGCAAGCGTCCGGCGACCCGGGCGCTGGAATTGTCACGCCGTATGCGGCCGTGATACAGACGGCCGAAATTGCCGCAGCAATCGCCGCAAAGCGCAAGCCGAATTCAGCCGCATCGTTGCGTCGTGTGAGGGTGTGAAATGCCTGCCGTGATTGATCCCGTGACCGGGCTCGAGCTTTACGAGCTCAGCCATCGCTGGGGCATGTATACGCCGATCTTCCCCGGCTACGAGGAGATCAAGCTCGAACGCATCACCCACCACGCCAAGCAAGGCGTGATGACGCACAAGATCACCACCATCTTTCACACTTCGACGCACCTGAACGCGCCGATTCACCTGGTGCCCGGCGCGGCGGCGGTCGGCGATCTCGAGCTGCAAAAATTTTTCGGCACCGGCGTCGTGCTGTCGCTTCCTAAGAAAAAGTGGGGCCTGATCGAGCCGTCCGATCTGGAACGCGCCAAGCCGGCAATCAAGGCCGGCGACATCGTCCTCATCAACACCGGCTGGCATCGCAAATACGCCGACAGCAAGGAATATTTTGGCCATGCTCCGGGGTTGAGCAAGCATGCCGCGGAATGGCTGGCCAAGAAACGCGTAAAACTCGTCGGCATCGATGCCGCTTGCATCGATCATCCGCTGGCGACGTCGCTCGGACCGCACCGCAACGGGCCGCAGATCAAATATCTGCTGCCGGAATACAAGGAAGCGACCGGCCGCGAGGCGATCAAGGATTTTCCGGAATGGAACCCGGCGCATCGCACGCTGCTCAAAGCCGGCATCCCGACGATCGAGAATGTCGGCGGCGATATCGATGCGCTCGGCGGCAAGCGCTGCACGTTCCAGGGCTTTCCGTGGAAATGGCATGAGGGTGATGCCTGCGTGATCCGGCTGGTCGCCTTGCTCGATCCGAAGGGCACGTGCCGGCTGGAACGTGGCGCCGGGCGCAAGACTTCGGCAGTAAAGACATCACCGGCCATCAAAAAAGCGTCGCGCGGCGCCGATGGCTTGCAATTCTTCGATCTCAGCCATCGCTGGGGCCACGGCATGCCGCAATGGCCGTCGCGCGCCAATCTCAACGTCCGGGTCGTGGAGTTTCACGCCAAGGACGGCCTGCTGGTGCAGCAGTTCGAAGGCATCATGCATCGCGGCACCCACATGGACGCGCCGATCCATGTGGCCGAGAACACCCCGACCCTGACCGGCTATCCGCTGTGGCGCTTTTTCGGCACCGGCGTTGCGGTTTCGATCCCGAAAGGCAAATGGGGCGTCGTTACGCCGAAGGATTTGGCGCGCGCCGAGCCGAAAATCCAGAAGAACGACATCGTGATGATCAATACCGGGAGCCATCGGAACTACGGCGACAATCCCGACTACTTCGCCTATTCGCCCGGCCTCTACAAGGAAGCCGCGGAATGGCTGGTCGAACGCGGCGTAAAACTCGTCGGCATCGACGTGCAGGCGCTCGATCATCCGCTCGGCACGTTCCTCGGGCCGCATGGGCCCGGTCCGGCGCAGCCGCATCTCGACGTCGAATACAAGGCCGCGACCGGCCATCACATCATCGAAGATTTCCCGTACTGGGAGCCGGCGCACAAGATCATGATGACCAACGGCATTCCCGGCATCGAGAATATCGGCGGCGATATCGACGCCATCACCGGCCGCCGCTGCACGTTTTTCGCGTTTCCGTGGCGCTGGCCGGAAGGCGAGGGCTGTGCGTTGCGCGTCGTTGCCGTGCTCGATCCCAAGCAGGCGTTCCGTTTCGAAACCGGGCGGTAACAGGCATGATCTCCGAGCCGCTGCGCCATCCGCTGTCGCTGTTCGACGTCAAGGGCAAGGTCGCCATCGTCACCGGCGCGTCGGGCACGTTCGGCCGCGCCACCGCGCTGGCGCTGACCGCGCTCGGCGGCAAGGTGCTGCTCGCGTCCGGTACAAAAGGCGAGCTCGACGAGGTTGCCGCCGAAGTGCGTGAGCTCGGCGGCGATCCGGCCGTAATTGTTCGCCGCCCCGACAGCCTGGCGGACGCCCAGGCGATGCTCGACGGCGCGCTGCAAAAATTCGGCCACGTCGATCAGCTCGTCGTCGCCTCGGGCTTCAACAAGCCGGGCTTCATTCACGAACTGGAATATGAGGACTGGCAGGCAGTGATGGATGCCAATGTGCGCGGCATCTGGTTCATGGCCAAGGCGGTCGGCACCTATTGGATCGAGAAGAAGGTGAAGGGCAAGGTGCTGGTGATGTCGTCGGTGCGCGGCCGGCACGGCAATATTTCCGGCTATACCGGCTATTGCACGTCGAAGGGCGCCACCGATTCCCTGACGCGTGTGCTGGCGACCGAATGGGCCAAGCACGGCATCACCGTGAACGCGATCGCGCCGACGGTTTTCCGCTCCAAGCTGACCGCCTGGATGTATGGCGACAACGAGCTCGGCCAGCAGACGCGTGCGCGTTCATTGTCGCGCATTCCGCTCGGCCGGCTCGGCGAGGTCGAGGATTTGATCGGGATGGCGGTCTATCTGCTGTCGCCGGCGTCCGACTTTTGTACGGGTCAGGTGATGTATGTCGATGGCGGCTACACCGCCGGCTAGTCATCGCGCGACGGATCGTCTTGCTTCGGCGCAATCGGCATTTCGCCAAAACAAGCGGCAGTGGCCATCATCGACGACCAGAATGCAACCCACAGCAAAGCAGGCATGACCATTTCTCCTGTATGGATTGGTCAGTCAAAACCGGCGATGGAATAACGTTTATGCTGCATTGCAGTTCCGCAAACACGGTGGCGTGAGGACGACGTGAGCGAACAGACACAGCAAAAAATCGGCGTGATCGGCGGCGGCTTGATGGGCCACGGCATCGCTTATCTGTTCGCCGCCGCCGGACATCCCGTGGGCCTGTTTGAGCCGATGGCCGACATTCGCAGTTCCTTGCCGAAGCGGCTGCAGGCGATCGTTGCGCTTTTCGGTGACGATCCGGCGCTGCTGCGACGGATCGAAACCTACGACCAGCTTGCTCCTGCGGTGCAGGGCGCGGCTTTCGTATTCGAAGCGGCGCCGGAAAAATTGCCGCTGAAGCAAAAAATTTTCGCCGAGCTGGAAAGCGCGGTCGCGCCGGAGACGATCCTGGCCAGCAACAGCTCGGCGATTCCCTCGACCGAGATCGGCCGCGATCTCAAATATCGCGAGCGCGTCGTCGGCACGCATTTCTGGAATCCGCCGCATCTGGTCCCCCTGGTCGAGGTCATCCAGAACGACAAGACCAGCGACGCTGTGGTGCGCGCGACCATGGACGTGCTGCGTCATGCCGGAAAAGTCCCGGTCCACGTGCGGCGCGATATTCCGGGCTTCGTCGGCAACCGCCTGCAGCACGCCATGAAGCGCGAGGCGATCGCGCTGGTCGCCGCCGGCGTCTGCGACGCCGAGACCATCGACACCGTGGTCAAGGAAGGTTTTGGCGCGCGCACCGCGGTGCTCGGGCCGATGGAGCAATCCGATCTGGTCGGGCTGAACCTCACCCTCGATATCGCAGAAGTGCTGATCCACGATCTCGATCGCACCGCCGGCCCGCATCCGTTCCTCCGCGAAAAAGTCGCGGCCGGCAAGCTCGGCATGAAGACCGGCGAGGGTTTGCGCAAATGGGCGCCGGGTGAGGCCGACGCAGTGCGTGAGCGCCTGTCGCGGTTCCTCGTCGAACAGGCCAAGGCGAGAAAGAAAAGTCCCGCCTAGAACGGCAGTCCGACATATTGCTCGGCCAGCGACGCCTGGGCGTGCTCCGAGGCCAAGAGATAGTCGAACTGATTGAGCCGCATCTGTTGGTCGAACGGCGTCTCGTCGGGGAAGCGGTGCAGCAGCATGGTCAGCCACCACGACATGCGCGCGGCGCCCCAGACGCGGCGCAACGCGGTATCGGAATAGCTGTCGAGGTAATCGGTCTTGTTGCGGCGATGGGCTTCGCTCAGCGCGCGCGACAGATAGAACACGTCCGAGACCGCGAGGTTGAGGCCCTTGGCGCCGGTCGGCGGCACGATATGGGCGGCATCGCCGGCCAGAAACAGCGCGCCGTAGCGCATCGGCTCGGAGACGAAACTGCGCAGCGGCGCGATGGATTTTTCGATCGACGGGCCGGTGACGATGCTGTCCGCCATATCCTTAGGACAGCGCGCCTTGAATTCTTCCCAGAAGCGGTCGTCCGGCCAGTCTTCCAGCCTGGTTTCGAGGTCGCACTGGATGTAATAGCGGCTGAGCATCGGGTTGCGCTGCGAGGCGAGCGCAAAGCCGCGGCTGTGATAGCAATAGCAAATCTCCGGATAGGGCGGCGTCTCCGACATGATGCCGAGCCAGCCGAACGGATAGCTCTTCTCGTAGGTCTTCGCCAAAGCAGCCGGGATCGATGTGCGGCTGACGCCGTGCGAGCCGTCGCAGCCGGCGATGTAGTCGCAGTCGATGCGTTGCTGGGTACCTGACTTCTCGAAGGTCACGTAAGGCTTGCCCGACGTCAGGTCGTGCAGCTGCACATTGGCGGCTTCATCGATTATTTGACCGCCGGCGGCGTCGCGGGCGGCATAAAGGTCTTCGGTGATGTTGGTCTGGCCGTAAGCCATCATCGGCTTGCCGGTGTATTTTTTGGTGTCGATGAGAAAGCGCGGCCGGCCTTCCCAGGCGATGCTCGAGCCGTCGTGCGGCGCGCCTTCGCGATCCATGCGTTCGCCGAGCCCGACCTCGCGCAATAGCGCTACGGTGCCGGCCTCCAGCACGCCGGCACGAATCCGCTCCAGCACGTGCGCGCGGGTCTGCCGCTCCAGCACGACGCTGTCGATGCCGTTGCGATCGAGAATGTGCGAGAGCAGCAGGCCGGCGGGCCCGCCGCCGATGATCGCGACTTGCGTTCGCATGACCCTCAGAAAACCGGTTTCCACCCTCGGATCAAGTCCGACTATGGGCTCTTTTCCGGATCATGCTCCCGAAATTCTTCCAGATCAGGTTCCCGAAATTCCCATCGCCTCGACGAAGGCGCGCCGCACTTCCGGCGGCTGGCCGTAATGGTGGCGGAATTCCTTCAGGCGTTGGCGCAGGAGCGGGTCTTTGTCGAAGTCGGCGAGCGTAAGCCCTTCGGTGTTCTGCTCACGCGCCATGTTGGGCAGCGCGATGCATTGCGCCTCATTGGCGCTGCGGATGATGCCGCCGGGCTCCTTGCCGGCCGCCATGGCTTCGAGCTCCTCGAAGAAGCGGCTGCGCATCATGGTGATGCCGATGTCGCTCGAGCGCAGGTGCTCCTTGGTGCGGTCGGCGATGCGGCCCTGGCCGGCCCAGGCGACGATGTCCTGGTTGATGACGTGGCTGGTGATGAAGCGGCCGGTTTCATCCTGCAGCGGGCTGACCCAGGTCGGCACGCGCTCCTGCACGTAAGGTTCGCGGCCCTTCGGCACACGCATGAAGAACCAGGCGACGCTGAGCGTATTCTCGTCGTCGACCGGCACGCGCCACTCGAAATGGCTGCCGAGAAAGAATCCGTTCGGCCATAGCGCGACGCGGCCGACGGTCCAGTAGCGATCCTGCTCGCTCTGGCCTTCGCGCACGCGCTTATAGACGAAGCCGTGATCGAACGCCTCGAATTTCAGCTTGAGATGTTTCGGCGCGACGTTGCCATCGGCGCCGCGCATGCGGGCGCCCCAGTTGTCGTGCATCCACTCGAAATGCACCGGATCGATAGAGTTCTCCTGGCACTGGAACCAGTTGCACGGCACGTCGGCGAGCACGATCTCGCGAAAGCCGTTGCGCCAGGTGAACGGCTCCCACACCGGCAGTTCCGGCGCCGGCAGCGGACCCAGATAGGCGAACAAGAGGCCGGCGCATTCCTTGACCGGATAGGCTTTGGTCTCGCAGCCGGCCTTCGACGGTTTCGGACTGGTGGTGTCTTCATAGGGCTGTTCGAGGCAGCGGCCGGTCTCGTCCATCAGCCAGCCGTGATAGCTGCAGCGGATGCCGGTGCCCTCGACCCAGCCATAGGCCATGTCGGCGCGGCGGTGCGGACAGTGTCGGTCGATCAGGCCGTAACGGCCGCCGCGGTCGCGGTAGAGGACCAGATCCTCGCCCATCAGGCGCACGGTCTTGATCGGGTTGCCGTCGAGCTCGCTGGCGCCGGCGATCGGCTGCCAGTACCGGCGCAGCAATTCGCCCATCGGCGTGCCGGGTCCGACGCGGGTGAGCATCTCGTTGCGGGCGGCGGTGAGCAAGCGTTCCTCGCTGAATTAGGGTCGGCCGGTGTCGGCCGGCGATTATTTCACCACTCGGCGCGGATCGGGAAGGGGATAGCGTTAACGGCGCCGATAGCGTCGGAATTGCAGCCAAATCAGCCATTTCGCCGTGCTTGCCGCGGGGCGCGGAATTTCGATTCAAATTCAAAATGATTTTTTATCGGCCATTCAACGGGTTTCAGTGTTCTATGCCGGCATGAGCGCAGCCGAGAAAGTGGGCTGGGACGCCGGCGCATGGTTCGTCGAGGCGGATCATGTCAGCGTCACCGCGCTGGCGCGACGGCGCTCGCGCGCCCGCATGGACGAGGAGCGCGCCAAGTCCGGCCGGGTCGTCATCGTCTCCTCGCTGTTTCTCGTGCTTTTCACCGCAGCCTTGCTGGTCGGCGGCCATGCCGCGATCGACCCGTTGTTGCAGTCGGCGGTGAACGCGCGTCAGACCAAGGGCACCGGCGAGGTCGTCGTCACCATGCCCGACGGAATATTTTGCCGGCACCTGTCTTTCGACAACGTGACGGCGGAAATCACCGAGGGTGGCATCGAGCGTTGCACCAAGGACATTGCCGGAAACCGCCCGCACACCGGCCTGGGATTTGCCTGGCGCGCCCATTGAATCCGCGAGCTTGGGCCGGCCGGCCGTCCAAAATTCTCCGCAGAGACCATCGACGGCGGGTATTGCGCCGGCTACTTTCGCACACCACGTTTTTCTCAGGACCGGGACAGGATCGATGCGGACCATGTTTTTCGTTTGCCGGCTGGCGTTGCCGGTCTGCGCGTTGCTCGTTTGCAGCCTTCACCAAGCCGGCGCCCAGGGCCCCGCGGGCTCCGGCCCTGTCAGCGTGGAGCAAGCTTGTACGCCCGACGCGATGCGGCTGTGTTCCGAGTTCGTCCCGGATAGGGCGAAGATCACCGCCTGCATGAAAGCCAAGCACGCGCAGATCAGCAAAGAGTGCCGCGTGGCCATGGCCGGCGGCGGCGGCGGTGGCGGCGGCGGCGGGCGCAGGGTGCGCCGCTATTACCACCATCGCCACGCGCATTAATTAAGCAAATATCGCGACTGATCATTTTTCACGCTGCAAGCTTCGGCGCGACCGAAGCTGCGGCGTGGCGTCGCGTGCGCGGCGCCTTGAGCGTTCTCGCCTGAAAATGCCATGGTTCGCCGCTGACGGTCCGTGGAGACCGCACGGGGGCGGATTTGCCAGGAGGAGTGATGCGTAGCGCCACGCAGCGATGGTGGCTCGGCCTGGTCGTCGCCGCCGCGCTGATCGCGGTTCTCGCCGAACTCCGCGCGCAAACCGCGCCAAGCGAAGACGCCCTGGTGCTCGAAGCCGATAAGGCACTCGGCGCGGCTCTGCGCGGCGATGACAGATCCGTCGCCCGCAGGCTCTTGTCGCTGCAATTCACCTTCGTCGATGCCAACGGCAAGATTCACGAGCGCAAGGATTTTTTGACCGATCTGAAAGCGGCGGCGACCGCCCCGCCGAGCGATCCGGTGGTGAAGATTTACGGCCGCATCGGCATGGTCACCGGCCACCGCAAATCGGCCGACGGCCGCGACGTGTTCTTTCTCGACATCTGGGCCAAGCAGAAACGCGCCTGGCGTGCGCTGGTGAGCCAGGAGGTGGTGCTGGCCGCGACGGATGCGCCGCGCCCGACGCCGGTCCAGACCAGCGCGGCAGCGGCGCCTTACGAGTGCAAGAATCCCTGCCAGACGATCCCCTATCGCGTGCGCTCGCCGGCCGAACAGGACATCGTCAATTCGTTCCAGGCCATCGAGAAGGCCGCGGTCGGGCACGACGCCGCCGAATGGTCGAAGCACATCGCCGAGGAGTTCGTGCTCTACGGCAGCGGCCGCGCGCCGATCGCCAAATCCGGACGCATCGCCGCGATCAATCGGCAGAAGGAAAACGGCACTGCGGTGAAGGTCGGCGAGGTTCAGGCCATGCGACTTTCGGTCTACGACGACGGCGCGGCCATGATCGCAACCCACGCCGTGCCGGACAATTCGCGGCCGCCGTATCAAGCCGCGCGCGTTTGGGTCAAGCGCAACGGCCAATGGCAAATGGCGATCAGCGTGCAGACCGATATCAAATAAATTTCGGCGCTACTGCATCGGCTTGATGCCGAGATCTTTGGCGAAGGACGCGATCGTGGCCCGCTGCGCGTCGATCGATTTGCCGAACTCGTCCGGACCGCCGATGTTCATCAATTGACCCGTGATGGTCAGCCGGTCCGCGACCGTCGCGTCGGCGACGGCGCGGATGTCGGCGGTGATCCGTTCGCGCAGCTCGAGCGGCATGCCAGGCGGGCCGAACAGGCCGACCAGGCCGTCCATGGTCAGCATCGGATGACCGGCTTCCGCCGCGGTCGGAATCTTAGGCTCGGTCGGTGCGCGCACTGTGTTGGTCACGGCGAGGAGCTTTATCTTACCGGACTGCAGCTGCGGCCGCACGATCGCCAGCGCGGCGTGATAGACCTGCACCCTGCCTTCGGCGAGATCGTTGGCGGCGTCGACCGGGTTGCGGTACGGCACTTCGGTCAGGCTCAAGCCGTCGTGCTTGAGCCAGCCGGCAAACATGAATTCGTTGGCGCCGGTCACGCCGGCCCAATTGAGCTTGCCCGGTTCGGCCCGCGCCAGCGCCGCGAGGTCGTCGAGCGAATTCGCCTGCATCCCGATCGGCACCGAAACCGTCAGGATGGTGTTGGACACCCGCGTGATCGGCACCAGGTCGCTGGGCTTGTAAGGCAGGTTGTCGTGCAGGAATGGATGCGCCGTGAACGACGACGACGGCGCGAACAGCAGCACGTGATCGTCGTGGGCGCTGACGAAGGCGTTGATGGCGATGAGGCCGTCACCGCCGGGGCGGTTTTCCACGATCACCGGCTGGCCCCAGCGCTGGGTGAGGCGGTCCGCCAACAGCCGCGCGCCGATATCGGTGCCGCTGCCCGGCCCGAGCGTGACGATGAATTTGACCGGCCGCGTCGGCCAATCGGCCGCTACCGACGCGGTGGCAGCGACGAGCAGGGCGGCGATGACGCCGAAGACCGACAGGATGCGAAGGTACATGATCTGGTCCCCTTCGCGTTCGCGGCCGTCCGATTGCGGACGGCACGCGCGAAGCTTTAGCTCTCCAACCCCGTCGGCACGTTTTTATTCTCGCTGGTCAGCTTCATGCCGGCGGCGAGCGCCATGGTTTCGGCCAAAGCCGCGAAATCCTTCTGCAGATATTCCTCCGGATTCTTCTGCAGCATGGCGGCGCCGAAATGGCTTTGCAGCACTTCGCGGGTCGCCGCCGTCACCGGCATCGGCACGTCCATTTCGCGGGCGAGCTCGAGGCCGAGGTCGAGGTCCTTGCGCAACAGCTCCGGCGTGAACGTGGTGGTCCAGTCGAGATTGACCAAAGCCGGCGATTTGTAGGCGGTGAACATCGAGCCCATGACGCCGTTGTTGAGGAAGGCGAGAAAAGCGTGGCGCGGCACGCCCATCTTGTTGGTCAAGAGCGTGATCTCGATCAAATTCTCGATGACGACGCCGAGCATGACGTTGTGGGCGATCTTGCAGACGCGGGCGAGCTCGCCGTCGCCCACATAGGACACGCCGCGCGGCGCGAATACTTCGATCAGCGGGGTTGCGGTCTTGCACGCGGCCTCCGGGCCGGACACCACGGCGGAGAGCTTGCCGGCCTTGATCACCTTGGCGTTGCCGCTCACCGGCGCGGCGACGAAATCGGCGCCGAGCTGCTTGAGCTTGTCGCGGATGGTTGCCGACTCCTCGACCGCGATGGTCGAGCAATCGACCACGATCGGCGGCATCTTGCCGCCTTGGCTGCACACGCCGTTCTTGCCGTACAGCACATCCTGGACGTCCTTGCCGGTGGCGACGATCGAGAACAGCACGTCGACGTCTTTCAGCTCGTGCAGATGATCGACCACCTTGCCGCCGAGCGCAGCAAGCGGCTCGGCCTTGGCGCGGGTGCGATTCCAGATCGAGACGTCATGGCCCGCCTTGATGAGCCGCTCGGCCATCGGAAAGCCCATGCGGCCCATGCCGATCCAGCCGATTTTCCGCGTGTTTTTCGGGGCCATGCCAAACTCCTGTGCTGCCGGGCGCTGTCCTATCACAGGGCGCGGACACTGCAACGGCTGTCGGGGATCAGAAATACGTGAGATGGCCGCCGTCGGATCAGTGTTGGATATTGATCCCGGATAGCGGCTTGTCCGTTCATGACCGGCCGCACTATCCTTGACGCATGGCGCACGACCTCGCTCAAACTTCCGAAACCACGTCGGCCGGCGCCGCGCGCGAGGATGGCCTGCTGCGCCGCGTGGCGCGTAACGCTTTTCCCTTCATCGTGGTCGGCGCGATCTGGGAGGTCGCGGCCCATGCCGGCCTGTTTCCGCCGCGCTTCTTCCCGCCGCTGGAGGCGATTGCCGCGGTATTTGCGCGGCTGACGATCAGCGGCGTGCTGCCGCATCATGCGCTCGATACGCTGATGCGGCTGATGGCGGGTTTTGCGCTCGCGGCCTTGATCGGCGTGACCATCGGTATCCTCATGGGCCGCTCGCGCCGCGCCGAGGATATTCTGTTGCCGCTGGTGAGCATCGGCGCGCCGATTCCGGGGCTGGCCTATGCGCCGCTGTTCCTGTTGTGGTTCGGGCCCGGCAATGTCTCGGCGGTCGCCCTGGTCGCCTTCGTGTCGGCGTTTCCGATCATCTACAATTCCTGGACCGGCGTGAAAGCGGTCAAGGATATTTGGGTGCGCTCGGCGCAAGCGATGGGCGCCAACGATCGCCGCCTGTTTCGCCATGTCATCCTGCCCGGCGCATTGCCCTACATCATGACCGGCCTGCGGCTCGGTCTGGCGCAAGCCTGGCGCATCCTGGTCGGCATCGAAATGCTGGCCGCCGTGTCGTGGGGTCTGGGCTGGCTCATCTTCGGCGCTCAGGAATTTCTCAATACCGACGTGATGCTCGCCGGCATCGTGGTGATCGCGCTGATCGGGCTGACGCTGGAGAAACTGGTGTTCGAACGGCTCGAAGAATTCACCGTGGTGCGCTGGGGGATGTTGACGTGACCATTGATCGGGTGCGTTCGCTGCGCCGCGGCGCCATCACCATCATCGTGGTGCTGGCGCTGTACCAAGCCGTCGCGCGCAGCGGCCACTTTGCGCCGGCCTTGATGCCGCCGCTCGGCGCGGTGGCGCGCACGCTGTGGGATTCGCTGCTCGACGGCACGATGTTCGAGCACTCAGCCTTCACGCTCTATCGCGTGCTGTGCGGCTTCGGGCTCGCGGTGTTCATCGGCTTGCCGCTCGGCGTGCTGATGGGCCGCTTCCGCGCGGTGGAGAATTTCGTGCTGCCGCTCGCCAGCGCGCTGATGCCGATCCCGTCGCTCGCCTGGATTCCGGTTCTGATCCTCTGGTTCGGGCTCGGCAATCCGGTGACGATCCTGGTCGTGTTCTATGCCGCTTTGTTCCCGATGCTGCTCAACACCTGGTCGGGCGTGCGCGCCGTCAATCCGATCTGGCTGCGCGCCGCCGGCGCCATGGGCGCCAACGAACATGCGCTGTTCTGGAAGGTGATCATTCCCGGCGCTTCGCCGTTCATCATCGCCGGATTGCGGCAATCCTTCCTGCGCTCCTGGGTGGCGGTGATCGGCGCCGAAATGCTGGCGGGGTCGGATTGGGGATTGGGCTGGGTGATCTTCGACGCCAAGCAATTCCTCAACACCGACGTCATGCTGGCCTCGCTCGTCGTCATCGGCTTCATCGGCTTTATCAGCGAGCGGCTGGTGTTCGGCTCGATCGAGCGCGCCACCATCTATCGCTGGGGCATGGCGCGCGCGGCCAAGACCTGAGCGACAATGACCTGAGCGACAAAGACCTGAGCCGCCGGCTTCGCAGCGGAGCGACAAGGCCCGCCGTTTGTGCTTGAAAGAGCCCGGAAACGTCCTTTGCCAGTGCCGTAACAAAACACCGATGCCCCATATCGAGGCGCGCGATATTTCGCTGATTTACGATACGCCGAGCGGCGCCGTGCCGGGGGTGCGCGGCGTGAGCTTCGCCATGGAGGCCTCCGAATTCCTCTGCATCGTCGGCCCGAGCGGCTGCGGCAAATCAACGCTGCTCAACATCATCGCCGGCTTCATCACGCCGAATTCCGGCGAGATCCGCATCGCCGGCCAGCCGGTCAAAGGCTACGGCATGGACCGCGGCATCGTGTTTCAGGATTTCGCCCAGCTGTTTCCCTGGCGCACCGCGCTGGGCAACGTCGTCTTCGGCCTGGAAATGAAGGGCATGGCGAAGGCGGAGCGCGAGACCATCGCGCTCGAACAGCTGCGCCTGGTGAAGCTCGAGAATTTCGCCCGCGCCTATCCGCACCATCTGTCCGGCGGCATGCAGCAGCGGGTCGCGATCGCGCGCGCGCTGGCCTACAATCCGGCGGTGCTCTTGATGGACGAGCCGTTCGCGGCGCTCGACGCTTTGACCCGCGACGACATGCAGCGGCTGCTCGCCGAAGTGTGGCGGACGACGCGCAAGACGGTGATCTACGTGACCCACAATGTCGCCGAAGCCGTTTATCTCGCCGATCGCGTGGTGGTGATGACGCCGCATCCGGGCACGGTGAAGACCGAGGTGCCGATCCGGCTGCCGCGGCCGCGCGATCCGCTCAGCGTCGAATTTCTCGACCATCAGAAGGAGCTGCTGCGCCTTCTCGGTCAGGACGCGCGGGTGAATTGACATGAGGCGCCGCATCGCAGTCAGGCGTTGGATGCTGGCGTTGCCGCTGATCGTGTGTGGGCTGCCGGCGCAGGCCGCGGACACTTATCCGAGCCGGCCGATCCGTCTCGTCGTCGGCTTCGGCGCCGGCGGCCCGACCGATATTCCGGCCCGCTTCATCGCCGACCGGCTCGGCACGGCGCTGGGCCAGCCGGTCGTGGTCGAGAACAAGCCGGCCGCCGGCGGCATCGTGGCGACGCGCGACGTGCTGGCGCAGCCGCGCGACGGCTATACGCTGCTGTTGTGCACGCATTTCGACGCCACCAATGTCGCGGTGTACCGCAATGCCGGTTACCGGCTCGGCGACATCGCGCCGATTTCGCTGATCGCCAAATATTATTACGGTCTTGCCGTGGCGAATGCCGTGCCGGTGGACAGCTTCGAATCGTTCGTGGCTTACGCGAAAGCGCATCCCGGCGAAGTCACTTACGCCACGGTCGGCGCCGGCTCGGCGCAGGAGATCATGGCGCGGCAGTTGGAAAAGCTCACCGGCGTGACGCTCAACCGCATTCCGTTTCGCGGCGGCCTCGGGCCGGTGCAGGAACTGGTCGCCGGGCGCGTTGACCTTTATCCGTCGCCGACCTTGGCCATCATGTCGCAATACCGGGCCAAGCAACTGAAAATTCTCGCCACCACCAGCCCGGAGCGCCTGAACAACCTGCCGGAGATTCCGACGCTCAAGGAAAAGGGCTTTGATTTCGTCCGCTTCGGCTGGCTCGGCGTTTGCGCGGGCAGCGGCACGCCGGAGCCGATCGTCAAGATGCTCAACGAGCATATCGTGCGGATCGTGGCGATGCCGGATTATCGGGCGCTGATCGAGAATGCCGGCTCGATCGCGATGTCGGCGACGCCGCAGGATTTTGCCGCGGTGATGCAGAAGACCCTGGACGACGTGGCGCCGGCGGTTCAGGAATTTGGCCTGCAACAGGATTAATAAGCGCAAGGCCTGGAGGACAGCACAATGATCAAGCAGCCATCACTGACGCGACGGCATTATCTGGCAGCCTCCGGCGCCGGCGTTTTGGCGCTCGGCCTTGGCGCGACGCGCGGCGTCGCGGCGCCCGAAACCATCAAGCAGGGCTACCAGACCAACATTTGGGGCATGCCGACCTATTATCTGATGAAGTCCGGTTATCTGCAGAAGCACAATCTTGCGGTGGAGGAGTTTGCCGTGCCGTCCGGCAATCTCACCATGCAGCAGATGGTGGCGCGGCAGGTCGACCTCGGCACCTATGCGGGGCCGTCCTTCATCATCGGCAACGCCAAGGGCGGTCTGGTGGCGATCGCCGTCATCGAGCATGTCGGCAAGACCGCACGCATCACCACGCGCAAGGATTTGAACATCACCAAGGTCGAACAGCTGCGCGGGCTGAAGATCGCCAACCAGACCGGCTCGTCGGTCGGCAACGACTTCGTCGACATCGTCATGCCGCAGCACGGCCTCAACAAAGGCGACTACCAGGAAGTCCGCATGGACGTGAACAACATGGTGGCGGCGCTCGCCGCCAAGACGGTCGATGCCATGGTCAACGTCGAGCCGTACAACGTCCTCGCCGTCGCCGACGGCATCGGCTCCGACCTCATGGATTTTTCCAGCGTCGATCCGATGCCGGTGTTCATGGCCGCCACGCCGGAATTCGTCGAGAAGCGTCCTGATACCCTCATCGCCTATCTCAAAGCCTGGCTCGATGCGGCGCGCGATTTCAAGGACAATCCGAAGAAAGTCGCCGACGTGATCTATGCCTTCTACGCCGACAAAGGGTACAAGATGTCGCAAGAGACATTTGCGACCGCGCTGTCGCGGGTTCAAGTCAATCCCGGCTTTCCCGGCGACCTCAAGCCCTACATGCAGCAGCAGGCGGAGATTCTTCTGAAGAACAAGATCATCGCCGCCATCCCGGACTGGAATACGGCGCTGCGGCCCGACTTCATGGAACGTGCCCGCTCGGGCGCGTAATATCGGGGATCGCTCTCGCCGGCCGAGTTCATTCATTTCCCAACAGGAGACTTGTGAATGGCTGCCTCTGACCAAAGCCCGATCACCAAAAGCTATCAACCGATCACCTGGAACTTCAAATTATTGGCCAATGACATGCTGGGCGGCTTCGGTGGCATGGGCGAGGGCATGTCGGTGCAGATCGCACCAGACGGACGCCGGATCATCTGGCTGGCGCATGAGAGCGCGCCGAAGAATTTCACCGCCGTCGACGTCTCCGATCCGCGCAAGCCGAAGGTGGTGTGCCAGACCGATCTGCCGCACGCCAACATGCGCTCGAACTCGCTGGAGACCTGCGGCAACATGATGGCGGTGGCCTATCAGACGTCGAAGAAGGATCTGCAGCCGGCCGGCTTCGAGCTGTTCGATATTTCCAAACCGGAAAACCCGAAATCGATCTCGTTCTTCGATTGCTCCGGGCCAACTTCCCGCGGCGTGCACCAGTTGTGGTTCTGCGACGGCGAATATGTGCACTGCGCCTCGGGCTCGCGCGATTTCACACCGACGCATCCGCAGGACGATCAGTTCTATCGCTGCGTCGACGTGCGCAATCCGTCCAAGCCCGTCGAGGTCGGCCGCTGGTGGATGCCGGGCACGCGGCAGGGCGACAATGTCAGGCCGCCGACGCGGCATCCGATCGACAAGGGGTTTCGCGCCCACAACACCAACGTCTATCCGCAACGCGGCGACCGCTGCTACCTCGCCTATATCGACGGCGGCATGTTCGTGCTCGACATTTCAGATAAAGCCAATCCGAAGAAGGTCTCGCAGTGGACCAATTCGCCGCCCTATACCGGTTTCATGCACACCATCGTGCCGCTGTTCGACCGCGGCTTGATGCTGGTCACCGACGAGTCGACCGAGAACAATGCCAAGGACTGGCCGAAGCTGATCTGGGTGCTCGATGCCCGCGACGAAACCAATCTGGTGCCGATCGCGACCTGTCCGTTGCCCGACCACACCATCTACGCCCAAGCCGGCCGCTTCGGCGCCCATAACATCCACGAGAACGTGCCGCTGCCGACGGCGTGGCAATCCGACCAGATCGTGCTCGGCACCTTCTTCAACGGCGGGCTTCGCGCCTATGACATTTCCAATCCGTACCAGCCCAAGGAAGTCGGCATTTTCCAGCCGCCGGCACCGCCCGGCGCGCCGACCGGCACCATCCAGATGAACGACGTGTTCGTCGACGAGCGCGCGATCGTCTACGCCGTCGACCGCCACATCGGCGGGCTCTACACGCTGGAAATGGATTTCTAATGGCGCGCGTGCGCCATCTCCTTCTCCCCGCGTGCGGGGAGAAGGTCGGGATGAGGGGGCCTCTCCGCGATTCTGAGCGCCTAGGATTTTGCTCCGAGTCTCGGCCCAGCCGAGAGGCCCCCTCACCCCACCCTCTCCCCGCACGCGGGGAGAGGGAGTCGCACGCTTCTCCGTTCGCCTAAATCATGCTCGACCTCTTCCCCTCGCGCGAAGCCGGCCCGTTCGGGCGCCGGCTCAAGCGCGAGCGCGGCGCCAAAATTCCGGTGACGGTCGTCACCGGGTTCCTCGGCAGCGGCAAAACCACGCTGCTGCAGCGGTTCCTGGCGTCGCCCGAAGGGCAGGGCACCGCCGTCATCATCAACGAGTTCGGCGCCGTCGGCATCGACGACGCGCTGGTGCGCGACAGCGCCGAGGAGACCGTGCTGCTCGGCAACGGCTGCGTCTGCTGCATCACGCGCACCGACCTGCAGGCGGCGCTGCGCCGCCTGGCATTCGATCGCGAACGCGGCGCCGTGCCGCCGTTCCGCCGCGTCGTGATCGAGACCTCCGGCCTGGCCGATCCCGGGCCGATCCTGCAGACCTTCTCCACCGATCGCGCGCTCGGCGGCGAATTTCATATCGACCTGGTGCTGACCGTGGTCGATGCGGTCAACGGCGAAACCGCGCTCGACAGCGCGGCCGAAGCGCGCAAGCAGGCGATCCTCGCCGATCGCCTGGTGATCTCGAAGACCGATCTCGCGGATGCCGCCGCGGTCGAGCGGTTGACGCAGCGGCTGCAAAAGCTCAATCCGCGCGCCACCATCGACATCGCCGTCAAGGGCGCGCTCGATCCGCAGCGCGTCATCGAGCCGGCCGCCGGCGAGCGCTCCGGCTTCGTCGCCGAGGCGGCGCACAGCGACGGCATCGCGAGCTTCGTCATCGCGCAAGACAAGCCGATCGAATGGCTCGCCTTCGCGCGCACCATGGAGACCTTGATCGGCCTGCGCGGCGCCGATCTGTTGCGGGTGAAAGGCATTCTCGACGTCGCCGGCTGCCGCGGGCCGGTCGTGGTGCAATATGTCCAGCACCTCGCCCATCCGCCCGTCGAGCTTGAATCCTGGCCGGATCAGAACCGCAACAGCCGCGTCGTGTTCATCACGCGGAATATTGCGGAGCGCGACGTGCGAGCTCTGTTCGCGACCGTGCAAGCGCTGGCCAAACCTTAATTCTCACGATGGCCTCCGAAAAATCGCTGCAATGACGGCAGAAGTTCCACCCTCCGAACCGTCTATTTGGATCGGATATGCGCGAGAAGGCCGCCTTCCGATCAGTATTGATCCTGGAACCGTGTTTCCAAGTGATGCGTTTGGGAATAATCTTCGTGTCGACGCAAGTAGCAGCTTAGGGATTCAACCGGCACATGGCCGGCCCCGATAAAAAGGCCGCTGCGCATATGGAGGAACGCCGGACGATGACCCAGAAGTTTTCCCTCAACGTCAACGGCAAGGACCAGATCGTGGAGGCGGATGGCGACATGCCGCTGCTCTACGCGCTGCGCAACGATCTTGGCCTGAACAATCCGCATTTCGGCTGCGGGCTCGCGCAATGCGGCGCCTGCACCGTGCATCTCGACGGCAAGCCGACTCGCTCCTGCGTGACGCCGCTGGCCGAAGTCGGCAATCGCAAGATTGTCACGCTCGCCGGGCTCGGCACGCCGGAACAGCCGCATCCGCTGCAGACCGCCTATGTCGCGGAAGAAGTGCCGCAATGTGCCTATTGCATCAACGGCTGGATCATGACCGCGGCGGCCTTTCTGCGCGACCACAAGAAGCCGACCGACGCCGAGATCCGCGAGGCGCTGACCGGGCTGAAATGCCGCTGCGGCACTCACATGGCCATCCTGCGCGCCGTCAAACGCGCCGCCGCGATGATGGGTTAAGGGAGGCCGCCATGACCAGACACGAAAAATCCACAGCCTTCTCGCGCCGCGCCCTGCTCAAGGCCGGCGGTGCGCTCGTGGTTTCGCTGAGCGCGCCGATCGTGAGCGAAGACGCCGATGCGGCCGACGGCGCCGCGGCAGTAGCGATCAAGCCGCCGCTGACGCCCGATCAGCTGTCGTCCTACATCGCGATCAATGCCGACGGCACCGTCGCGATCTACTTCGGCAAGATGGACATGGGCCAGGGATTGGCCATCGCCATCCGCCAGATGGTGGCGGAAGAGCTCGATGTCGCGTTCGATGCCACCAGGATTTTCATCGGCGACACCGCGACCAGCCTCAATCAGGGCGGCGCGTCCGGTTCGACCGGCGTGCAGAACGGCGGCCTGCAAATGCGCATGGCCGCCGCCGAAGCGCGCCGCGTGCTCGTTGCGATGGCCGCGGACAAGCTCGGCGTCCCCGCCGACCAGTTGGCGGTGACCGACGGCGTCGTTCACGCCGTAAACGATGCCGCGAAGAAGATCAGCTACGCGCAATTGATCGGCGGGCAGTTCTTCGACGTCCATCTCGACTGGAACGGCAAAATCGGCAACCCGCTCTATGCCCCCGGCAAGGCGCAACCGAAGGATCACAAGGATCACAAGATCGTCGGCCAGCCGATACCGCGCGACGACATCGCGCCGAAAGTCTTTGCCCAGGCCGACTTCGCCGCCGATATCAAGGTGCCGGGCATGGTGCACGGCCGCATGATCCGGCCGCCGGTCGCGGGCGCCGTGCCGGTCAAGGTCGATGAGGCCTCGATCAAGCAGATCCCGACCGCCAAGGTGGTCTGGGACAAAGGCTTCCTCGGCGTCGTCGCCGACAAGGAGTGGGACGCGATCAAGGCGATGCGGCAGCTCAAGGTCGAGTGGTCGCAAGTCGCGCCGCCGTTCCCCGATCAGGCCGCGCTTTACGATCACATCCGCAACGCGCCCACGCGCAAACGCGAGGTCGGCAAAGAGGCCGGCAGCGTCGAGGACGCATTCAAGTCGGCGGCCCGCGTGATCGAGGCCGAATACGAGTGGCCGTTTCAATCGCACGCGCGCATGGGACCGGGCTGCGCGGTGGTCGAGATCAAGGACGGCCGCGTCACCTGCTGGACCGGAACGCAGAAGGCGCACTTCGTGCAAGCCGGGCTCGCTGCGACCCTGGCCGTGCCGCAGGAGGCCGTTCGTGTGATCTGGACCTCGGGTCCCGGCTCCTACGGCCGCAGCGACGCCGACGATTGCGCCATGGACGCAGCCGTGCTCGCCAAGGCGGTCGGCAGGCCGGTGCGGCTGCAATATATGCGGGACGAGGGCATGGCCTGGGATCCCAAGGCGCCGGCTTCGATCCATCGCGCGCGCGTCGCGCTCGATGCGGCGGGCAACGTCGTCGCCTATGATTTCCTGAGCAAGGGTTTCTCTCGGATCGACGTCAACACCAACGGCGGCGAGCCGAAGGACACGCTGGCTGGACAGACGCGCGGTGTCGCGCTGAAATCGGGCGACGGTTTCGGCTTCCCGGGCGATTCCTACGATTTCGCCAACAAGCGCACCGCGTGGGAAACCATCGCGCCGCTACTCGACCGCGCCTCGCCGCTGCGCACCGCGCACATGCGCGATCCGGTCGGACCGCAGATCCATTTCGCCAGCGAATCGTTCATCGACGAGGTGGCTGCGGCGTTGAACGCCGACCCGGTCGAATTCCGGCTGCGTTATGTGCGCGACCCGCGCGACATCGCCGTCATCAAGGCGGCGGCGGAGAAGGCGGCCTGGCAGCCGCGGCCGTCGCCGCGCAAGGACCAGACCGGCGACAAGGTGACGGGCCGCGGTATCGCCTATGCGCAGCGCGGCGCGACCCGCGTCGCGGTCATCGCCGAGGTCGACGTCGACCGCTCCACCGGATCGATCTGGGCGCGCAAGGTCACCGTCGCCCATGATTGCGGCCAGATCATCAATCCGGACGGGCTGCATCACGCCATCGAGAACAACGTCGTGCAGGCCACGAGCCGCACCTTGTGGGAGGAGGTCAGGTTCGACCGGAACGGCGTGACCAGCGTCGACTGGCAGACCTACCCGATCCTCGAAATGGCCGGCGCGCCGGAACAGGTCGACATCGTCATGATCAACCGTCCGGAGATCGCGCCGTCGGGTGCCGGCGAGGCGGCAAGCAGGCCGATGGCCGCAGCCATCGCCAATGCGGTGTTCGACGCCACCGGCGTACGGATCCGCCGGGCGCCGCTCTCGCCCGACCACGTCAAGTCGGCGCTGTCGTAGAGAAAATAACCTCTCCCCGCCGCGCGGGGAGAGGTCGAGTGAGCGAAGCGAACGAGGGTGAGGGGGCGCTGCCGCGATTTTGAGCTTTGCAAATGTATTCTCAGCCCAGCGGAAGCGCCCCCTCATCCCGACCTTCTCCCCGCACGCGGGGAGAAGGAGCAGCAAGCGGGGAAATGGAGTAAGCTAGCTTCATGCCCATCATCGCCCGCACTCTTGAAGAAGCTCTAAGCTCGATCACCGACGGCGTCGTGCTCGCGGTGCCGCGCGAGACCTCGGGCGCGGCCATGGCGGCGACGCGGGCGCTGATCCGGCGCGGCGTCAAACGGCTGCATCTGGTGGCGCTGCCGACTTCGACTTTGCAAGCGGACCTCTTGATCGGGGCCGGCTGCGTCGAAACCCTGGAGACCTCCGCCGTCAGCCTTGGCGAATTCGGCCCGGCGCCGCGGTTCACCGCAGCGATCCTGGCCGGCGCGATCCGCATGATGGACGCCACCTGTCCGGCGCTGCATGCGCAGTTTCAGGCCGCCGAGAAGGGCGTGCCGTTCATGCCGTTGCGCGGGCTCATCGGCTCCGACGTGCTGGCGCACCGGCCGGACTGGAAGGTCCTGGACAATCCGTTCGGCAACAACGATCCGATCGTGCTGTTGCCGGCGCTCAAGCCCGACGTCGTGCTGTTCCACGCGCCGATGGCCGACCGCGCCGGCAATGTTTTTGTCGGCACCCAGCGCGAGCTCTTCGCCATGGCCCATGCCGCGCAGAAAACCATCGTCACCGTCGAGAAACTTCACGACGGCGATCTGTTGCGCGATCCCATTCTCGCCGCCGGCACGCTGCCCGGCTTCTATGTCGAGGCGATCGCGGTCGCGCCGCGCGGCGCCTGGCCGCTGCCGCTGCCCGATCATTACGGCATCGACGCCGCGCATATGACCGAATATGCCCGCCTCGCCGCCACGCCCGACGGCTTCGCCGACTACCTGCAACGGTACGTGCATGAGCGGCGTGCCGCCTGAGCAAAAATTCCGCGACGAGGAACTGCTCGCCGACGTGATCTGCCGGCTGATCGGCGACGTGCGCCACGTCGCGGTCGGCGCCGCTTCGCCAATCCCGGCGACGGCGGCGCTGTTGGCGCGCGAGCGCGGCGGCGGCAAGCCCTACGTCTCGCTGCTCGGCAGCCGCGCCCACACCTTCTTCACCGACGGTTCGCGCGAATTGTTCGACTGCGCCGGGCAGGGCCGCGTCGATGTATTTTTTCTGTCCGGCGGCCAGATCGACGGCGAAGGCAACATCAATCTGGTCAGCGTCGGCGATTACGACAAACCGAAGGCGCGCTTTCCCGGCTCGTTCGGCTCGGCTTATCTGTATTACGTGGTGCCCAAGGTGATCCTGTTCCGCCTCGAGCATTCGCGCCGCACCTTGGTGCCGAAGGTCGATTTCATCAGCGCGCCGGGCGGCAGCCCCGACAATGTCTTCCGCACCGGCGGGCCGATCGCGCTGATCACCAACCGCTGCCTGTTCGATTTCGACCGCGCCGGCCGCCGCTTCCGCCTCGCCAGCGTGCATCCCGGCCACAGCGTCGCCGAGGTGGTCGAGAACACCGGCTTCGACTTCGACCGGCCGGCCGAGGTGCCGACCACGCCGGCGCCGGCGCCGGAGACGCTGGAGCTGTTGCGCAACGTCGTCGCCGCGCAATTAGCCGAGGTCTATCCGCAGTTCGCAAAAAGTGTCTTTGGAATCGCGGGAGCAGCACCGCCATCCTGAGAGCCGTAGGGCGGATTAGCGCAGCGTAATCCGCCATTTTCCCGAAAGACGGCGGATTACGCCTTCGGCTAATCCGCCCTACGGCTACGGGCCTCGTTCGCCGAACGCGCCACTCGGCGCGACCTCGCCCGCCCAGTCGAGCGGGAATAGGCCGTGGCGAACGTCGCGATGAAACGATGAATGTGGCCAATCTTGCGCGCGGCGCGTGTGACCGTGCTTGATTGGATTGAAATAACAATATTCGACGTGACGCGCATAATCGGCGTCGTCACGAATCAAGTGTTCCCAAAATCGGCGTTGCCAGATGCCGCGTTCGCCACGCGCCTTGCGGACTGCCGAACGCCGCTCGCGCCGCGGTAGCGATTTTGCAAACCGTGTTTTTATCAGCCGCCATCGTGTCGAAAAGTCGGCGTCATCGGGCGGCAAGGTCCAGATTGCGTGCAGATGATCCGGAAGCACCACAATGGCGGCAATGTCGAATGGGTATTTCTTTTGCGTTTCCTCGAACGCCTGCCGCAGCGCATCGATGTGATCGACGAGCAACGTCTGTCGCCGATCCAGCAGATTGTGGGTGAAAAACCAGCATCCGTTGGGGACAAATGCGCGGCGATAATTCGGCATGCGTCAGAATAACATTATTCCGCCCTACGGGCTACGCTTGCTGACGAAGTCATCGAATGAGAAAGCGTAGGATGGGTAGAGCCCTTGCGAAACCCATCATTTTTTCTCGCGAGAAACTGATGGGTTTCGCTTCGCTCTACCCATCCTACGCGCTATTGCGGGGTGTTAAATCAGGCTTCATTTTCATCCAACACAACATTTGTCCAAGCTTCAGGGTTTTTCAGGTCATTGCAGATGTATTTAATTTTGCGCATTGAGGTACGAGGTTTAATGGGCGGAACATTGTCATATTCAGCATCAAAGAAAACATCGACAAACATTGGAAATCCGGGGACTGAAACAGAATCAATTCTGGGCAAGTTGAACGTGAATTTTTCTCGTGGGTGAACAATCCTACCCTTCAAGATTGCGGGGGTTGGTGAGCAACGGTTATTTACGGCTGCATAAGTGTCTTTCATATTGAAGCTAATCATTTCGTCGCCGCGATTTTCAAAGCACAGCGTAATCATAAAATGATAGTTGTTTTCTTGCAGCGAACCGAATGGGCCACCTGCTACCACTTTAATGGTTTCGAACATAAATGGTCGTTTAAGAGATATTCTGTCGAGTTTAAGCTGGATGTTTCGATAAACACGAAACACCGCGCAAACAAACCCTCCAACAAACACCAAAATAATCCACTCCCAAGCTGGGAGTGGCGAAATCTGTGGATATAGCCACGCAATCATGGCTAGGACGACCATGGGAAGGCTGCCGCTGAGCCAACCTTTCCACTCTTCCAAAACGGCAACCGCAAAGCGCAACACGATTTGCATGTCAGAATCCTTTCTCTGGGGGATCGTACCCCACGGAAAAGGCGCGATGGACACAACCGACACCGGATCTGTGATTTTGGGATAAAATCCACATGGCGGCAGTGAGAGGGCTAAAATCCCAAAATATAAGAAAATACCCTCGTGGCTCCATGATTCACCCTACCGCAGGCGGTCGGGTGGGTTGGTCGCCTTCTCTGCACATCCCCACCTGCCGCGCTAAAGCGCGGCGGCCTCCCCCTGCAGGGGAGGCGGGATATGGCGTCACTTTTTAATTGACATATGTCTCTTTATCAGTTACCGCATGGTCCTCGCTCCAATGAAGGACATGACACGGAGGCACACCGCGTCATGGGAGCGGGGGCGGTGCCCGCGGGTGGGTTTGCAGCCTGCTCCCGGGCGGCTTGGGTATCAGTCCCCCGACATTACGACCGGGGCGGGAGGTGCTTCCCTGGACTGGGACAGGCGAAGGCGGGTAACGCCCGTGCAGACCGCGTCCCAGGAAGCCTGGCCTGAAGCTGACCTTGGGGATGAAATACTCTCCGAGATGAGAGCCGCGGTGGAACGCCGACAAGCGTGCGCGCTCCAAAAGGGCGCGCGCCGCATCGCAAGATGCGGCGGTTGTGACCCTGCGTTTGCCGGCGTTCCGCTTCCTTTATTTTCTTCGTAGCCCGGATGGAGCGAAGCGTAATCCGGGAGCGATGGACCAGCGAAACGGCCGCCCCGGATTTCGCTGCGCTCCATCCGGGCTACAAAACTTGGCGAGACGGGCGTAGCGAATAAGGAAACAGAGGCACCACCCCTCTCTTTCCATATCCTCCCCGGGCTTCGCGCTTCACGTGGCAGGGTTTTGCAACGCTCGGGCGAAGAGGCGCGCCGCGAGAACGATGCCTGCTGCCCCGTAAGGCGACGGTCCAAAGCATTGCACGTCCCGCCGCGTCATGATCTTTATGCGCCCGCAAGAAGCGAGGAAAATGCCCAGTGAAGACGGTGGAAGCGGGGGTGATCGGTGTCGGCTGGATCGGCGGCTTGCGTGCCGACACGTTGTCGCGCACGGCGCTGGTCGACAAATTGCACTTGTGCGACATCAAGCCGGACCGGCTCGCCGAGGTGACGAAGCTCTACAAGCCGGCGAGTTCGACGCCCGACTACCAGGACATCATCAAGAACGAAAAGATTTCGGTGGTCTATGTCTCGACCACGCCGGAGGCGAACCACTATCCGATCGCGCGCGATTGTTTGAAATCCGGCAAGAATGTCATGCTGGAAAAGCCGATCGCGCTCGAGCTTTGGGAAGCCGACGAGCTGATCCAGCTGGCGAGCCGCAACAAGCTGAAATTCACCATCGGCTATTCGCAGCGCTTCAATCCGAAGATCGCCTACGCCAAGAAGAAAATCGTCGACGGCACGCTCGGCAAGGTGGTCTCGGTGCTGGTCAGCCGCCATCTTTCGCGCGAGCTCGGAAAAAAGATCGCCAGCCGGGTGCGGCTGTCGCCGGTGGTGATGGAATCGACCCACGATCTCGACTTCGTGTTCTGGCTCTTGGAGCCGGCCAAGCCGGTGCGGGTCTATAGCCAGGGCGCCTACGGCTACATGCAGCCGGTGAACGGCTCGCATGACGTCATGTTCACCACCGTGACCATGGACAACGGCGTCGTGGTGATGATCGGCGGCGGCTGGAATTTTCCGCCGAGCTTTCCGAATTACTGCTCGACCTGGATCGAGATCACCGGCACCGACGGCGCGCTCACGCTCGACGATACCCAGCGCGACAACTGGCTCAATACCGAAAAACGCGGCCAGGAATTCCCGATGTCGACCATGCCGGGCGAGTGGGTCGATCACGTGTTCGCCGGCGGCATCGGGCCGGAGACCATCCATTTCCTCGAAGCCTGCATCCGCGACACCGCGGTGATGGTGACGCCGGAAAGCGCGCGGCGGGTGATGGAGACCTATAGCGCGGCCGATTTATCGGCCGACCGCAACGAGCCGGTCGACCTGCCGCTCACCAACGAGACGATTTCCGGCATCGCCGAGCTCAAGGCCAAGAATCGCGCGGGGCTCAACGTATGAAGAAGAACGCCAAGGGCATCGGGCTCGCCATCATCGGCGCCGGCCGGGTCGGCCTGTTTCGCGGCGAGGTGGCGGCGCGGCATCCGGCGGTGGAATGGATCGGCATCGCCGAGCTCAACCACAATCGCGGCGGCGATGTCGCCGCCCGTATCGGCGCCGATTTCGTCACCACCAGTCACCGTGAATTATTGGCGCGGCCGGAAGTCAACGCGGTGCTGATCTCGACCGACGAGCATCTGCACGTCGAGCCGATCCTGGCGGCGGTCGAGCGCGGCTTGCCGATGCTGATCGAGAAGCCGCTGGCGACCGATCTCGCCCAGTCCGCCCGCGTGCTCAAAGCGATCACTGACGCAAAACTCGATGCCATTGTCGGCTACACCCAGCGCTTCCGCCGCAAATGGCTCGCCGGCAAGGAGAAGGTGCGGAGCGGCGCGCTCGGCGACGTCACCATGGTGACCTCGCGCGCCTTCATGAACCGCCTTGTCGCCATCGACAATTACAAGCGCACCGACGATCCAAGCACGATCTCGCCGATGGTGATCTCCGGCACCCACGCGCTCGACATCGTCATGTGGTACCTCGAAGGCAAGCAGCCGGTGGAATGCTACGCGCGCTCGATCGACAAGGTGCTGGGGCCGCTCTATCAGGGCATCGACGCCACCGCCGGCATGATCATGTGCGCCGACGGCACCCTCTATCACCTCAACATTTCCTGGGCGCTGCCGGTCACCTGGCCGGGCGCGGTCTATAGCCTGGAAGTCGGCATCAACGGCACCCACGGCGTGCTCACCATCGACGACACCCATCGCGACATGGTGCTGGCGGTCTCCAAGCCCCAGGGCGAAGGCTACGCGCCCGACCAAAGCCGCCTGGTCGATTTCCTCGGCTCCTATCCGCCGGGCGACATGGCGCTCGGCGAATTGCGCGGCCCGATGCGCGAGGAAACCGACTCGTGGCTCAACCGCGTCTCGCTCGGCCTGCCGACCCAGGCCGCCACCGCCGCCGAAGCGCACAACCGGCTGATGCTGACCAAGGCGCTCGATCTGTCGGCAAAACTCAAGCAGCCGGTCAAACTGCCGCTCGAACCCGAACAAGGACTGGCGGCGGCGTGACACGGATCCTGTTTGCGCTGCTCGTTCTCCTGCTCTCGGCGCCGGCTCACGCCCAGGAGGATGCGGCAACCTTCTTCAAGGGCAAGACGCTGCGCATCGTCGTCGGTTCCGGTGTCGGCTCCGGCTACGACATTACGGCGCGGACGCTGGCGCGCCACATGGGCGCGCATATTCCGGGCAATCCGACCATCATCGTGCAGAACCAGCCCGGCGCCGGCGGCGCCATCATGACCAATTCGCTCTACGCGACAGGCCCGTTCGACGGCACGGTGATCGGCGCGCCGTTCAACGGCACACCGACCATGCCGCTGTTGTCGCCACAGAGCGCGCGCTTCGATGCCGAGAAGCTTTCTTACATCGGCAGCACCAACCGCGAGACTCAGGTCATGTATGTCTGGTCCACGGTGCCGGTGCAGACGCTCGACGACGTCAAGACCACCGAACTGGTGATGGGCGCGCAGGCGCCCGGCTCGACGCAATACGATTATCCGGTGCTGCTCGATCGCCTGCTCGGCTACAAATTCAAGGTCGTCACCGGCTACGAGAGCACGCCGAAGATTCATTTGGCGCTGGAACGCGGCGAGGTGCAGGGCACCATCGCCAACTGGTCGACGCTCAAGGCGCTCAACTCCAATTGGCTCGCCGAGAGCAAGATCCGGCTGCTCGCGCAATGGGGGCTGAAGATGCTGCCGGCGGTCGGCAGCGTTCCTTCGATCTTCGATTTCATCAAGACCGATGCGGATCGCGCCGCCATCAAGCTCGTCGTGGCGCGGCTCGAATACGGCCGGCCGTTCTTTGTGCCGCCGGGCGTGCCGCCGGACCGCGTCGAAGCGCTGCGGCGCGCCTTCGACGCCACGGTAAAGGACCCGGCCTTTCTCGGCGAGGCCACCATGGCGCGCATCGACATCGATCCGCTCAGCGGCGAAGAGGTGCAGACCCTGGTCGAAGAGGTGTCAAAGACGCCGCCCGACGTCGTTGCCCGGGTCCGCGACGCGCTGGAGAACAAATAAATAATCAGCGCAACGCAACCAGCAGGATCAGAATCTCGCAAACCTGCTCGACCGCGCCGATCACGTCTCCGGTCTGGCCGTCGATCTGGACGACACTGAGCCACGCCATCAGCACGATGGCGACCAGCAGCAGGATCAGCGCCGCGATGCCGAGCGTCGGCCCGAGCGCGATCGCCAGGATCAGGATGCCCAGCACGCTGGCGGTGATGACGCGCTCGCCCGACGGCCGGCCGGCGGCGTACGCCAAGCCATCGCTGCGCGCCGGCGGCACCAGCGCCATGAATACCGGCATCGCCGCCCGCGCCGCGCCGTGCGCCGCGACGAGCGCCCACAGCACCACGATCGGATTGCCCAGCGACGCGATCGCGCCCACGCGCAACAGGATCGACAGCGTCAAGGCGCAGACGCCGTAGGTGCCGATCCGGCTGTCGCGCATGATGTCGAGCTTGCGCTCGCGCGTGTCGCCGCCGCCAAAACCGTCCACCGTGTCGGCGAGGCCGTCTTCGTGCAGGCAGCCGGTGACAGCGAGCGTCGCCGCGACCGCAAGCGCGGCGGCGACCCATGGCGGCGATCCAATCTTGTGGGCGACCGCGTAGATCACCGCGGCGATGAGAGCGACGAGGACGCCGGCGAGCGGGAACGCCCAGGCCGCGCGCGCAAGATCGGCGCCGGCGGCCGGCGGCGCATGCGCGACCGGCAGCCGCGTCAAAAAGGCGATGCTCGCCTTGAGATCATTGGCGCAATCCGTAAGCCAGCCGTCGGGTATCGTCATGGATTATTCTCGGCCTGTATCGTTATCGCCGCGGCCCGGTGGGTTTGCTAGACATTTGACTGACCTTTCCCGCTCGCCAAGGATTTGATCGGCGATGGCGAATTTTACCTCGTTTTCCGCGCTTCGTACCGTCTGTCTTGACCTCCCGGGCGGCCATCCGGCGGCGAGCGCCGCCGTCGCCCAACGCGAAGCCAGTCTGACCAAGCCGCTGAAGAGCCTCGGCCGGCTCGAGGATCTGGTCGCCTGGCTCGCCCATTGGCAGGGCCATGTGCCGCCGCGGCTCGCGCGCGTCGATATTCTGGTCTTCGCCGGCAATCACGGCGTCACCGGGCGCGGCGTCTCCGCCTATCCGGCCGAGGTCACGGCGCAAATGGTGGCGAATTTTGCCTCCGGCGGCGCCGCGATCAATCAGCTGGCGCGGGCGGCCGGGGCACAATTGCGGGTCATTCCGCTTGAGCTCGACCGGCCGACCGCCGACTTCACCGCGCAGCCGGCGCTTAGCGAGCAGGAATTCCTTGCCGCCGTGGCGGCCGGATACGCAACGGTGTCGCCGCAATGCGATCTGATCTGCCTGGGCGAGATGGGCATCGGCAATACCACGGCGGCGGCGGCGATCGCGGCCGCCTTGTTCGGTGGCGGCGGCGCGCGCTGGGCCGGGCGCGGCACTGGCATCGATGCGGAAGGTCTCGCGCGCAAGCGCACGGTCATCGACCGCGCGCTCGAACGTCATGCCGCAGCGCTCGACGATCCGCTGGCCGTTGCCGCAGCGCTCGGCGGCCGCGAGCTTGCCGCTATCCTCGGCGCCACGTTAGCGGCGCGACGGCAGCGCATTCCAGTGCTGCTCGACGGCTTCGTCTGCACCGCGGCGGTCGCACCGCTGGCAAAGTTGCGCGGCGACACGCTGGCCCATGTGCAAGCCGGCCATGTCTCGGCTGAGGCCGGGCACCGCATGCTGCTCGAAGAGCTTGGCCTTTCGCCGCTGGTCGATCTCGGCATGCGGCTCGGCGAAGCGTCGGGGGCCGCCGTGGCGCTATTGCTGTTGCGCGCCGCGTTGGCGTGCCACACCGGCATGGCGACGTTTGCCGAGGCGGGCGTGTCCGATAAGCCGACGGACGGCGCCGTACCTAAAGCCGCCGGTTAAGCCGCATCCGTCGTCGCGATGGCGTGAAAGAACGTGCCGGTGACGCGGCCGCGCCGGCCGCCAGCATTGCCGAGCTCGCGGCCTTCGCCGTCGCGCAGTTCGGCGAACGATTCATCGGTGCCCGCTGACGTCAGAGATGCATAATGGAATTCGTGGCCGCGCACGATCGCGCCCTTGCGGCCGAGAACATTATCGGACAGTAGCCGCGCGGTGCGGTAGCCGAGATGCAGTTTGCGTTTGGCAAAGCTGGTTTCGTGCCCGAGCAGGCCGGTCATGGCATGGTGGCGCCCTGTGGCATCCTGCAGACTTTGGCCCAAAACCATGTAGCCGCCGCACTCGCCGTGCACCGGCCGCGTTTGCGCGAAGCGCCGCAAGCCATCGCCGAAGCGTCGTGCCGCGGCGAGTGTGCCCGCATGAAGCTCTGGATAGCCGCCCGGCAGCCAGCAGCAGTCGGCAGTTTCCGGCGGCGGTTCGTCGGCGAGCGGCGAGAACGGCAGGATCTCGGCGCCGGCATTGCGCCACGCCGCGAGCAGATGCGGATAGACGAAGCTGAAAGCCCGGTCGTGCGCCAGTGCGATGCGCTGCGCGGGCGGCGGGATGGCGGCGTCACCTGTCGCGGCATTGATCGTCAACGGCGCGGCGCTCGCTACGATGCCATCGAGATCGAGATGGCGCTCGGCGATTGCGGCGAGCCGTTCGATCAGCGCCGTCAGATCGGGGTGCTCACCGGCTTGCACCAAACCGAGATGACGCTCGGGCAGTGCCAGTGCCGCCTCGCGCGGCACCGCGCCGAGGATCGGCATGCCGAGCGCGACGATGGCGTCGGCGACCACGGCGCGATGGCGGTCGCTGGCGACGCGATTGAGGATCACGCCGGCAACGCGCACGGCCGGATCGTGCGCGGCAAAACCCCGCGCCACGGCCGCCGCTGATTGCGCCTGACGCGACACATCGAGCACCAGCACGACCGGCAGCGCAAAACGCGCCGCGAGGTCGGCGGTGGCGCCGCGTCGTCCGGCGGCGCCGTTGGTGCCGTCGAACAGCCCCATGACGCCTTCGATCACGAAAATGTCCGCGCCGGTTGCGGCCTGTGCGGCCATGGCGTCAAGCAAAGCAGGCGGCATCGCCCAGGAATCGAGATTGACGCTCGCCGCTCCGGTCGCCGCGGCATGGAACGCCGGATCGATATAGTCTGGCCCGGCCTTGGCGGCGCGCACGGCGACGCCGCGCCGCCGTAACGCGGCCAACAGCGCCAGCGTCACGGTGGTCTTGCCGGCGCCGGAATGGGCCGCCGCGATGATGAGGCCGCGCGCCGTCACGGCGAATCCTTTGCGGCGTCCGCAGATTCGCCGAGCAACTGCGACCGCATCGCAACGATCTCGCCGATCACGACGATGGCGGGCGGCTCGAATTTTTGCTCGCGCGCATCGGCGGCAAGTTTTTCGAGCGTCGAAACGAGAACGCGCTGCTTCGGCGTCGTTGCCGAGGCGATCACGGCGGCGGGCGTCTGCGCCGCCAGTCCCGCTGTCATCAACTCAGCCGCGATCCGCTCCAGATTGTGCATCACCATGTAGAGCACGATCGGCTGTCCGGTGCGGGCCAGCGGCGCCCAGTCGAACTCATCGTCGGCGCCGTGGCCGGCGGCGAAAATGACGGCGCGATTGGTGCCGCGCAGTGTCGCCGGGATTGCCGCCGCCGCCAACGCGGCGAGGCCCGCGGTGACGCCGGGAATGACGCGGAACGGTACGCCGGCCGCCGCAAGCGTCATCGCCTCTTCGCCGCCGCGGCCGAACACGAAGGGATCGCCGCCCTTGAGCCGCAACACGCGTTGGCCGGCGCGCGCCAGCGCGACCAGGCGCTGGCTGATATCGGCTTGCGTCGCCGACGGCTTGCCGCCGCGCTTGCCGGCGAATTCGAGCCGCGCCTGCGGTCCGGCCAGCGCCAGCACCCGCTCGTCGACCAGCGCGTCATGCACGACCACGTCGGCCTGGGCGAGGCCGGCGAGCGCGTCGAGCGTCAACAGGCCGGGATCGCCCGGCCCGGCGCCGGCCAGCCAGACGGTCCCCGGCGCAAAAACCGGAACGCCGCCGCGCCGCGCCGCTAAAGCGTCCCAGGCGGTCATGGCGCGCTCCCTGGCTCGCCGTGGTGACGATCACGGCGGCTGGGACTAAAGGGAAGGGCATGATGGCCAAGCAGGAACGCCCTCTGCGCCGGGGCTGGACCACCGGCACCTGCGCCGCGGCGGCGGCCAAGGCCGCTTTCACCGCGCTCTTGACCGGCGAGTTCCCCGATCCGGTCGCGGTGACCTTGCCGCGCGGCGAGCGGCCGAGCTTTGCGCTGGCCATGACACGGAAGGATCAAAGCTCTGCGACCGCCGGCATCATCAAGGATGCCGGCGACGATCCGGATGTGACCCATGGCGCTTTGATCTGCGCGACCGTGCGCGCGGGCAAGAGCGGCGCCGGCGTGAGTTTTCGCGCCGGCGAGGGCGTCGGCACCGTGACGCGAGCAGGCCTCCCTGTGCCGCCCGGCGAACCCGCCATCAATCCAACGCCACGGCGCATGATCCAAGACGCCATCGCCGAAGTGGCCGAAGCTGTGTCGTGCGCGGCCGATGCCGAAGTCGAAATCTCGATTCCCGGCGGCGAAGCGCTGGCGGCGAAAACCCTCAACGGCCGCCTCGGCATCGTCGGCGGACTGTCGATCCTCGGCACCACCGGCATCGTGGTGCCGTATTCGTGCTCGGCGTGGATCCATTCGATCCACAGCGGCATCGACGTCGCCCGCGCCGCCGGCTTGATCCATATCGCAGGCGCTACCGGCGCGAACTCCGAGGCCGCGGTGCAAAAGCTCTACGGCCTGCCGGAGATCGCGCTGATCGACATGGGCGATTTCGTCGGCGGCATGCTCAAATATTTGCGCCGCCATCCGCTGCCGCGCGTCACCATCGCCGGCGGCGTCGCCAAGATGACCAAGCTGGCCCAGGGCCTCACCGATCTTCATTCCCGGCGCGGCGAAGTCGATTTCGCGACGCTCGCCGGATTTGCCGCAGCGGCTGGCGGCTCGGAAAATCTCTGCACACGCATCAAGACCGCCAACACCGCGGCTGAAGCTTTCTCGCTCGCGCAATCCCAAAACATCGCGCTCGGCGACACCGTCGCGCGCGCGGCGCAGGCGACGGCGGCACGCGTCGTTGCCGGCCGCGATATCGGCATCGAGATCGTGCTGTTCGATCGCGAGCAAAATCTGGTCGGTCGCGCGCCGTTTCAGTCTTAGGTTCCTACTCAAGCGGCGCCTCCACGAAAACGGCGGCGATAGTCGGCGTCATAGAGCGCGCTGTCGCGAAAATTTTCCGCCGCGAGCGCGCGCCCAACCAGGATCAGCGCCGTGCGCTCGATTTTTTCCGCAGCGACTTGCGCTGCAATATCGGCGAGCGTGCCGCGCAGAATGCGCTGCGTTGGCGAACTCGCCTGCACCACCACGGCCACCGGACAATCGGCGCCATAGAACGGCGTCAGCTCATCGGCAACTGATTTGACGGCATGGATCGCCAGATGGATGGCAAGCGTCGCGCCGGTCTTGGCGAATGTCGCGAGCTTCTCCGCTTCCGGCATCCGCGAGGCGCGGCCGGAGACGCGCGTCAGCACCACGCTCTGCGCGACCTCGGGCACGGTGAGCTCGCATTGCAGAGCCGCCGCCGCAGCAGCAAAGGCCGGCACGCCGGGGGTGAGCGTATAGGGAATGTTTAGCCGTTCCAGCCGGCGCAGCTGCTCGGCGAGCGCGCTATAGATCGAGAGATCGCCGGAATGCAGCCGCGCCACGTCGAGATTTTTCTCGTGGGCCGACGTGAACTCGGCTTCAATTTCATCGAGCGATAGCGGCGCAGTATCGACGATGCGTGCGCCGGGCGGACAGTGCGCCAGCAATTCGCGCGGCACGATGGAGCCGGCATAGAGGCAGACCGGGCAGCACGCGATGAGATCGCGGCCGCGCACCGTGATCAGATCGGCCGCGCCCGGGCCGGCGCCGATGAAATGTACCGTCATGACACAGCCTCCGACGCCGCGACGGCGCAGGTCGCACTGCCCATGACGAGCCGTGGAGCGATGAGCCGTGCCGACGGCCCCGCCGCGGCCAGCGCCGCGGCTTCCGCAACCGAATGCACGCCAGTGAGCGCAAGCACGCGCCCGGACCGGGTCTCGGTACGGTCGTTCGCCGCCCGCAATTCGGCTTCCGGGATCAGAACGAGGTCGACACCGAGTTTTGCCGCGGCCGCCGCGATGCCGATTTCGCCGTTCTTCGCCGCGGTCGTGGCGATGCAATCGAGCGCGTGGCACGCGACGCCGGCGCGTTCGAGCGCGGCGCGGATCGCCGCCTCGATGTCGGGCGCCGCGGCGCCCTGCCTGCAGCCGACGCCGGCGACGATCATGGCTTTGTCCAAATCCATTGCGTCACCGGCATCGCGGCATGCCAGCCGGTTTTCTCGCCGATCGGATCGGCGCGCGATATCGCGATGCGAACGAGCTTGCCGCCGAGCGCGGCGTGGCGGGTCAACAGCTGCGCCTCGCTGCCCAGCGTCACCGCATTGGCCACCAGGCGGCCGGCGGGGCGCAGCGCGCGGGTCGCCGCATCGAGCACGCCGGCTTCGCTGACGCCGCCGCCGATGAAAATGGCATCGGGCGTCGGCAGGCCGGCGAGCGCAGCCGGCGCGGCACCTTCCGCGATCTCGAGTCCTGGAACGCCGAACGCCGCGGCGTTGCGGCGGATGCGCGCCGTGCGATCCTCGCGCCGTTCGATGGCGACGGCGCGCAGCGACGGGTCGGCCAGCATCCATTCGATGGCGACGGAGCCCGAGCCGGCGCCAATATCCCAGAGCAATTCGCCGCGGCGCGGCGCCAGCGACGAGATGGTGACGGCGCGGATTTCGCGCTTGGTGATCTGGCCGTCGTGCTCGAACAGGGCGTCGGCGAGACCGGGAGCACGCGCGAGCACGCGGGCGTCGGCGGCGGCTTCGACCTCGATGGCAACGGTGTTGAGGGCATCGACTGCGCCGAGATCGAACGCGGCCGCGCTCGCGGAACGGACGCGCTCGTACGATCCGCCGATCGCTTCGAGGACGGTCAGGCGCGAGCCGCCAAAACCCGATTCGGTCAAAAGCTTTGCCAGCGCCGCCGGTCCCTGGCCGTCGGAGGTCAGGGCCAGGATTCGCGTTCCCGGCTGCAAATGCGGGCGCACCAGGTCGAGCGAGCGGCCGTGCACCGAGAGCAACGCGGTCTGCGGCAGCGACCAGCCGAGCCGGGCCGCCGCCAGGCTGAAGGCCGACGGCGCCGGGATCACGGTCATCTCGCGGGCATCGATGCGGCGGGCAAGCGCGGTGCCGACGCCGTAGTGGAACGGATCGCCCGAGGCGAGCACGCAAACTTGGCGGCCGCGATGATGCAAGACTTCGTCGGGGGCGGCGTCGAACGGACTCGGCCACGGCCGCGTCGCGCCGCGGATGAGCGGCGCCGCGAGGCCGAGATGGCGCCGACCGCCGAACACGATGTCGGCTGAGCCGATCAGCCCGCGCGCCACCGGGCTCAAACCCTCGACGCCGTCCTCGCCGATGCCGACGATGGACAGCCAGCGCGGCGATGCGGCAGTGTCGGGCTCGGTAGCGTCAGGACGCGGCGTTTTAGATACAGGCGTCTTAGAAGAAGACATGGCACGCATCCTCATTCTCGGCGGCACCGCGGAAGCGCGGCAATTGGCCGGACGCCTCGCCGGCCGTGCCGACCTCGACGTCACGCTGTCGCTCGCCGGCCGCACCGCAACGCCCGCCGCGCAGCCGGTGCCGGTCCGGGTCGGCGGCTTTGGCGGTGCCCAAGGCCTGGCGAACTATCTCGCCGGCGAGCGCATCGATGCTTTGATCGACGCCACGCATCCTTACGCCAACACGATTTCGGCGAACGCGGTCGAAGCCGCGCGGCGCAGCGGCGTGCAACTGATCGCGTTGCGACGACCGCCATGGATTAAAGTTGCCGGTGACCTGTGGGTCGAGGTGAGCGATGTCCGCGAGGCGGTACGCGCGCTCGGTCAAACGCCGCGCCGCGTCTTTGTCGCGCTCGGCCGCAACGAGCTCACGCCGTTCGGCGAAGTGCCGCAGCACTATTATTTGATTCGCAGCGTCGATCCGGTCGATCCGCCGTTGCCGCTGCCGCATGTCGGTTACGTCACCGGCCGCGGTCCGTTCGGCGAAGCCGACGACCATGCGCTGCTGACCGAACATCACATCGACGTGGTGGTCGCCAAGAACAGCGGCGGTACCGCAACTTACGGCAAGATCGCCGCGGCGCGCGCGCTCGGCATCGACGTTATCATGCTGCGCCGTCCGCCGCCGTCCGATGGCGCCGCGGTCGAGACCGTCGAAGATGCGATCACCTGGCTCGATCATGCGCTGACCTCCGCGGCGGCGCGCGGCGTATAGACCAGCGGATGGCGGCCGGGACGTGCGATGACGCGCGTGTCGCGCGAGCCGACGATCACCAGCGTCGCCATGTCGGCATTCGCCGCGTCCGCGGCATCGAGCGTCACGACGTTTATTTGTTCGTCCGGTCGTCCGACCGCGCGGCCGAATATAACCGGAGTCGCGGGCGGCAGGTGCCGGCGCAGGCGCTCGATCGCATTGCGGAACTGCCACGGCCTTGCTCGCGACATCGGATTATAGAGCGCGATGACGAAACCCGCGCCCGCCGCCGCATCGAGCCGCTGTTCGATCAACGGCCACGGCTTGAGATTGTCCGACAGCGAAATCGCGCAGAAGTCATGACCGAGCGGCGCGCCGATCCGCGCTGCGACGGCGAGCATCGCGGTGATGCCGGGAATGATCGCGACGTCGAGCGCGCGCCAGCTGTCCGGCCCGGCTTCGATGGCCTCGCAGATCGCGGCCGCCATGGCGAAGACGCCCGGATCGCCGCCGGAGACGACGGCGACGCACGCACCCTGCGCCGCATGGCGGAGCGCGGCCGTGGCGCGTGCGCGCTCCTCGCGATTGTCGGAGGCGTGGCGGCTCTGGCCGGCGCGGGCCGGTACGCGGTCGAGATAGGGGCCGTAACCGTAGAGCGCTTCCGCGGCGGCGAGCGCTTCCTCGGCTTCCGGCGTGAGATAGCGCGGATCGCCCGGACCCAGGCCGACCACAACGAGGCGCCCGCTCATGGCTTGCCTCCCGGCCGTCCCTCCCAGCCCGGGACCAAAACCACGGCGAAATAAGGCGCGTCATCGTCGGACTTTGCGGTCAGTGGAATCATTTTCGCGTCCGCCATGGTGCCGCGCTCGACATAGATGGCGCGTGGCAGGCGGCCGCTGCGGTCGAGCGCGCGGCGCAATTTCGGCAGATGGCGGCCGACCTTCATCACCACGGCGGCATCGGCGTCGGCAAGCCGGCGCGTCAGCTCGCCCTCCGGCAGCGTCGCCGGCAACACGGTGAAAACGTCGTCGCCTTGCGCGATCGGCATTCCGGCCGCCGACCAGCAGCCCGACATGCCGGTGACGCCGGCGACGATCTCGGCGGAGAACCGCGACGCCAGCCGCGTGTGCAGATGCATGTAGGAGCCGTAGAACAGCGGATCGCCCTCGCAGATCACGGCGACGATGCGGCCGGCATCGAGATGCGCAGCGATTGCAGTCGCGGCGCCGTCGTAGAAATCGCCGATGGCATCACGATAACCGGCGCTGTCCTTCGGCAGCTCGGTGGTGACGGGATAGAGTAGCGGCAGCTCGACGACATCGGCGCGCAGGTGCTGGGCGACGATGGCGCGCGAATGACTGTCATTCCCGGCCTTGGCGAAATGCGCGATCACGTCGGCTTCGCCGAGCGCGCGCATGGCCTTGAGCGTCATCAGTTCCGGATCGCCCGGGCCGACGCCGACGCCGATGAGTTTGCCGGCGCTCATAGGCCCGCCCTCGCCAGCGCGTTGACGGCGGCGGCGGTCATGGCGCTGCCGCCGATGCGGCCGCGCACGACGATGAAGGGCACGCCGCGCGGATCGGCGGCGAGCGCCGCCTTCGACTCGGCAGCGCCGACGAAGCCGACCGGAATACCGAGGATCGCCGCCGGCTTCGCCACGCCGTCGTCGAGCATTTCGAGCAGGCGGAACAAGGCCGTCGGCGCATTGCCGATGGCGACCACGGCGCCGGCGAGCCGATCGAGCCACAGATCGAGCGCCGCAGCCGAGCGCGTCGTGCCGCGCTTTTCGGCAATCGCGGGCGTGCGCGGATCGTTGAGCGTGCAGACCACGTCGTTGCGCGCCGGCAGGCGGGCGCGGGTAATGCCGTGCGCCACCATCTCGGAATCGCAAAAGATCGGCGCGCCGGCGGCAAGCGCCCGCCGCGCCGCGGTGACGACGTTGCCGCCGAACACGATGTGCTGCGCCGCTTCGACCTGACCGCAGGCATGAATCATGCGCACGGCAATATCGGCTTCCTCGGTCGAAAAACGCGAGAGGTCGGCCTCGGCGCGAATGATGGCGAATGAACGCTCATAAATCGCCGTGCCGTCGCGCAGATAAGCGGCGTGCTCAGACATGACCGCCTCCACGTCCAATGTCTCGCGCGATACCTACGACGGCGGCCGGCAATTCATGGGTGGCAACGATTTTGAACGGCATGTCGCGGGTTGCGCCATTGGCAATGAGCGCGCATCCCGAGGGTATGCCGACGATGGTCAACGCCGCCGGCGCCGGATGCGCGCAACCCTTGGCGCAGCCGGAAATATGAATCTTGAACGAGCCGTCAAGATGCGGCGCGGCGGCCGCGGCGATCTCCGGCGCGATGGCGCGCGCGGCGATGATCGCCGAAGCGCAGATCGGCGCGCCGGCGCAGGCGACCACGTGTCGCCGCGGATCGTCGGCGCGCACGATGAAGCCGAGCGCTTCGGCCGCCGCGGCAAAGGGCGAAGCTCCCTGTTGTGTCAGGCCGACGATCATGAGCGTCCGACCCGGCGCCGCGTGCATGCCACGCGCTCCTGCGGCTTTGGCGGATTCGGTCAATCGTTGCAGCGACGTTGCATCGGCATGGCCGAACGCGAGACCCACGCCATACGCGAATATACCGTCACGCAGCGGATGCGAGCCGATCGGTTCTTTCAGCTTATTGCCGCACAAGCGGGGAGGAGCAGAAGCGACAAGCAAGTCTTCAGCAGCGGAACGGAACACGGCGATGCCTTCCGCCGCAACAATGTCACGTGCACGCGCGTGGCGGCCTCGCCTCGCGACGATGTCGAACAAGCGCCTGGTGACTTCGACGCCGTCCTGCACGGCGATGCAGCCGATTGGAATGGCGCTCTTGCCGTCGCCGCCAACGCTGACGCAAAGCAGCGCAACGCCATCGACCGATACGGCGTGTAAGCGCACATCGGCGGCAAGACGATCGAGACCGAGCGTGCCGCCGCCGTCTATCACCACCGAGACTTTAGCGGAAAGTCTTTGTGCCATCGAGCTCTGCGCGAGAGCTGCGCGCAAATCGGCGGCCAGCGCCGTCGCGTCGATGATTTCATCCGAGGTGAGGCCGGCCAATGGGTCGGTCAAAACCGGGATGCCGTCCTCGGCTGCGATACCGAGAGCGGCGATCGCGGCAGCAAAACGCGGCGCCGATGCTGCGCTCAATCCGCGAATTTGGATGCTGCCGCGCGAGGTGACTTCGACGATGCCGTTGCCATGCTGCCGCGCAGCCGCGCCCAGGGCGGCGAAGGCGTCGAGCGCGATGGTGCCGATCGGCAGCAGGCGGACCAATAGACCGTCGCCGGTCGCCATCGGCGCCGACAGTCCCGGACAGGCGCCGCGACGCTGCGGAAGGGTGAGCGCGGAAGCGGTCATGCGGTGGCCTCCGCGCGCAGCAGCGCAAGGCTCGCATCGACGTCGTTGCGCCGCGGATGCCAGAAGCCACGCCGCCGCGCGGCATCGAGCCGCTCGGCAATCGCGGCGGCGGCTTGCGGATTCTCGCGCAGCAGAAATTCGCGCACGCCGGCATCGGCGACATAGGCGTCGTGCAGCAGATCGAACAATTCGCCGGCCACCGCATCGGTGGTTTCGGCAAACGCGACCAGGCGATCGACGGTCTCGGCAAGCTCGGCGGCGCCGCGCGGGCCATGGCGCATCTGGCCGGCGATAAATCGTGGATTGATCGCACGGGCGCGCACGATCCGCGCCAGAGCCGACGACAGCGCCCGCGCCCGCGGCCGCTGCGGATCGGTGACATCGAGCATGATGAGATCGGCGGCGCGGCCGAGCAGCTTTGCCGCCGCGGCGAAGCCGCCGACAAACGCTGCGTCCTCACCGCCTTCGAGCAAATCGCGGCCGGGATCGTCGCTGGCATGCACCAGCGCGTCGGCGTCGGCGACGCGCTGCGCAAACGCGCCGGGCGTCGCGTCACCTTCACCGTCGGCGCCGCCATAGGCGTGGGACGCTGCCGCGAGATAAGCCGCGCCGATAGAGTCGGCATCCGCGCTGCGGCCGAGCAATTCTTCGACGCCGGAGCCATAGATACCCGGTGCGGTGCCGAAAATGCGGTCGAGGCGCGACGCGCTCTTGCCGTTGGCAGCGCGACGCGCGGCGGCGAGTGGATTTTCGTCGTTGTCCTCGTCGCGCGCGGCGACCGCCTGCACGGCGGCGTCGATGAGCGCAATCTGCGCCGGAAACAGATCGCGGAACAATCCGGAAATGCGCCAGGTGACATCGACGCGCGGCCGGCCGATCACTGCGGTCGGCGACACTTCGACGCCGGTAATGCGGCCGGTCGCCGGCTCCCAGATCGGCCGGCAGCCCATCAGCGCAAATCCTTGCGCGATCTCCTCGCCGCCGGTGCGCAGCGTGGCGCTGCCCCACAGATCGATGACCACGGTGCGCAGCATTTCGCCATGGCTCTGCAGATGTGCGCGCACGATCTCGTCGGCGGCGAGCCGGCCGAGCTCCATCGCCGTCGGCGTCGGCATGGTGCGCGGATCGGCGGTGAGGAGGTTGCGTCCGGTCGGCAGCACGTCGCGCCGCCCGCGCGTCGGCGCGCCGGCAGGCCCCGGCGCGACGCGGCGGCCGTCGAGCGCTTCGCGCAACGCCTTGCGCTCCGCTTCGGCGCTGGTCCGCCACAGCGGATCGTCGCTGCCGGCGGCCGTGCGGCCGTAAATATGCAGGCCGTCCTTGATGGCGAGGTCCTTGAGATCGCACAGCCAGGCATCGATGCGGCGCAGCGCCTCGTCGGGCGCGAAGGCAGTGTCGACGCCAGCCTCGCGCGCCAGCCCGGTGCGCTGCGCGGTCTCGACGATCAGCGTCGCCAGCCGCTCGCGCCGCCGCCGGTCGAGGCCGTCGGCTTGGGCATATTCATCGACCAAGCGTTCGAGTTCGCGCGCGTCGCCGCAAAGCCCGCCGTCGACAAGCGGCGGCGGCAGATGGCCGATGGTCAGCGCCGCGATGCGGCGCTTGGCCTGCGCCGCCTCGCCCGGATTGCTGACAATGAACGGATAGATCACCGGCAAGGCGCCGGTGACGATCTCGGGAAAGCACTCCGCGGTGAGCGCGATCGCCTTGCCCGGCAGCCATTCCAGCGTGCCATGCGCGCCCATATGGACGAGGGCATCGACCCTCGCCGCGTGTTGCAGCCACAGGCCGAAAGCGACCAGCGCATGACGCGGCGGCAAGAGCGGGTCGTGATAGTCGGCGCGCCGCTGTGACAAACGTCCGCGATCGGGCGGCAGTGCGACCAAAAGCTTGCCGAATCTCTTCACGCAGAAGTGGAACGCGCCGTCGTGCGCATCGGCATCGTCCGCCGGTTCGCCCCAAGCCTGGCGCAGCCGCGCGACGGCGGCGCTCGGCACGTGAGCGGCGAGCAGGCGGTGGTAGTCCTCGATCGCAAGTGTCGCGTCATCGGCGCCCGGCACAAGCGCGTCGAGCAATTCGCGCGGCGTTTTCGGCGCGCCGCTCACGGCGTAGCCGGCGGCAGAAAGATCGGCGAGCAGCACGACCACGCTCGCCGGCACGTCGAGGCCGACCGCGTAACCGGTGCGGCCCGGCGCGCCGGGATAGTCCGGCATCAGGATGGCGATCCGGCGTTCGCTCGCCGGCAATGTTTGCAAGAGAACATGCGCGGCGATTCGATCCGCCACCATGGCGATACGGTCCGGCTCGGGCCGGCTGGCGAAGGCGCTGAAGGCAAGCCCGGCCTGGGTTGGCAGCGCATCCTTGAATGCGATGGCGCCGGCCAGCACGCGGCCGTCGAGCTCGGGCAACACCACGTGCATGGCAAGATCGGCGGCGCCGAGGCCGCGCGCACTGTCGCGCCACGCCGCGCGCTTGGTGGTGGCGCTGACAACCTGGAACACAGGGACGCGCGGCGCATCGAGCGGCGCCGGCTCGTCGGCGCCGCCGCCCGCCGCGAAGGCCGTCATGGTGACGATCAGTGAAGGCCTGAGCCGCTCGAGCGCCTGGCGCAGAAACGCGCCCGCCTCGCGATCCTTCAGGCTGGTGACGAACAGCGCGGCCGGCGCCAGGCCACGTGCGGCGAGCGCCGCGCATAGCGCATCGACCGGCGCGGTGTCGTCGGCGAGCAGCAGCGCGCGGTAGAAGACGATCGGCACGACCGGATGGCTGGCTTTCAACGAGGCCGCCAGCCGGTCGATATCCACCGCGCCTTCGCCCGGGAGATAGCCGGCAAGGCGGGGCACCGGCTGCGGCTCGCGCAATGCGAGATCATGTCCGGCGAGACGCGCCAGCCGGCGCAGCAGCGCGCGCAGATTGTCGCGGCCACCTTCGCGGAAGAAGCGCAACAACGCGTCGAGTTCGTGCGCCGGCAGCGTGGACGCGGCGGCAAGCCGAACATCATCGCGATCCTCGCCGGGCAGCACGGCGAGCACGATGCCGCGCTCGCGCGCCAGCGCGGCGAGCCGCTCGATGCCGTATTTCCACCAGTCGAGGCCGCCGAGGAGCCGCACCACGATGACCTTGGCGTGAGCGCCGACCCGGTCGATCCACAGATCGACCGACATGGGATGGCGCAGGTCGCGCAAATGCGCCAGCCGCACGCTCGGCAAACTCGCGCGTTCCGCCTCCCAGGCGGCGGCGAGCACGGCGAGATCGCTGTCGGCGAACGACAGCACGGCGATGTCGCCCGGCGTCTGGCCGAGATCGACCGCTTCGACGATGTCGTCGAGGTTGGTCGAGCTCGTGGTGAGCAGATGCATCGGTCAGCCTGCAAGCGCTCGCGTCACCGCGGCGCGGTCAAGTCCTTTCAGTCCGATCACGACCAGACGGCTTTCGCGGCGCTCGGATGCCGTCCATGGCCGATCGTATTGATGAGTCACGCGTGAGCCCACTGCCTGCACCAACAGGCGCAGCGGCTTGTTGGCCACCGCCGCAAAGCCTTTGACGCGCAGCACGTCGAATTTTTCCGCCAGCGCGGCGACGCGCGTCGCGAGATCGGCCGGATCGGCGATCTCGCCGAGCGGCACGACAAAGCTGTCGAAGTCGTCGTGATCGTGATCCAGCTCGTCATCGTGATGGGTGCGGCGGTTGGCGATGTCGTCTTCGGTGCCGACGCCCAGCCCGAGCAGCAGCGTCGTATCGACCTTGCCGCCGCTGACCGTGATAATCTTGATCTTGCGCGGCAGCGCGCCGGCGATCGCGGCAAGCGCCTTGTCGAGGCCGGCGGGGTCGAGCAGGTCGCGCTTGTTGAGGACGACCAGATCGGCGCAGGCGATCTGGTCTTCGAAAACCTCCTCGATCGGATCGTCGTGGTCGAGCGCGGTATCGGCGGCGCGCTGCTGCGTCAAGGCGTCGAGATCATGCGCGACGCGGCCGTCGGCGAGCGCCGCGCCATCGACCACGACGACGACGCTGTCGACGGTGACGCGGTTTTTGATCGCCGGCCAGTGGAACGCTTGCACCAGAGGCTTCGGCAGCGCCAGGCCCGAGGTCTCGATCACGATGTGCTCGACGCCGTCTTTCGCCAGGATGGCATCGAGCGCCGGCACGAACTCGTCGGCCACCGTGCAGCACAGGCAGCCATTGGCGAGCTCGACGATGTTGTCCTCCGGGCAGGCGGCATTACCGCAGCCTTTGAGGATTTCGCCGTCGATGCCGACGTCGCCGAATTCGTTGACGATGACGGCGAGGCGGCGGCCGTCGGCGTTGCCGAGCACATGGCGGATCAGCGTGGTTTTGCCGGCGCCGAGAAAGCCGGTGACGATGGTGCAGGGGACGCGCGCGAGCGAGCCGCTCATTCGTCGGTTCCTTCAAAATCGATGGGGGGAATGCGGGCGATGAGGCCGCGCTTGAGGATGTCGGGCCGGCCGCGCCACGGCAAAATGCCGTCGGCGGCGCCGGCGAGGAGGCGCGCGCCTCCGATCAATGCGTCCGCGCAGGTCGCATCGAGGCCGCCGAACACATAAGTCCAGGAGCCGTTGCAGCGCATCGCGGCGCTGGGGCCGCGCGTGCAATTGGCCAGGCAGCGCAGCCGGCGCACGTCGACCTCGGTGCCGGCGGCGGCGCGTTCGGTCGCCGCGGCGAGCAACGCGCCGGGGCGCGGCTCGCTGTCCGGCTCGCCGGCGCGCTTGCAGGTGATGCAGACGTAGACGGTGGGCGCTGCGGCCGGAGCGGCGCAGTCGTTTCCGTCGCCGTGATTGTCAGAACTCACCCGCGCCACTCCGATCTGCGTCACTCGGGTGCCGGGCGCGAACGACCTGCGCCGAGGCACCCCGCCCGACGCGCGACCGAATCGACGGTAGGTCTCCTGGCTCGCGGTTCATCGCCCGTCACCGCCTTCCCGGATCGCTCCAGTGGCTTTGTGGTACGGGCTCGCCGCTTACAGTTGCGGGGGCAGCCGCGGACTAGGAACCGAAGGTTCCGCACCGCATTCCCTGTTCGCTCTCACGTGAGAGGCCGTCGAATGGCAACGACTTAACGGCCGTGCCCGAGTTCTTGTCAATGGCGTCGTGCCGAGCCACTTGCAGCCGCGTCGCGGCCGGTTATAGTCGAAGCGTCGTCGGTTCCCGCACCAGCGGGACGCAAAAGGGAACACGGTGAGACTGACGTCGAAGCCGTGGCTGCCCCCGCAACTGTAAGCGGCGAGCCCCCTCGATAGCCCACTGGAGCTTCTGGCGCTCCGGGAAGGTCGAGACCGGGCGTTGACCCGCGAGTCAGGATACCTGCCGGCGACGATGGCCCCTCTTGTGTCCTCGGGTGGAGGGCGAAGGAGAACGAAATGTCGAGTCTGATTCGATCCATTGCACTCCCAGACGCGCGACTTGAAGCGATTCGCTACGGCATCGCGGCGATCCTGCTTGGCGTCGTGTTCGTCGGCGTGACCGGCTTCGCGCCGATCCAGGCGATCCACGACGCGGCGCATAATACCCGTCACTCGATCAGCTTCCCCTGTCACTGAGGGGATTCCCATGTTTCGTCGGATTTTCGCTGCCGCGCTTGGCGCCGGCATCGGCGTCGGCGTGCTCATCGCCGCGCTTCAGCATGTGACGCTGGTCCCGCTCATTCTCGAAGCGGAAAAATACGAGAACGGCACGCTGACGACCAAGCAGCATGTGCACGGCGCGCTGCCGTCGCCGATCGGCGACGCCGTGGTCGCGGTGCTGGTCGGGCCGGCGCTGGCGCACGAAGGCCACGACGCCGCCTCGCTGGTCGCCGAGGACTCGCCGTGGCGGCCGGTTTTCACCTGGGTCGCAACAACCCTGACCTCGGTCGGATATGCGATGCTGCTGGTCGGCGCGTTCGCGGTCAGCGGCCGCGCCGTCGATGCGCGCGAGGGCTTGCTGTGGGGTCTCGCCGGATTTGCCGCCTTCGCGCTGGCGCCTGCCTTCGGCCTGCCGCCGGAACTGCCTGGGTCGGTCGCCGCGGATCTTCTCTCGCGGCAAATCTGGTGGATCGCCACGATGGCCGCGACCGTCGCGGCGCTTGGCCTGATGATATTCGTGCGGGCGGCGTGGACGATACCGGTCGGCATCGCCTTGATCGTCGCGCCGCATCTCGTCGGCGCGCCGCAGCCGCCTGACGGCGCCGGGCTCGTTCCTCCGGAGCTGGCGGCCGAATTCGCGTCCCGTTCGCTTGGCGTCAATGCGGTGTTCTGGACGCTGCTTGGATTGGCGGGCGGCGCGCTCTTTGCCCGGTTCGACCGCGCCGCGCGCGCCTGAGGCGGGGAAACTTTGCGCACGCTCGTTCTCGGCGGCGCCCGGTCGGGCAAAAGCCGCTATGGCGAAAGCCTGATCGCCGCCTTGCCGCCGCCATGGCAGCCGCCTTGGACCTACGTGGCGACGGCGGAGGCACTTGACGCCGAAATGGCCGAACGCATCGCCGCCCATCGCGCGCGGCGCGGTGCGCAGTGGCGCACCATCGAGGCGCCGCGCGATCTGGCGGCGGCGCTGGCGCAATGCGCGACGACGCCGGTGCTGGTCGATTGCCTGACATTGTGGTTGTCGAACCAGATGCTGGCGGACGCCGATGTCGAACGGGAAATGGCCCGGCTGGAAGATGCTTTGGCAGCGGCAAAGGTGCCGGTCGTGCTGATCGCGAACGAGGTCGGCTCCGGTATCGTGCCGGATCATCCGCTCGGCCGAAAATTCCGGGATTTGCAGGGCGTGCTCAACCAGCGCATGGCCGCGTGTGCCGATCGCGTGGTTCTCGTCGTCGCCGGGCTGCCGCTCGCCCTGAAAGGCTCGCTGTAAGGAAACGCCATGAGCGAAACCCTCGACAAGGAAGCCGAGCGCCACCGCGCCAAGATGGCCAAGCGCAAGGCGGTGCAGGATGCCGAAGTCGCCGGCAAGACCATCGAGAAGGGCCTGCTCATCGTCCATACCGGAACAGGAAAAGGCAAATCGACCGCGGCGTTCGGGCTGGCGCTGCGCATGCTCGGGCGCGGCCATCGTGTCGGCGTGGTGCAATTCATCAAGGGCGCCTGGCATTCGGCGGAGCGCGACGCGCTGGCGCAATTCGGCGATCAGGTGGTGTGGCACACCATGGGCGAGGGTTTTACCTGGGAGACCCAGGATCGCGCCCGCGACATCGCCGCCGCCGAGCGGGCTTGGGCGAAGGCGCAGGAACTGATGGCCGATCCCGGCTTCGGCCTGGTCGTGCTCGACGAGCTCAATATCGCGCTGCGCTACGACTATCTCGATCTCACCGCCGTCGTCGCCGCGCTCGCCACGCGCCGGCCGGGCCTGCATGTCGTGGTCACCGGGCGCAATGCCAAACCGGAGCTGATCGCCGCCGCCGATCTGGTCACCGAGATGACCTTGGTGAAGCATCACTTTGCCGCCGGCGTGAAGGCGCAAGCGGGCATCGAGTATTGAGCGATGCCGGCGCGCGCGCTGATGTTTCAAGGCACCGGCTCCGACGTCGGCAAATCGCTGATCGTTGCCGGGCTGACGCGCGCCTTCACGCTGCGCGGGCTAAAGGTCCGCCCGTTCAAGCCGCAGAACATGTCGAACAATGCCGCGGTGACGGCGGACGGCGGCGAGATCGGCCGCGCCCAGGCGCTGCAGGCCCGTGCCGCGCGCGCCGCGCCGAGCGTGCACATGAATCCGGTGCTGCTGAAGCCGCAGAGCGAGATCGGCGCGCAGGTCGTGGTGCAGGGCCGCGTTCATGGCAGCGCCAAGGCGGCGGCCTATCAAAAAATGAAGGCCGAGCTGTTGCCGTTCGTGCTCGACAGCTACGCGCGGCTGCGCGCCGAGGCCGACATCGTGCTGGTCGAAGGCGCCGGCAGCGCCGCCGAGATCAATCTGCGCGCAAACGACATCGCCAATATGGGCTTCGCGCGCGCCGCCGACGTGCCGGTGGTGCTCATCGGCGATATCGATCGCGGCGGCGTTATTGCGAGCCTCGTTGGCACCAAAGCCGTCATTGCGCCCGAGGACGAAACATTGATCCGCGGCTTCATCGTCAACAAGTTCCGCGGCGATACGGCGCTGTTTACCGAAGGCATGGCGCGCATCGCGCAACTGACGGGATGGCAGGCGCTCGGCCTGGTGCCGTTTTTCGCCGACGCGCGATTATTGCCGGCGGAAGACGCGCTGGCGCTCGATGCCGACCGGCCGGCAAAGACAAATACGCGCGTGCGCGTCGCCGTGCCGATCCTGCCGCACATTGCCAATTTCGACGATCTCGATCCGCTCGATGCCGAGCCGGCCGTCGAGCTCATGCGCGTGCGGCCGGGCACGGCGCTGCCGGGCGACGCCGACCTGATCCTGCTGCCGGGTTCGAAGGCGACCATCGCCGACCTTGCGGCGCTGCGCGCCGCCGGGTTTCATATCGACATCGCAGCGCATCGGCGCCGTGGCGGACGAGTGCTCGGCCTATGCGGCGGCTACCAGATGCTCGGGCGCAGCATCGCCGATCCGGACGGTATCGAAGGCCCGCCGGCGACGGTCGAAGGCCTCGGCCTTCTCGATGTTGCAACGACGCTGTCGAACGACAAACGCCTCGAACCGGTGCGCGGAACGACCAGCGATGGCGTCGCCTTTTCGGGCTATGAAATGCACATCGGCGTGACCGAAGGCTGCGATCGCGCGCGGCCGTTCGCGCGGCTCGCCGATGGTTCGCCCGAGGGCGCGATCTCAGCCGACGGCCGGGTGATCGGCACTTATATCCACGGCCTGTTCGCCGACGATCGGCAACGCGCGGCATGGTTTGCGCGTTTCGGTGCCGGCGCGCCGAACGTCGCTTATGAAAACCTCATCGAGCAGACGCTTGATTCGCTGGCCGCGCACCTTGCGGCCCATATCGACCTCGACCGCCTGCTCAAATTGGCGCGATGAGGATGCCGGCGATCACAGCGACGAACCCGAGCAAAATCGCATCGGCATAACGGTAGAGGCTCAGCGCGGCGCGAATGTCGGCGGCGGTGGCGTCGCGGCGCCCGTCGCCCATCGTGGCGTCGTCGATTTTTATTCCGCCATAGATGCGCGGGCCGGCGAGCGACAGGCCGAGCGCGCCGGCCATCGCCGCTTCCGGATAGCCGGCATTGGGCGAGCGATGGCGCGGCGCGTCGCGCAGCACGGCGCGCCAGGCGGCGGCCGCAGAAGCGTTCTGGCTCAATGCCGCCGCGGCAACGAGGAGAAGCGCCGACAGCCGCGACGCCGGCAGGTTGACCAGGTCGTCGAGTTTTGCCGCGGCCCAGCCGAAGGCTTCGTGGCGCGGCGTGCGGTGGCCGATCATACTGTCGGCGGTATTGATTGCTTTGTAGAGTGCCGCCCCAGGGAGCCCGGCGATGGCCATCCAGAACACCGGCGCGACGACAGCGTCGGAAAAATTCTCGGCGAGGCTTTCGATGGCCGCGCGGGCGACGCCGGCCGCATCGAGCGCGTCGGTATCGCGGCCGACGATTTTAGCCACCGCCGCGCGGCCGGCGGCGACGCCGTCGCGTTCGAGCGCATCGGCGACATCGGCCACGTGCCGATGCAGGCTGCGCTGCGCGATCAAGGTGCTGGCGATCACGGCGACAGCGATGAATCCGAACGCCATGCGAAGAAGTTCACGTTCGACGACGAATGTGATCGATCCGACGATGGCAAGGAGAAGCAGAATTGCAAAGATACCCGCGTATCGCCTCCGATGTGGGTCGGCCGTATTGCGATTGAGCAAACGATCGAGCGCGGCGATCAGTCGGCCGATCCAGGTCACCGGATGGCCGAGCGCGCGCAACAGCGCTTGCGGATAACCGGCGCAGAGCTCGATCATCATGGCCAAAAGGGCGAGCGCGACGGACATCTTTCCCTACAGTGGTGCGGACGAGCCGCTACCGCACGGCGGCGACCTCGGCGCGGCGCGGCGGCTGTTCCCCGATGCGCCAGAACCTTTCATCGACCTCTCGACCGGGATCAATCCCAATCCTTATCCTCTGCCGCACCTGCCGGCCGAACTGTTTGCCCGCTTGCCGGATGCCGCCGCAACTGCCCAGCTCGCCGCGGCCGCCGCGAAATCATATGGCGCGCCGTCGGCGGCCCATGTCGTACCCGCGCCGGGCACGCAAATCCTGCTGCCTCTTGCCGCCGGGCTGGTGCGGCCCGGCCGCGCCGCAATTTTATCGCCGACCTATAGCGAGCACACGCGCGCCGCGCGGCTCGCCGGCCACAGCGTCGTCGAGACGCCAGAGCTCGCGGCGCTTGGCGATGCCGATCTCGCCATCGTCACCAATCCCAACAGCCCCGATGGCCGGCTGATCGACCGCGAAACGTTGCTCGCTCTCGCCGCCAAGCTGCGCGCCCGCGACGGCGTTGTGGTGGTCGACGAGGCGTTCATGGACGTCGGTCCGCCCGGCTTCAGCCTGGCCGGCGACGTCGGCCGCGGCAATCTCGTGGTGTTGCGTTCGTTCGGCAAGTTTTTCGGGCTTGCCGGGATACGGCTGGGTTTCGCGCTGCTCGATCAACCAGCTGCGGTCCGGCTTGCGGCGAAGCTCGGGCCGTGGGCGGTGTCGGGCCCGGCCTCGGCCATCGGTGCGGCGGCCTTGGCGGATGCGGCGTGGATCGAGGAAACGCAGCATCGCTTGCTGGCGTCGGCCGGACGGCTCGATGGCATTTTGATCGGCGCCGGCCTCGGCATTCCGGGCGGCACGGCATTGTTCCGGTTGGTGCGGACGCCGGCGGCGCCGGCGCTGTTTCACCATCTCGGCGGCGCCGGAATTTTGGTGCGCAATTTTCCGGACAACGCCACGTGGCTGCGCTTCGGCCTGCCGGCCCGTCAGGAAGAGTGGCAGCGGCTGCAAATTGCCATGGCTGCCTTCCGCGGCAAGGGCTAGGCTTTCGCTCATGAGCGCCAGCTCGATACCGCACGTGGAAGGCGCCGGCGCGGCGCGGCGGCCGACCGGCTTCGATCCGGCGTTCCGCGCCCGCTTGCGCGAGCTTCTCATCTGGCGCCGCGATGTCCGGCGCTTCCGCCGCGATCCGCTGCCGGGTGGCACCCTGGAAGCGCTGATCGAGCTTGCCTGCCTCGCGCCATCGGTCGGCTTGAGCCAACCGTGGCGCTTCGTCATCGTCGAGGACGGCGAAAGGCGCGCCGCCATCCGGCAAAATTTCTCCGCCTGCAATGCGCAGGCGCTCGCGGCGCAAAGCGGCGACCGCGCCGGCCTCTACGCGCAGCTCAAACTCGCCGGCCTGGACGAGGCGCCCTGTCACTTGGCGGTGTTCGCCGACCGCGCGACGACCCAGGGCCACGGTCTCGGCCGCCACACCATGCCGGAGATGATCGATTATTCGGCGGTGACGGCGGTGCACACGATCTGGCTCGCCGCGCGCGCCCAAGGCATCGGCATGGGCTGGGTCTCGATCCTCGACGCCCAGGCGGTCGCGGCGCTGCTCGACGTTCCCGCCGCGTGGAAATTCATCGGCTATTTCTGTCTCGGCTATCCGCAGGCCGACGATACCGTCCCGGAGCTCGAGCAGAGCGGCTGGGAGCGGCGGCGCTTGCCGTCGTCCGTCATCCTCCGGCGTTAACGCTAACGCCATTGCGGCCGAGCGTGCTTTGCCGGCGCGCGCCGGAATCCCTCACCACAGAACTCTGTACCAAAACAGGCCAGCCGCGCTGGCACTGGCCTTGCTCCCCGTCGACTGACGCCCGGTGTGTGTCCCGGAAAGACCGGCTCGGTCTGCCGTGCGCGCACGCGGGCTCGATGAAAAACGGCGCGCCGTCCGGCCGCATCGCATCGGCGTCGCGCGAGGGAGAGTGTTGTGTTGATCTTCAGCCGTTTGAGAAAAACGCTTTCGGCGTCGTGGCGGCCTGCATGTGCGGTCGTCGCGTTGACGCTGTCGCCCGCGACTTTGGCTCATGCCGATACGGTCACCGTCACTGGCTGTGTCTGGGCGCCGAGCGGCATTTTCTGGGGAGCCACGACAGGCGGTTGCGTCAAACGATACGGCGAGGCCGGCGACCCGTATGTCCGAACGGTGCCGCCGCCCAAAGATGAAGTCGAGAAGGCTCGTGCCACCGAGCGCGACCACAAGTGGCTGGAACGCTGCAAGCCGGTCGTTTTCCAGGACCGCTACGGCGTGCCCCGCTATCACTATGCGGCGGCGGGCTGCGGATTTGGCGTCATCGAATAACGGGGCGCGTTTATCACCCGCCCGTTGGGAATGCGTCGCGCCGCTTCAGCGCGCGATATTGCTCGATTTCGCGGTGCTCTGATTCGCCTTGCGCTTGATCGAGGCCGTCGTCATCCCGGGCAGGTAGTGCACGATGATGATTGGATCGAGGTCCTTGTAGGCGGTTTCCGGCAGCCGGTACCAGGTCTCGTCGCGACCGAACAAAGCGATGCCGAGATAGCCGCGAACCGTCAGCGTCTGGCCGTCCGGGCTCAGCGTCATCATGGCGCTGTAGATATTGCCGTCGCGCGGATCGAGGATGTTGCCGCCCTCGTAGTACAGGCCATTGGGCTTCATGTCGCGGACGATGGGCAGGCCGAGCAGCGGCTGGTCCTTGCGGTCGTCCTTGCAGGCCGAGCAAGCTTGGTTCGGCGGGTCGCCCGGACGCAGGAACATCTTTGCGATCATTCCCTGATAGGTGCCGTCGTTCTCGGTGAAGAGAAACCAGCCGACCGACTTGCCGGTTTGCTCGTCGACCTTTTGCCATAGCCCGGACGCCGAAGGCTCCGCAGCAAGCGTGGAATGTGCGGCGGCAACTGTCAGAACGAGTGCCGCCATCGCCAGTTTTGCTGATTGCACTGCCAATGCACTTCTCCATTCGCCATCGTCGAAAGAATCAGGTCGCGTGCTTTGATGGCCCAGAAAGGGTGGCCGGACAATGCGGTGATTTCTGGACGGCGTCTACCCCGCCCTGGCCATGCCGCCGCCGCAAACCCTTGCAAGTTCCGGGCCTTAGCTCGGCAACCGGGGATTGCGTCCCGCCGGCAACCGCAATGCGGGGTTCTTCGTTATCCAACTGTGAACCTATCGTGACGGCTGCGACACTTCTGTCTAGACTATGCCGGTCAATTGCATGATCGCGTTTGCAGTCAACGAATTAGTCCGGCCGGCCTGGAACTGATTTTATGGCGTGCTAGCTCGATGTCTCCGTCCAGCCAGGCTCTGAGCAATTTGCGGGCGATCGTCATCCTGATCGTCTTGGTGCAGCGTATCCCGTTCGGTGCGCAACTGATCGGCAACCCGCGACGCGCGGTCGCAACGCCGTAACCGCCCGGCGAGACGTGCTGGCGCGACCAAGCTATGATGCGTTCCTATTGCGCCGCCGGGGCCGCCGGGCCCGGGAAGATCGCCATGATGCGCCTGCGCGCGGTGACCGTGCTTTTGGCCATGGTGCTGGCAACGCTCGCCGTGCCGGCGCGCGCTGGCGAACGCGCTTTGGTGCTCAATGTCGACGGCGTGATCGGTCCTGCGGTCGCCGACTATGTGGTGCGGGAGTTGCGCGGCGCGGCGCCGGGCGACGTCGGTGTCGTCGTGCTGCGCATGAATACGCCCGGCGGCCTCGACACCTCGATGCGCCAGATCATCAGCGCGATCCTGGCGTCGCCGGTGCCGGTCGTCACCTATGTGGCGCCGGGCGGGGCGCGTGCCGCCAGCGCCGGCACCTATATCGCCTATGCCAGCGCCATCGCGGCCATGGCGCCGGGCACCAATATCGGCGCCGCGACCCCGGTTCAGCTCGGCGGCCCGATGCTGCCCGGCGGCAGTCCGGAGCAAAAACAATCGCAGCAGAACAAGGCGAACGAAGCCGGCGACACCGAAACGCGCAAGGTCGTCAACGACGCCATCGCCTATATCCGCAGCCTCGCCGCGCTCAACGGCCGTAACGCCGATTGGGCCGCCGACGCCGTGCGCTCGGCGGTGAGCCTTCCCGCCGCCGAGGCATTGACGCTTCACGTCATCGACGTCGTCGCCGACAATGTCCCCGACCTGCTGCGCCAGATCGATGGCCGCACGGTGAAGATTGCCGGCAAGCCGGTTCGGCTGGCAACCGCGGGCCTCGACGTGGTCACCGTGTCGCCCGACTGGCGCACCGAGCTGCTCGCGCTCATCACCAATCCCAACGTTGCCTTCATCCTGTTGTTGATCGGCGTCTACGGGCTGATCCTCGAATTCTTCAATCCCGGCGCCGTGGCGCCCGGCCTGATCGGCTCTATCAGCCTGGTGGTCGCGCTTTACGCCTTGGCGCTGCTGCCAATCAACTATGCCGGCGTGGCGCTGGTCCTCATCGGCATCGGCCTGATGATCGCCGAGGCCCATATCGGCGCCTTCGGCGCCATCGGCGTCGGCGGCATCGCCGCTTTCGTCATCGGCGCGTTGATGATGTTCCCCTCGCGCGCGCCGGGCTTTGCGCTGTCCTACGCGGTCGTGATCGGCACCGCTATTTGCAGCGCCGCGCTCTTTCTCCTGGCGCTCACCGTGCTGCTGCGCTCGCGCAAGCGTCCGGTGGTGACCGGCGGCGAAGCCTTGATCGGAGCATCGGGGGAAGCGGTGTCCTGGCACGATCACGAGGGCCGCGTGAGGGTGCTGGGCGAAATTTGGCTGGCGCGGGCCAACGCGCCGCTTGCGGCCGGCACGGCGGTGAAAGTCGTCGGCCGCGACGGCCTCGTTGTCCTCGTCGAAGCGGTCTGACCTGAATTCGTCCGAACAAGGAGCCCCGTCATGTTTGTAGCGACCGTCATCGTCATCGCCATATTGGTGCTGATTTTCATCTATTCCTCGATCCGCGTGCTGCGCGAATACGAGCGCGGCGTGGTCTTCACGCTGGGCCGCTATACCGGAACCAAGGGGCCCGGCCTTTTCCTCCTGGTGCCGTTCATCCAGCAAATGGTGCGCGTCGATCTGCGCGTCATCGTCGATGAGGTGCCGCCGCAGGACGTGATTTCCCGCGACAACGTCTCGGTCAAGGTCTCTGCCGTCATCTACTTCCGCGTCGTCGATGCCGAGCGCGCCATCATCCAGGTCAGGGATTACCTCGTCGCCACCAGCCAGCTCGCCCAGACCACGCTGCGCTGGGTATTGGGCAAGCACGACCTCGACGAGATGCTGGCCGAGCGCGACAAGCTCAATGCCGGAATCCAGGACGTGCTCGACAAGCAGACCGAAGCCTGGGGCATCAAGGTCTCCAATGTCGAGCTCAAGCGCATCGACCTCGACGAGAGCATGGTGCGCGCCATCGCCCGCCAGGCCGAGGCCGAGCGCGAGCGCCGCGCCAAGATCATCAATGCCGAAGGCGAGCAGCAGGCGGCGCAGAAGCTGGTCGAGGCCGCCCGCATCTTGTCCGAGGTGCCGCAGGCGATGCAGCTGCGCTATCTCGGCACGCTGTTCGATATCGCCAGCGAGCGCGGCTCGACCATCGTATTCCCGTTCCCGATCGAACTGGTGCATGCCTTCTCGGCCATGGCGCAGAAGGCATCATAGGCCCGAGCCGCCGCCGGCAAACGCTGCGGCAAAATCGTCAGGACAAATCGCCGGAACACCGCGCAATAAGGTTTGAATGCCGCGGCGGCGATGTTATGGGATGGCTGGACCTCGCGGCCGGCGGCTCCGTCGCGGCTGCATTCGCACGACAATTCCGTGACAGCCGGGCGTCAAGACATGCGCGTGTTTGTCCCCATTTCGGTCAGCGGCTGGGCCCGATTGTTCAGTCGGTGGGATATTCTCGCGGTCCTGCTGACCTTGGGGCTGTTGGTGTTCCTCGGCGAAGCCAGCCGCCACGTGTTCGAGCCGCTGGCCGACCTGCAACGCACGCCGCCGTCGCTCGATCCGGCCAACCTGCCCGAATATGCCGCGCGCACGACGCTGCGCATGCTGGTCGCCATGGCGCTGTCGCTCCTCTTCACCTTCACCTACGCGACGCTGGCGGCGAAGAACAAGCAGGCCGAGCGGCTGTTGGTGCCGCTGCTCGATATTCTGCAATCGGTGCCGATCCTCGGCTTCATCTCGGTCACCGTCGTGTTCTTCATGGCGCTCGCTCCCGGCCGCGTGCTGGGCGCCGAATTCGCGGCGATCTTCGCGATTTTCACCAGCCAGGCCTGGAACATGGCGTTCAGCTTCTACCAGTCGCTGCGCACGGTACCGACCGAACTGGTCGAAGCGTCGCGCAATTTCCGGCTGACGCCGTGGATGGCGTTCTGGCGCGTCGACGTGCCGTTCGCCATGCCGCAGCTGATCTGGAACATGATGATGTCGATGTCCGGCAGCTGGTTCTTCGTCGTCGCTTCGGAAGCGATCAGCGTCGGCAATACCACGGTGACGCTGCCTGGCGTCGGCTCCTACATCGCGCTCGCCATCCAACAGCAGAACCTGAAGGCCGTCGGCTGGGCGATCGGCACCATGCTGGTGGTGATCCTGATCTACGATCAAATCCTGTTCCGGCCGTTGGTCGCCTGGGCGGATCGCTTTCGCTATGAGCAGGAGCCGGGCGCCGCGGCGCCGCATTCGTGGGTGCTCGACATCCTGCGTCGGTCCCGCATCGTCGAGCGGGTGACGCGGCCGTTCGCGGTGCTGTGGCGCCGCTTGCTGCTGCCGCGGCAGCCCGACAATGCCGATGCCATCATGCGGGCGCCGCAGGCGCGGCATGGCTGGATCACGTTCCAATTGGGCTTGATCGTATTCGCGCTGACCACCTTCGCCTTGTGGCAGACGCTGCGCTTCTTTACCGAAAGCATCACGCTCGCCGACCTCGGCACGGCACTGCTGCTCGGGCTGGCGACGCTGATCCGCGTCGTCGTGCTCATCGCGCTGGCGAGCGTGATCTGGGTGCCGGCCGGCGTTTGGGTGGGCTCGCGGCCTCACGCCGCGGTGGTGGTCCAGCCGATCGCCCAGTTCCTCGCCGCGTTCCCGGCCAACGTGCTGTTTCCGATCGCGGTCTCCGCCATCGTCGCCTGGAGGCTCGATCCGAATATCTGGCTCAGCCCGCTGATGATCCTCGGCACGCAATGGTACATTTTGTTCAACGTCATTGCCGGCGCGGCGGCGATCCCAGCGGAGCTGCGGGCGGCCGGCGCCAATTTCCGCGTCCGCGGCTGGCTGTGGTGGCGGCGCATCGCGCTGCCCGCGGTGCTGCCCTATTACGTCACCGGCGCGATCACCGCGTCCGGCGGCTCGTGGAACGCCAGCATCGTCGCCGAGGTCGCCTCCTGGGGTAACAAGCACCTCGAAGCCAAAGGGCTCGGCGCCTATATTGCGCACCAGACCGATGCCGGCGATTTCCACCGCATCGTATTGGGCATTGCCGTCATGAGCCTTTACGTCGTCGTCATCAATCGCGTGTTCTGGCGTCCGCTCTATCTCTACGCCGAACGCAAATTCCGGTTGGGGTGAGGAGTGATCATGAACGCACCTCTGCTCGACATTCATGGCTTGCGTCACACCTTTCCCAAGGCCGACGGCGGCGACCTTCTGGTGCTCGACGGCATCGAGCTTCAGATCGCGCAGGGCCAGATCGTCGGCCTGCTCGGCCGCACCGGCTCCGGCAAATCGACCTTGCTGCGGCTCATTGCCGGCCTGGCGCAGCCGTCCGACGGCTCGGTCACCTATCTGGGCCAGCCGGTGCTCGGGCCGGCGCCCGGCATCGCCATGGTGTTCCAGGGTTTTGCGCTGTTTCCCTGGCTCACGGTGCTGGAAAACGTGCAGCTCGGCCTCGAGGCGCTCGGCCTGCCGGACCCCGAGATCCGCAAGCGCGCGCTGGCGGCGATCGACCTGATCGGCCTCGACGGTTACGAATCGGCTTATCCGCGCGAGTTGTCCGGCGGCATGCGTCAGCGCGTCGGCTTTGCCCGCGCGCTGGTCGTGCACCCGAACATTCTGCTGATGGACGAGCCGTTCTCGGCGCTCGACGTGCTGACCGCGGAGACGCTGCGCACCGACTTCCTCGACCTGTGGGGCGACGGCAAGCTGCCGATCAAGGGCGTCATTCTGGTCACCCACAATATCGAGGAAGCGGTGCTGATGTGCGACCGCATTCTGCTGTTCTCCAACAATCCGGGCCGCATCATCCGCGAGATCGGCGTCGACCTGCCGCAACCGCGCAATCGCCTCGATCCGCAGTTCCGCGACCTAGTCGAGAAAATCTATGTGGCGATGACGGCGCGCACGCCGAACGCGCTGACCGGGCGGCAGACCACCATCAACACCGTGCTGCCGCGGGTCTCGGCCAATCTGTTTTCCGGGCTGATCGAGACGCTGGCCGCCGAGCCCTATCACGGCAAGGCCGATTTGCCGGTGCTGGCCGACGAATTGCACATGGAAGCAGACGAATTGTTTCCCGTGGCCGAGGCGATGCAGATGTTTCATTTCGCCGAGGTCGAGGGCGGCGACATAAAGCTTACCGATACCGGAAAACAATTCGCCGAATTCGGCACCGACGACCGCAAGAAGCTGTTCCAGAAGCAGCTCCTGGCCTACATTCCGCTGGCGACCCATGTCCGCCGCGTATTGCAGGAGCGGGCCAATCACGCAGCGCCGAAAAGCCGCTTTTTGGACGAGTTGGAAGACCACATGAGCACGGAAGACGCCGAGCACACGCTGCGCGCCGTGACCGCGTGGGGCCGCTATGCCGAAGCGTTCGCCTATGACGACGATGCCGGCATGTTCAGCCTGGAAAACCCGACCTAGATCGCGATCAATTTCAATTGAAACGTTCCGGCTTCCCGGGATCGTGGCACAGCTTGAACTGACGAATATTGCGCGTGTAAAATTGGTTGCTGCCGGCACGACTGCGGCCGCGTTGCCGCCGAACCTGCCGGCTGAAGTGGGGTGACCATGTCTGTTTTTCCGAAGCTTGACGGCGCCGGCCGTGTGCGCTGGCTATTTCTCACATCGCTGGCGCTCAACGTGTTCTTTGTCGGCGCCGCCGGTGCGGTGGCGTTCCGCTATAGCGGCGTCGGCACCGTGCCGTTGTCCAATGTCGCGCAGATCAATCGCGACGTGGCCAATCGCCTCAATGAGATCGCCGCGTCGCTGCCGCCGGCCGACGCCGAGGTGATGCGGTCCGAATTGCGCGCCAATGCCGAAAAGGTGGCGAGCGCGCAGGCCGATCTGCGCCTGTCGCGCGAGGAATTGCGCGACAACCTGCGGGCCGAGCCGTTCGATGCCAACGCGCTGCGCGCCGCCATGGCGACGAACCGCGCGGCGCGGGAAAATTTCGAACAAGTGCTCAACGGCGTCCTCGTCACCGCGGCTGCCAAAATGTCGGTGGTCGGCCGCAACAAGCTCGCCGACTGGTCGACGACGCGCGGCCGCGCATCGTCGCAATAGGCCGGTCGGCCGTTACGCCGCGTTGCGCCGCACATTGGCGGCGATGGCGAGCAGCGCGCGCTCGGCGATGGTGTCGGCGAGATCGGCGTTGCGCCGCGATTGCAGCACCGCTTCCGCCAGCTCGCTCATGGCGGTGAGCAGCCGCGCCGCGTTCCACAGCTTGAGCGCCGCAGCGATCGCATCCTTGCGGCGGAAATTGACCGGCGGCTGCGCCGCATCGAGCGAAAATCCGGCGCCGGCTTCGATCGCGGTGCGCCATTTGTGCAGTTGCGCGACCTGGCGCTGGACCGCGAACAGGATCGATCCCGCCGACGTGCCGGCAAGCCGCGCCTTGGCGAGCTGGGTTTCCAGCTCCGCCGGACGGCCGGCAAAGGTCGCATCGACGATATCGTCAAGCGCCAGCGCCGAGGCGTCGGACACCACGGCGGCAACGTCATCGACGCCGACCTGATCGCGGCCGCGGGCGTAGAGCGCGAGCTTGGCGATCTCGTTGCGCGAGGCCTGGCGGTCGCCGCCCAAGAGCGGGATCAGCATGGCGCGCGCGTCGGGCGCGAGCTTGAGGCCGGCGTCGCGCATCTCGGCGTCGATCAGCCGTTCGCGGTCGCGCTCGTTGTCGGCATAGCACGGCAGCGCCGCGGCGTTCTTCGCCTTTTCGCACAAAGCGCGCAAAGGCGCGTTGCGGCGCAGATCGCCGGCCTCGATGACGACGCGGCATTCGATCGAGCGCAGCGCCAATAGCGCCTCGACCGCCGGCGCGATATTGCGCGAGCCAGCCTTCACCCAGACGGCGCGGCGGCCGCCGAACAGCGGAATGGTCTGCGCCTCCTCGACCAGCCGCGACGGCACGGCGGCCAGATCCTCGGCCTCGAGCCGCGCCAGCGCGAACGGATCGTTGACGTCGTCGACCGACGCTTTGATCAGGGCGTTGACGCGCTCGCTGACCAGGCCGGCATCGGGGCCGAACACCAGGGCGATCGGCCGCGCCGGATCGGGACGCGCCACGAAGGCGTCGACGTCGGCGGCTTTGATCGCAACCATTATGAGAATTCAGGTGCCGGCGACGAAATACGACGCCAGCCGGTTCCTGATGGCGCCGGAGACGACCTCGGTGGCGCGGTCTTCGGCGTCGCGCTGGGCGCGCTGCTTGGCGAAGCGTTGCGCCGCGCCGGGAATATCGTAATCGACGTGGGCGAAGGTCTGGTCGGCCAGCACCGTCTTGCCGGTTGCGATTTCGATGAGCTGGTAATTGGCGATGACGGAAGTGACCTGCGCGTCCGGGCGGCCGCTGGTGATGTCGACGATGATCGACAGCACCGAGGCGCCGATGTTGACCTTGAGCGTATAGGTCGGCGCATTGGCGCCGGCGGCGCCGTTCAAGCCGTATTGCAGGGAATTGCGCAGCGCCACCGCGACGCGCGCCACCGGCTGGCCTTTCGGCGCGACGATCGGCGGTACGTCGACCTGGGCGAGCTTGTCGCGCACCGAGTCGGTCGCGACCGAGGGCTGCGTGCCGTACAGCGGCTCGAAGCAGCCGGCGGTGAGGCCCGCCGCGGCGAGCACGACCGCAAGCGCCGCCGCGCGGCGCCAGGCTGCTTTGCGCTCAAACCACCACATTGACGATCCGTCCCGGCACCACGATCACCTTCTTCGGCGCCTTGCCGTCGAGCACCCTTTTTACCGCGTCCAGCGCCAGGACGGCAGTCTCGATTTCGGCCGGCTTGGCGTCGCGCGGCACCGTCACGTCGGCGCGTTTCTTGCCGTTGATCTGGACCGGCAGCGTGATCGCGGTCTCGATCAGCAGGTCCGGCTCGAGCTTCGGCCACGGCGCCTGCGCCACCAGCGTCTGATGGCCGAGCGCAGCCCAGCATTCCTCGGCAAGATGCGGCATCATCGGCGCGAACAATTGCACAAGAACGTTAACCGCTTCGCGCATCGCCCAACGGAAATCCGGCGTCGCCATGGCGCCCATTTCGGCCGCCAAACCGGGCCCATCTTCCGACCCCATATCGCCGATTACCGCATTGAGCGTATTGGCGAATTCGTAGATATGGGCGACACAAACATTGAAGTGTAGCTTTTCGATGTCGGCGGTGACGGCGGCGAGCGCCCGGTGGGTGGCCTTGCGCAGCTTGAGCGCCGCCGGCCCGAACGCCGCCGGCCGTTGCGCCGGCGCGGTTTTGGCGATGTCGCCGGCTTCGCCGGCGAGCCGCCACAGCCGCTGCGCAAACCTGTAGGCGCCCTGCACGCCGCGCTCGGTCCATTCGACGTCGCGCTCGGGCGGCGAGTCCGACAGCATGAACCAGCGCGCCACGTCGGCGCCGTAGGTGGCGATGATCTCGTCGGGGTCGATGGTGTTGCGTCTCGACTTCGACATTTTCTCGATGGCGCCGATCTCGACCGCTTCGCCGGTCGCGATCAGGCTGGCGCGGCGCGCGTCGCCGTCGCTTTCGATCTTGACCTCCGCCGGCGCCGCCCATTCGCCGTCCTTGGTGCGATAGGTCTCGTGCACCACCATGCCCTGGGTGAACAGGCCGGCGAACGGCTCGTCGAGGCCGACATGGCCGGTCGCCTTCATGGCGCGGGTGAAGAAGCGGCTGTAGAGCAGATGCAAGATCGCGTGCTCGATGCCGCCGATATATTGATCGACCGGCATCCACGCATTGACGATCGGCACGTCGGTCGGCGCGCTCTCGACCCACGGATCGGTGAAGCGCTCGAAATACCACGACGAGTCGACGAAGGTGTCCATGGTGTCGGTCTCGCGCCGCGCCGGCCCGCCGCATTGCGGGCATTTGACGTTCTTCCAGGCCGGATGATGATCGAGCGGATTGCCCGGCCGGTCGAAGCTGACGTCGTCGGGCAGGGTCACCGGCAGATCTTTTTCCGGCACCGGCACCACGCCGCATTTTTCGCAATGGATGATCGGGATCGGGCAGCCCCAATAACGCTGCCGCGAAATGCCCCAATCGCGCAGCCGGTAATTCACCTGGCGCTGCGCCACCGGGCGATTGCCACCCTCCCCTGCAGGGGGAGGGCCGGCGCGCATCGCGCGCCGGGGTGGGGCCGTGATTCCGTCGACCCCATCCCGGCGGCCTTCGGCCGCCGGCCTCCCCCCTGCAGGGGGAGGCGGAAGAAATGTGTTCTCCAACCTCCGCGCCACCTCCTCCTTCGCTTGCGCAATCGTCATGCCGTCCAAGAACCGCGAATTGATCATGCGGCCGTCGCCGTCATAAGCGGTGTCGGTGATGACGAAATCTTTCGGATCGACGTCCGGCGGGCAAACCACCGGCACATTGCCGAGGCCGTATTTGTTGACGAAGTCGAGGTCGCGCTGGTCGTGCGCCGGGCAGCCGAAAATGGCGCCGGTGCCGTAATCCATCAGGATGAAGTTGGCGACATAGACCGGAAGCTGCCACGCCGCATCGAACGGATGCACCGCCTTCATGCCGGTGTCGAAGCCGAGCTTTTCGGCGGTGTCGATCTCGGCCTGCGCGGTGCCGCGATGCCGGCACGCCTCGATGAATTTCGCCAGCGCCGGATTCTTCGCCGCCGCCGCCGTGGCCAGCGGATGATCCGGCGCCAGCGCCATGAATTTGGCGCCGAACAACGTGTCCGGCCGCGTGGTGAAAACTTCCAGCTCGCTCTCGCCGTTCGGCGTGGTTTTTGGATCGAGCGCGAAGCGGACCAGCAAGCCCTCGGAGCGGCCGATCCAGTTCTTCTGCATCAGCCGCACTTTTTCCGGCCAGCGGTCGAGCGTATCAAGGGCGGCGAGCAGCTCCTGCGAATATTTGGTGATCTTGAATACCCACTGGCTCATCTCGCGCTGCTCGACCAGCGCGCCCGAGCGCCAGCCGCGGCCGTCGATCACCTGCTCGTTGGCGAGCACGGTCTGATCGACCGGGTCCCAATTCACCTTGCGGTTTTCACGCTCGACCAGGCCAGCGCCGCGGAAATCGAGGAACATCTTCTGCTGGTGCTTGTAATAAGCCGGATCGCAGGTCGCGATCTCGCGGCTCCAGTCGAGCGACAGCCCCATCGACTTGAGCTGCTTCTTCATCGCCGCGATGTTGTCGTAGGTCCACGCCCTGGGATGGACCTTGCGCTCCATCGCGGCGTTCTCGGCCGGCATGCCGAAGGCGTCCCAGCCCATCGGATGCAGCACGTCGAACCCCATCGCCCGCTTCACCCGCGCCACCACGTCGCCCATGGTGTAGTTGCGCACGTGCCCCATATGGATGCGCCCGGACGGGTAGGGGAACATCTCCAGCACGTAATACTTGTTGCGCACGTCCTCATTGCGCGTCGCAAAGATGCCGCGCTCGTCCCAGATTTTCTGCCAGCGGGCCTCAGCCTCGGCGGCGTTGTAGCGGTCAATAGCCATTGGTCCGCAGTCGTTTGCGACCCTTTTAAGGTGGCCGGAAAAGATATGAAAGGGTGGTGTCAACGGACATGCGAACACCCGCCACAACACCAGGTGGTTGTCTATAGATGGTTTACTTGCAAAGTTTTTCTACCTCTGATATATACAATGCTAAAGCTTGTGGAGGGAGAGATGGCACAATCAGGATTCAGCAGGTCTGAGCTAAAAGCACGTACTGAGGCAATGCTCAAGTTTACGACCTCACAAAAGTTTCTCGATGAACTCGAATCTGTGCTGAAAACTCCAGCGCGTCGCCAATTGGCCGAAGCCTCCAAGCGATTTTCGCTTGAGGCGATGGAAGCGCTCGGACTCCCAATTCCCGACAAAACACGCATTTCAAGTCGAATCTTTGACGAGGCGTCGGGGCGCGCAACTGTTTTGGGTGCGAAATTGGGTGACACGTTATTGATCAATACCGCGGTGCCGGCGAAGGGTGTCGACCCAAAAATCCTGAGATCGATGGTCGACCAAGAAACCATCGTTGCCCGCGCCATTCGCAATGGCTGGAGCGTGTGCGTCTGCGTAGGCGTTGGAGTTTGTGTCGGCGTGGGCGGTGGGCTAGATTAGGATCGCATCGGAGGTCGTCGTGAGCGGACCCGATATCACCGCCGCAGACATTTACCGGTCCATGCGTCAGGCGTATGACGAGCTAATCGATTTCGTGACGACAAAGGAGTTCGAAAATATTGTTGACGAGCTGTATGCGCTTCCTCCAACCAATCGCCCACAGTTTGTGAACGACGTCATTCTGAATGAAACCGAATTGAAAAAACGCGGAATTGTTCCACCGGCCGGAATTTTGCTCCAGCGGTCTTCCTTCGGAGACCGGCGCCCCACTTTGTTTGTCGTCAAGAAATACATTCCGGAGTTGCACCAGACCCATTGGCAAAACGTAAACATCACGTTCGACAATCCTTTTGACGAGGCCGATGTTCCACGCGACGAGCGCGCTTGGCGACCGCCGCTTCCGTTCGAAGTTCAACAAGCACTGGTTGCGGCTGGTGCCGACGCCGATACAAGCAGTATTAGTGAAGAAGGCCACTCTCGCTACAGTTCAGAGCGCGGCTCTGCCGACTAAGCTGCCAAGACGGGTACTTGCCGAGACTACAGTAGACTGAAGCGTCGGGAGCCATCTGTGCTGGTCCGAAAGCGCGTCTCCGGCATGCCGAAGGCATCCCAGCCCATCGGATGCAGCACGTCGAACCCCATCGCCCGCTTCACCCGCGCCACCACGTCGCCCATGGTGTAGTTGCGCACATGGCCCATATGGATGCGGCCGGACGGGTACGGGAACATCTCCAGCACGTAATACTTGTTGCGCACGGCCTCATTCTTCGTGGCAAAGATGCCGCGCTCGTCCCAGATTTTCTGCCAGCGGGCCTCGGCCTCGGCGGCGTTGTAGCGGTCGGTAGCCATTGATTCGCAGTCGTTTCCGGCGGTTATTCAAGCCGCGCGACGTGACACGAAAGGCCGCGGCGGGTCAACGGGTTGAGACGCCGGGCGCAAAATGCAAAGTGTCGGGGCCGACCCGAGATTTCTCCTTCAAGCTGATCCCCATAGGAAGCAACACATGCACTACAGCACCCTCGGCCGCACCGGGCTCCGCGTCAGCGTTGCCGGGCTCGGCACCGGCGGCTTTTCGCGGATGGGGCTCAAATCCGGCAAGACCGAGGATGAGGCCGCGCGGCTTGTCTGCGAAGCGGTCGAGCTCGGCGTCAATTTCATCGACACCGCGCCGCCTTACGGCACCGAGGGTGTGGTCGGCCGGGCGCTCAAATCGCTGCCGCGCGACAAGGTGGTGGTGGCGACCAAGAGCACGGTTCACCGCAACAACGAATGGTGGTCGCCGGAGCGCGTGGTGGCGAGCCTCGACAATTCGCTCCGCCTGATGGGCACCGACTATGTCGACGTGTTCAATCTGCATGCCGTCGATCCGTTCATGTACGACTATGCGCGCGACACGCTGGCGCCGGCGCTGCTGGAGCAGAAGGCGAAGGGCAAGATCCGCCATATCGGGCTCACCGAGAACCCGATCGTCGACCACAGCAATGCGACGCTCAAGCGCGCGGTGAACGATTCCGTGTGGGAGGTGTTCATGGTGGGCTTCCACATGATGCACCAGGGCGCGCGCGACAACGTGTTTCCGATGACGCGCGAAAAGGGCATCGGCACGCTCATCATGTTCGCGGTGCGCAGCATTTTTGCCGATCCGCCGCGGGTCGCCCGCGAGATGAAGGCGCTCGCCGCCAAGGGTCTGGTCGAGCCGTGGCTGGGCGAAACCGACGATCCGCTCGGCTTTTTGGTGCACGAGGCCGGCGCCGCCAACATGATCGAGGCGGCCTACCGCTTCGCGCGCCACGAGCCGGGCGTCGACGTCGTGCTGTTCGGCACCGGCGACGCCGCGCATCTGCGCAGCAATATCGCCGCGCTGCTCAAGCCGCCGCTGCCGGACGCCGATCGGGAAAAACTCAAGGCGCTGTTCGGCCATCTCACCGGCATCGGGCTCGATGGTCATCAGGCGCCGGCGCCGGCGCCGCGATAGCGGCTTTTTCATCCGCCCCCGCGAAGCGGGGGAGGGGGACCACCCGAGCCTCGCGCAGCGAGCGGAGGGTGGTGGAGGGGGCGCAGGCCACGACGCTGCGCAAGCGTTTCGGTGATGTCCAAACATTTCGCTCGCCCGCTCGCTTCTTCTTGCGACGAGAATCTTCTGCAACGACAACGAAGCTCCGCGTCCGGCGCCCCCTCCACCACGGTTCGCTCGCTGCGCGAGCTCCAGTGGTCCCCCTTGCATGTTGGCGAAGCCGAATCGGCGCAAGCTGAGAGGTGCGTCGGGGCCGGTGGCCACCAGCCCCGACGCGGATGGCCGGGACCGCCATTCCCCCTGGGTGTTGGGCACCGTGGGGG